>Ga0193747_1000427_pt1 | contig 14270 bp, 20 predicted proteins | sample L1m2metaG_FD_143048 | JGI IMG/M metagenome (GOLD analysis project Ga0193747, IMG submission 143048) | Soil microbial communities from a riparian zone of the East river system, Colorado, United States - L1m2 | ecosystem: Environmental > Terrestrial > Soil > Riparian zone | place: USA: East River...
CAATATTAGAAATTATAAAACAAGTCATTAACCCGGTATTTAAGGCACATGAATTACCTGAAATCACCGTAAGAATAGGGTTGACTTATGGTTATGCATTAGTAGTGCTTTACGGAAACAATTTAGAAAAGGCTCACATAGATATAATTGGTTCTAGCATAAGCTTGGCTTCAAAAATCGTCTCTATTGCGAAGCCTAATCAGGTTTTGGTTAGCGAATCCATTTACAACATTCTTCTGTCTTCAATAAGCCATAACGATTTTTTAAACAACAGTAAGTTCATCGAGATAAACCTCGATCCCACAAAATGGAAATATCTTTCTCATTTTGACGCTGAAAGTATGTATCGTGTATACCATTATACAGAAAAGTCGGTGAAGAGCAATAAAGGGTAATTGTGGTTAATTGCCGTTAACAACGTTGAAAGTATACGCTTAATGAAATAATGAAACCATATAATCAATATGCACACTGTCTTTTTGCTAAGAATTTTTGTTAGAAGAGTCAATCCCTGAACCCCTCCTTGCCGTCTACCCTCACACTCTCTGTAAGTAGCTCCCATATTTTTAGCGGTCCATTCCATTCCATTCCATCAATTCACTATGGCTTGTAGAAATCTGTGAGAGGCTCTGTTCCAAAATCGTTTCTGGTAAGAGTCATTATCAAGATGGTTAGAAATACTGTAGAAGGTGTGAAGTTTTACCACAATGGTATTCTGTCCTTGTTGCGGTATGGCATTGAGAATGCCGCCAACTAGTAAAAGAGATAAGGAAAGGCTGGTTCGTCCCTGAATAACCTGCTTTAGATTAGATAGTATTTCGTCCCTTTCTGTCGGTACTATAACTCGCCTGCGGCTACCACTGTCGGAGGGATTGGTTGTATTTCCCCCTCCGACTCCGCTTTATACTAGTGAGACGTAAGCAAGATATGATTAAAATAATAAGCGTTATTAGTGCTGCAATAATTTTACTTGCAGCTTCGATAATTCCTGTTTCAATGGCTCAAAGACAATCGCCCATGGTCTCACTCTTTTGCCAAGCTTACAGACTAAATTTAGCTCAATCACCTCAGCAGGGTGCCATGTGCGGATACTTAGGAAATGGTCAATTATTAAATCAATATCAGCAAAATAACGGTCAGTTATTTTCGAATCCCGCAACAAATGGAGTTTGTCCTGCTGGGACATTTTTGAGCAGCAACAATCAATGTTTATCTTCAAGTACTGCAACTAATCCAGTAACCTGCAACGTTCCTGATGGAAGCGTTATTTCTCCAATAACTGTAACTGTAAGTACTCCAAGCCAAACTGTTTCAAGGGGTTCAGCCGTGACATTGACTGCAACTGCTACGCCTTCAGTTGTTTCTTCTGGATTAGGTATAAGTTCAACGTGCACACAACTAACAGGGACAATTCCGCCTGGTGGTTTCAGCTGGGTACAGACTTCAGGTGTCCAAGTAAATGCTACGACAACTAACTTACCGACGTTCGTTTTTACTGCTCCATCAACAACCACGACGTTAGCGTTCAGCGTCACCGTAACCGATTCGAATGGTCAAACAACAAGTTCGCAACCTGCAATTATCTCAGTTCCTTAGGGTAATAGAATGAGAACGGATTTACTGTGGTTTGGCGTAACAATGATGACTAGAATTGGAATTATCAGTTTGTTGGTAACGTAAACGTAATCAGTAAATCCCCTCTGGATTTTCTTTAATATCATCTTTTATTAGAAGAACTTAGAGGAGAAGTCGTATTTGTATTTAAAGAACTTGTGTTTCCTCCTATAGTGTATGCAGTAGTACCACTGACATAAGAATGTGAAATGTATAAAGCCTATCGTTAAAACCGAAAGCTGTCAAGCTTCTCATACACAATATGTCGTATCAGGAAGAGTGAGAGTCAAGATGAATGATGGAAGCGAAGAAGAATACGGACCTGGAGACGTTGCTTATATTCCACCAGGACACAACTCATGGGTAGTTTGGAATGAAGCCTATACTGGAATAGAATCCGCGACCGTGGAGAACTATGCGAAGTAATATCTCATCCTCCTACTCTTTGTAAGCAACTTCATATTTTTAGTGGTCAATTCAGTATGGATTGAAGAGATTTATGTGGAGCTCTATTCCAAAATGGTTTCTGGAAAGAGTCATTATCAAAGATGTTATTTTTCTGTCTTATTCATTTTTAATGCCATTCTCTTTCATGTATTGTTCTCTTGTGATTGGTTTCAAACAGTAAATTACAAAAATGGCATTTTATATATGGTTTTAGTCTCACTGAATATTTTTTGCCATCCATCGTTGTAGCGTAGAATGAGGATTTACTTTCTGTCTTTGCAATTTTAGTTCTAGACCTACCTCCAGATGGTGTCATGGAAGTAAAAGGGAATTTTGATCTCCTTCTAAAGCCGATGGCAAATTTGTGAATATCAATCCATTTATTTAATATGGATTTCCAATTATATTCATATCCCTTAAAAATTCTGTCAGATTCTGCTATCAGAGTTGTGTACTGTAATACCTTAGGATCAGTCGTTGCAAGGTAATGGAATTCATTTTCAAAACTGATTGCATATTTATTTTTAGATTGATTCGTCCAGAGTTGCAGTTTTTTGGAGGTTCTAGTAGATTGCGATGTTCTTGCCCTTACTTCGTTAGTGTCAGTCTTTTTATTGATGTTCATTTGCTGACATAATTCTCCTTTCTGTGGATAATATTTAAGGGATTAGCCAGAAATGGACATTATCTTAATGGTTTTGGGTGTTAGTAGTGTCTACTCGTTGACTGAATAATTTTTCGCCATCAGAGATCCTACTGTCTTGCTTTACGATTTTAGTCATAGCGTCAGCATATCAGTCAAATATAACGCAGCTTGCAAGTGCCAGACAAATTCGGTTCAATATTACAATAATCTCCATTATAGGTAAATATCGAACAAATGTGCTACGTGTTGCGACATAATTTATATATAGACTGTAGCAATTCCCCATATCTAGTGAGTATCTCTGATAATGGGTTTCCTGTCAATTGCCAACGTTCTTAAGGTTATTTCCGATGACAATTCTCTGGTACTGTTTAACACCATTGCATTGGCACCTGGAGATAGTGACATTCTAAAGACCACAGTAAAACTAACAAGAAAACAGTATTACTCAAGAATGTCTGGCTTGGTAAAGGCTGGTTTGGTAAAAAGAAAGAACGGAGATTATTTCGTTACTTCATTTGGCAAGATAGTTTATGATGCACAAGTGATGATTGGAAAAGCCGTACAAAGTTACTGGAAACTTAAGGCACTAGACTCATTTAAATTATCGTCGTCTTCAGGCCCGCAATTACGTGCTGAAGAATACAATAAAGTCATCGATGTCCTGATGAATGGCAAGGATGAAATTAAAGATATACTCCGTAAATTCAATAACAAGGATGATATCGGAGATCCTCAAAAAGAGACAATCTACACTCAGCAGTTGATACCAAGTAGATTATCATATGAATAAAATCGATGCTGGTTAGCGTACCTGAATGTTTGAAGACCTCACACGCAAGAATGAGCATGTAGTCATCATCACCCATTTCTTCACAGTTAGAATGTTGACATCCCCGCTAGAAGTGAGCCGTTAGGTCTATACCGTTTGTGGATCCACCTTCACCCCCAGCAGCCTTTTATTGAATGGTGACTATTGATTGATAGTTGAAAAGATGAGATGTCGAAGCATTGGAATTCGTGGTAAAGCTACTCTCTGATCAGAAATCTTTGGATCTTTTCAATACGATTGCTAGGGAGGAGGGTATGAACACAAGCGAGAGCTTAAGAATTAAATTGAAACTTACAAAAAAGCCACACTATCAAAGGATGTCTGCATTGGTAAGATTAGGTTTAGTGATGAAGAGACAAGATCACAAGTATTATCTTACTGCATTTGGTCATATTATCTACCAGGTTCTATTAACAATGGATGAAGCAATGGACGAATTCTGGAAACTCAAAGCAATCGATTCTTTGAATAATAACATCCCAGCACGGGAACGAACGGTCATAATAGATTCAATGATAAATAACGAGAAAATAAAAGAATTGCTTTATCGAACGATTAACCATACTTCCGTCTCTGATAAGTGAAATGAAGTGTTAGTTATCTACTAATCTTAGCTGCTGACTGTTTCAGAAAGACATATTAAAAAAATTAGGAAAGATGGCCAAAGAAAATAGACCGTCGTCTAAGTAGTATCCTGAATTGATCATAATCCGTATTAGCCCTGAGGTCGGTTAACCTTAGAACTGAAAAGACGATTTCTTTAATATCAAACTTTACTGGAAGGAGAAGTCGTATTTGTATTCAATGAACTTGTATTTGCGCCTATAGTGGAGGCAGCAGTAGTACTGACATAAGAATGTGATAGACCAGAATGAGCTTCAAGTTTGCAGAATATGACTGGCCTAAATGTCCGATCCATAACCAGTCCCACTACTAAAGCAAGTGATATACCCATAACTATTATGCACCATCCCTCTTAGGGTTATTTTCGGGTGCATAGAACGGTTCACGTATGCTTCTACAGTGTTGGCGTGTCTATAGATTAAATTACCTTCAGTATTGACATTATTATGTTAAAAGATAAGTTTTATGAAAAATCCATTTAAGAGATTTGGCAGCCCTAATCCATCCCAATATTCAGGAACAAGAACATCTAATAAATTAATAATTGTAGCAGGAATAGTCACGTTTGTTGTTATTATTGTCGTTATGTTTGAGTCCGTGGTTGTTGTAGAAGCAGGACACAGAGGAGTTGTTCTGTACGTGGGTGCAGTTGAAAACCGTGTTTTAGGAGAAGGAATACACTTTATCATTCCATTTGCTGAGCAGGTAGTACAACTCGAAGTACGTACTTTGAAATTCCAAGCTGACGCGACAGCCGCATCTAATGACTTGCAAGAGGTTCAAACTACAATAGCATTGAACTATCATATCAGTCCAAGTCAGGCAAACATAATCTATCAGCAGCTTGGAGCAGACTATGCAGACAGGATAATTGCCCCAACTATTCAGGAATCAGTTAAAGCAAGTGTTGCGAAATTCAATGCTGAAGAACTAATAACAAAAAGAGCTACTGCAAAAGCTGTAATAGCTCAGTCTATTGCAAATACCTTAGGAGCGAGAGATATAGTAGTCGAAACAGTATTCATAACAGACTTTAAGTTCTCACTAGCATTTGCTAGTCAAGTAGAATCAAAGGTAGTAGCGTTTCAAAAATTTCTGACAGAACAAAATAATCTTAAAGCCATACAAGTAGTTGCAAACCAAACAGTTGTTCAGGCTCAGGCAGCAGCAAGAGCCAATGTAGCCAAAGCGAATGGCGAATCTCAGGCTATCAAGATAATTACTTTACAATTAAAACAAAGTCCGACGTATCTTCAGTGGCTATCAATTAACAGGTGGAACGGACAATTGCCTTATGCTCTTGGGAGTGGCGCAGTTCCATTTTTCCAATTGCCAGTTCGGCCTCCATCACAAACTCAAAACCAAACGCAATTGAGATAACAGAACAGTAATAGTCAGTACTAGTGTAACTATTCATGACTCCCTCTCCCTGTTAGGAGCTTCAATTGTTTTTAACAGCTTCTCCATTTGTGCATTTAGAATTTGTTATGGTTTGCAGGAATCTATATGAGAGGTTGTATTCCAAAATTATTTTTGGTAAGAGCCATTATGAAGGTGGTAAGAAATACTGCAGAAGATGTGAAGTTTATTATTACCACGATGGTGTGTTCTGTCCGTGTTGCGGTATGGCATTACGAGTATCACCTACTATGCCCACGTCTTTAGCTTTAATAACTGCTTTAAAGCATTTCTGAAAGTCTAGACACTCATGCGATTGAATTCACCAAAGATGTATCTGGATCCTAGTGTAAGTAGATCCAAAGACTGTTTGTAAAGTCGTCCCATATTTTCATCATTTCCACACTTTGCTCTGACTTCTTCCATGTGCTTACGATCTCTGTAGTATTGTAATTCCACCCAAACTTCTTCGTCTTGGGTGGCTGAGACAGTATTAGCTATGTTGGTAAGGCCCATATCATCGTAAGTTTCTGTGTTGTTAAGTTGGAAAAGCTCCCTGCGCAGGACCCCGTACTTCCTAAGCAAATCATCAGCTTGCTTGTAGATCAGCAAAGCCGCGTCGTGATTCTTTTTCGGCATTCGGCCGACAACGAGCATGATCTGACTTCCAATCTCTTTCTCCATTTCGGTCGCATCTGATTTGTTCATGTCCAGTACTAGAAAAATTACGACTTATAAGTGTGCAATGGACGAAAGGTAGAGTTGCAATTCATTAACCATGTTAGCATCCATAATCAAGGTAGCAAAGTTCGTTAAACGATATAGGCATCGAATCTAGTCTAATATCGTTACAGCATGGACACCTACTAATATTCCATTTACCTAGACAAGAAGCACACCAAAAACACCTTTGGCATACTAGAAAGTATTTTTTAGATAGAAATTTTACCTTCTTATGCTGCGCCTCTAATCGAGGTCTAGACATTCTCAAACTACATCACATTTCAACAAATCCTAGAAATTTAATTTAAGTTTTTTTGTAAACTAAATCAAACATCACTGTGAGATGTTATTCATGGATGTTGACATACCCAACGGTGATAGTGACAGGATCAGCCAAAGGTATATTTCGTAGAATTCATCTAAATCAGGTGGTATGTAGCACTTGCAGCCCACAACTCTTTTTAATAGAAATGAGCTCTTCGTAATTTATAAATGAGTTTAATGGTTCGGCCTATAGAGCAGAACGATGCAGAGAGCTGCGGCAATATTGGATACGAAGCACACAAAACCATTTCTTCCGTTCATGGCTATCCTTCAGAGCAGCCTTCTGAAGAATTTGGCATAGGGCTTATCAGAAGGCTACTTGGCAATCCAAATTCATGGGGCGTTTTAGCAGAGCGACAAGGTAAGACATTAGGAAGCATATTCCTTCATAAATTTCCGCCTTCGCCTGTGGCAGTAATAGGCCCACTTACCGTCCATCCTTCTGCAGAGGGCGGCGTAGGTAGGATATTGATGGATGCTGCTCTTACTCAGGCTCGTAAACAAAACCATGACCAGATAAGGTTAGTGCAATCGCCAAGTCACATTCGTTCCTTCGTGTTGTATACAAAGTCTGGATTCACCCTTCGTGAGCCTTTATTTTTGATGCAAGGGCAGCCACTAAAAGGTGGGAATAATACAAGCAGCGCTAATGTCCGCCTAGTTCGCGATGACACCGATATTTCTGTGTGCAACGAGCATTGCAAGTCAGTATACGGATTTTCAAGGGAAATGGAATTGCGTCAGGCGAAAGACCAAGGCGTCGCCACCATGATAGAACGAGACGGTGTTATTAGTGGCTACGCAGCAGGTATAGGTATATTTGGTCACGCAGTTGCAAAGTCAAACGAGGAGCTGAAAGCACTGATTGCTAATGCGTCTGCAATTCTTGGCCCTGGTTTCTTTGCACCTGCTCGGAACCACGAAGTAATTAATTGGTTGCTTGAAAATGGCTTTCAAATTGGTTGGCCTGCAAATCTTATGACTATTGGCCCCTACCAAGAACCACTGACGCCTTTTCTTCCATCTTTGGCATACTAAATCATACACAAATTATGGTCATCCAAACCCCAAGCTTAGGCCGATAGTAATTCGCTATAGAATTCATTCTTATCAAACAGCTATTTCCACCGTAGCTTCTATAATTACAGGAAGACCTAACGGTAAAGTCTGTACACCAATAGCTGAGCGTGCATGCTTTCCAATTTCAGAGCCATATAGCGACAGGATCAAGTCAGAAAAACCATTAACTACATTGGTTGTCTGAGTAAATGTAGCCGCTGCATTTACCATCCCCCTAACATAAAGCCATGCATTCACTGAATCTAAGTTACCAAGTTGACGCTTGAGACTGCCCAATATAGACAAGCCAGCCAATTTCGCAGCTTCGTATCCTTCCTCTAGGGATACTTCCTCACCTAACTTTCCAAACGGTCCTGCCACCGAGCCATCTGGATTCTGCGGGCCATGACCTGAAATATAGGCTTTATTTCCTCTTACACGTACCCAAGCAAAGGGAGTTTGAATGTTAGATGGTATCTTAAGCGGTTTCGGAAGCTTTAGGCCAATATCTTCAAGTCTAGTTTCAATCGGATCTACGTTTCTATTATTATTACTTTTCAAGCTTACACTACGATGACAATGGTTACACAAGGTATTAAGATTGTATTTGACTGAATATAACTTGCAAATTTGCGAAGCTGTTTCGTTCTTTCGATTATTTTACTCATCTCTCTTCCATCTGCGGAAATGCATAATCGAAGCTTCAATTCAAACTTCAACATGACTCAGAGCCAACAACAGCAGCATACAACAGCTTCATCACCATCATTGTTACACCCTCAGTCACAATCTCCTTATCCGTATACAAACCAGTATCGCTATCCATCTCAATATCCATCATCATCCCAAGCCCTTCAATCACAGTCACCACAAAACAAACAACTACCTCCTGTAGCTAACGCTGGCATATCTCAAACAGTAAACGAAAATACAAAAGTTACTTTAGATGGTAGGGCAAGCTATTCTCCAACTGGTGGCGTTGTGGTAGCATATCAATGGACGCAATTAGCTACAGGAGTGCCTGCAATACTAACAGGGGCTAATACGGCTACTCCAACCTTGACTACACCTATAGTACCATCTGATACAGTATTGGCATTTAGTCTAAGAGTTCTGGATAATCATGGATCTATCAGTACTAATACCTCCGTTGTATATGTTACCATAAAGCATAATCCCAACATTATTGGCACAAGTGGTGTCAATACTCCAGGTACTACTGTAATTCAACCACAGCAGCAACAGCAACCAATTGTCCCTCACAATAATGAAATCAGTCCTCATTCACAACAACAATCTCCAATAATATCAATACCCAGTCAACAAACGGTGAAATAGAAAAAAATGAGATCTGTGATAGCAGCGACACAGCAGGAAATACTACTGAGGATTGTTTACTAGGAGGATCAGGGAAATGACCTCCAACAAACTACTCTTTCTAACAGCATTAATTCCGCTGCTACTATTCGCACCTTCATTATCATATGCTATTACGTTTAGCTCACATGGTGTAACGCTTAGTGAAAATATGACAAAAGCCAAACAAGAACTTAAAACTCTCTGTGCGCTTGCTCCCAAAGTCGGACTAAAGCCCCCTTCTGAAGCCATGATCATGAATGCAACTTATGCCGATATCATGAATTATCTGTCTACATGTACCATAGACATCACTTCTGGTAACTATCAGGGTAGTACAGGACCAACGCGATGAAACCTAACCTACTCTATCTACTAGCATTAATTCCGCTGCTGGTATTAGCGCCTTCAAATATATTGGGATTTGGACCGAGTGCCACAAACACTACCGACGTTAAACCACCACAACAACTTATTATCGAAGTAAAACCGCACTTGGCTACTACTACTTGGACGGGTACAATTGATAGAGGATGTCGATTGAATAGTCGACATCTTCGTTTGCCAGGTTTTGTGGATTGTCTAGATAAACGAATTCCGTGTGGCATATCTATTTTTGAATATGCTTCCTTAGCACTTTACGATCGACTTTGGGTTTCTTTGCTTCAATGAATTTATCTTTGTAACCTGATTCTCTATGTAGGTCGATACTTTCTATGTTGCTAACTGGTATTAAGTTGCTTGCAGTTGGTGATTTTTGATTGTCTTTGGAAGGTATATACTCGTAATCGTAAGTATTATAATACAAAAATGAATTTTTAAACTCAAATGCGATAGTCTTAATATTTTGATATTGTGGCCAACGTTGAGCTTCAGGATCATTTGCTGGTCGATTTATTACTTGTTCTATGATATGATCGCTCAAGAGATAATGTTCTTCCTTTTCCATATCTCCTAACACGGGGCAATCTTCTTCGTCACATTCATGAATGCTATTCTCAAAATATTGGATACAAACGTAACCTACTTCCGAATTGTCAAAGTAGATCCTGACACCCTTATTCTTATCTTGATTCGGAATGTGATCTGTAGTAGTTGTCAACGTGTAAATATGCGACTAACATAATTTAAGTTTTTAATAACACCTAAAAATTTTCGCACAACTTGTCTAGCTCGCGTACTTTCTGCAACATGTCTGCCTGTTTACTACTGAGAGATTTCTTTTGTTCTTGTTCAGTCATGCTTTCTACGCAATAATTGCGTATGTTTTCTCCGCGATAGTTGGGTATGACATTGGAGACAAAGGCGTTTCTCTTTCTGAATAAAAACAGGGGATCAGTGGTTATCGTCTGCAATACGATTTATAGCAAGACGACAAGTAGAACATACATTATTTGAGGTTGACATTATCGTAAATCCTCCATACTCTGGTAACGAGACATCAACGAGTCACATCGTCTTATCAGTGCATCAACATAGTAAAGTATGTCTGCGTCTGCTTTCTTTCTTTCATCTTTTGTGAATCGTTTTGCTCCTACCTTGAGAAAAATCTTATAGAGTTTATTCAAGCCTTCCATATGTTGTACAATAGGTTCTACACCATTGTCATGTTCACTACAACGAACGTCTGGTCGATCACCTGTTATTATCTCTCTAAATATTCTAAGAGATTCACGCGTCTGTATACATAAATTAAACCATATCTTCGGTCCTTCTACTGGATCAGAGAAACCATACTTGGACCTCTTAGTCATACGAAATAATCCTTCAAACTTGTCGGGTATATGCCAAGTGCTGCCAAATCTTCATAGTCTTCATCTGTTAAACCTTGCTCATCTGGTAGACTAGATCCTCTCCTCTTCTTTCTTGACTGCGATACGATCAATCCTGTAGTCTTTGTATTTGGGTCAGTTAGTATCTTTTTGTCCTGTTCTTGTTGTTTCTCTGGATACGTGCGTTTACCACACATAGGACACATCAAATAATTTGCGTCCTTCGGTATGACTAACTTTTGCTGGCATAGATCACACTTGCGTCTCTTACCTCCACTTGAAGTAAACAGGCATGATTTTACCGTACTGCGATCTTTAAGTTCAGCTGCGTATGGACTCTGATTCTCATAGTTACTGTATTTCGGTATGCTTCTTACCATGTGAAATCACCATAACATGTAAGCGATTCACGTAGACAATCGAATACGTCATTGCCTGGAAAGTCTTTCCTGACATGACCTTCAACATCTGTACATTGATGTAACGCGTTTAAAAGTAGTGTAAAGCGTTTGTCTATCATTAACCACTCATTCTCTAAAAATATGTGACAGCATTTTTCTATTATTTTTTTCATTGAAGTAAATCGGTTGTAGTCGAAGGTTTAGACGCCAATCGCATTTGTTATCTGTCAACATTTTAATCTGACGTTCATAATCTACATCTTCTCGCAGCTCATTCATTAGTGCCTGCTTCAGACTCTTGATAAAACTGATCTGTGAACTGTCTACGAGAATATGAGATATAGGATAATATTTATGATACAGATCACATACCAAATCCACCATATTCTCTGAAGTTTCATGAGAATACTCATTAGCAAACAAGATTGCTACATGTCCATCGCTGAATTCTGAAACCAGTATGCCCGTGTTGCTTGAACCCCATGCTGGGTCCACAGAAATTACTCGATAGTTTCCATCTGTGATCAAGTCAGGATCGTAACCAAATGTCTGAGCTTTCTCTATATCTGTAGTACGAAAAGTACTGGCACTAAGATTTGAAAAGCGGCATAAAAGTTCCCTGTTTGCCGATGGTGACTTGAGGGCTATATTAATTTCAGATTGTAAGTACATACCCTCAGCAAGAGGTATAGTATAATCAAAACGGGTCTTGGTATATATCGACGGCTCCTCTCTAAACATCGTGTCAAAAAGCCCCATCGGAGAACCTGGAGTTGACTCCATGATTATCCAGTACGGCCTACCACCTGCCTTACTGATGTATCTCTCGCTCACCTCACGCACGTCAGAAATTTGATGGCCTGGAAACATCTCCGCTTCTGAGATATAGGTGCAGACTGGTGATTCTAAAGATCTGTAGGAATCCAAATGATGGGATGGAAAAGTTTCAAATTCTGTTTGGCCTATAACACTGTAAGTCTCTTTTGTATCCCAGAATATATTATATGGCTCAAACATCCTACGAATACGTTTCATTAATTTTACGGCTAATGATATGTTGGGACCGACTATAATTCCAACGCTCCTATTTTTCCACTCGTCATTGACTACGGCCTTATGCACCAACCAGTACAAGCACAAGGTGGTTATGCCTGCAGAAACGGGCTTCAAGATAACATGGTAAGATGACTTATCAAATTTAGACAATATATCCTGTTCATACCTTAACAGACGCATCTGCTTGCCATGACGGTATACTGGAAAATTATCCCAGAAACAAAGCTTTCCATCACAGCTTTCAGATTTAAAGCAGAAAAATGGTTTACCCCTTAGTCTAGCTAACAGTTTGGTTAGCTCTGGATTCTGTTCTTGTTGCTGTGGTATTAGAGTACTCAGATTCTTTATGGTCATTAGGTTAACTCCTTCTCTGGTTGCTGCTGTTGATAATCAGCAGTCTGTCTTATCGTCAGCAGTCTGTCTTATCGCCGCTAATACTGGCACCCGTTCATAGAGATCCGTTAGTATTTTAGCACACTCCATAATCTTTGCTAATGCTTCAATTCGAATTTTATCAGCTGGAGTTTGGATTTTCTTGTTATTGATTGCCCATAACTCACGTTCACATAACCTTATAGTATCTGTTCGTTCCTTGTATTCATGAATATAGTCATTTCTCTTACTCACGGCAAGTCTTGCAATCCACTCACCAGCACTTTTTCTAATCTTGGATCTATATTTCTTTACAGTTCTAGCGTCAAGAGGAAATCCACGTAAAGCTAAATATTGAGCGGTTTCTTCTGCTGTCAGTCTCCAAATATTACAATCGTTTATGTGTTGAGTAATAATTTCTACCCTTTCAGCTGTGAGTTTTGGCACGTCTAAACCTCCTTTTCCATACGCTTTTGTTGACTACCTTGACATCCACATGGACCTGTTACAAAGTTCCATATACAGCCAGTACCATGTTTATGGAACCTTTCCACTAAATGGCTGCAAATACGGGATCGTTCTGGCTTGGTCATGTGCCTCTTCCACTTAACATATTCATAATGGTGAGTAGTTTACCAGCTTCATGGTCATTGTGTACTGTGATTATATGTTCCAAACCTCTAGTGACTTTGAATCTCTGACCACACTTTTTGCATCTTATGAACCTAGTCATTTCTTAGCGCTCCAATCTCTAGAAAATACCTTTGGTTCATACTGCCTGTTGTTGTGTTTATGAAGTTCTTTGCCTCTCCTAACTAGTAGATACAAATCAAATCTATAGAGTAGTGGTTTAATACTTGGTCTGTTACCGTCCCACTTCTGTATTATCTTGACTTCTTCTAGTTTACCATTCTTTGAATTAAATGAACCAGGTATTCTTATCATGCAGTTTTTGAATGATAGACCTCTGCTGTGTTCTGGATCTGATTTGTTGTTTGATAAATAAGGTTCAGCAAACTGAATGAACTTTCTAGAAGGATTACCGAACCTTGCAAATTCATTTTCGTCCTCTAATATCGACGCCTCAACTGGTAGGTATATGTGATATCCATTACCTGACCATAAGACAGTTGGAGTTACAGTAACATTGAATTTCACATTAATATCTCTTAGAGTCTTTGCTAATGCTCTATCCAATGCTAGCCTGGATTTGAACTTACCCAAGTCCAAGTCTATGAATAAGAAGTTAGGAGCCTGTCTGTTCAAACCCTTCCATTCAATACGATTAGGATATGCATTGATTTTACAGTCTAGGAAGTTAGCTTGTTCGAATCTTGCTAATGCTTCTTCCTTACTATAAACTAGATACTGCCTATTGTTTGTGAGTTTGGTCGAAATAGTCCTAGGAAATATAGGCTCTTCGAAATGCTTCAGTATGTAATCGAACGCAGCTTCAAAATAAGGGTGCTGTATGGGGGAACTTTTTCTTTCAGCGAAGTCGCTAGTGATATTAGTATCGTTAGCGATATCACTAGTAACATGAATATCGCTAGTGATGTCGCTGAAAGAAAATTTCCCCCCACATAGCACCCTTTTTATCACCATCATTCAAACATTCTCCTCTATATTTTTTCTATATGTATCTA
>Ga0193747_1000429_pt1 | contig 14252 bp, 11 predicted proteins | sample L1m2metaG_FD_143048 | JGI IMG/M metagenome (GOLD analysis project Ga0193747, IMG submission 143048) | Soil microbial communities from a riparian zone of the East river system, Colorado, United States - L1m2 | ecosystem: Environmental > Terrestrial > Soil > Riparian zone | place: USA: East River...
GGGTTACGCCCTCGCATTGCCTCAGCATTCAGACCCAGCGTCAGCGCCGCGGTGGCGTAACCCTTAACTTCGTCGTAGAGGTAAACGACGCATGTATCGAACGGCACCACGTGTCCAACTTTATCTACCAGCACGGAGAGCGTTTCTTCGACATCCAGCGATGAGCCGAACGTACGCGCGATTTCGTAAAGCGCGTACACTTCGCGATGCGCATTACGGATTTGATCGTAAGCTCCGAAGGAGGCATTCTCACGGGCCAACGCAACCAGATCTTCCGCAGTCGCCATCGGACTGCGCGGCGCGCTCAAATGAATTTGATCGACGAGTCCGCGGGCTTCGATTTCGGCCTCGAATTTTGGCAGATGCTGATTGAATAGTTTGACGACTTTCGGATCGAAGTGCGTGCCGGCGCCTTTGCGCAACAGGTCAATGGCTTCTTCCCGATTCATACCGACGCGGAACGGCCGGTCTTCGCGCACTGAGTCAAAGCAATCAATCACCGACATGATCCGCGCCGTGATCGGAATCTGCTCGCCCATCAGGCCGTCAGGATAGCCGCGCCCATCCCAACGCTCGTGATGATGCTTGACGATGGGCAATACCGGATAGGGAAAATTTACCCGGCTGAGAATTTCGGCGCCGACATTCGTGTGCACCTTCATCTTTTCGAACTCTGCCGGTGTTAGCGTTCCCGGTTTGTTCAGAATGTGATCCGGAACCGCGAGTTTGCCCACGTCATGCAACAACGCGCCCGCATTTAGCGCCGCCAACTCACCGTCAGATAGATTTAAGAGTTTTCCGACTCCTTCGGCATAAATCTGCACGCGGCGCACATGGCAATGCGTAGACTGATCCTTGGCATCAATGGCGGTGGCGAGCGCCTCGACCGTGGCCAGGTGCAGGCGGCTTAACTCTTCGGCTTCGCGAGTCTTGGCACTTACGCGCTCGAAATAGATCTTGTATGTCCAGTAGGTCGCGGCGATTACCGGCACGCTCAGCAACACGTAAGCCCATCCAATCCGCGACACGGCCGCATAGATCACAGCAGTTGCGACTGCCGAGGCCAAAAACGACCACCAGGTCCAAAGATAACCGTCGTGCCAAAACTTCAGAATCGGACGACGTGTTCGCAACGCGTAAATTGTCGAAATCGTAAAGCCGTTAATGAAGTAATGCAGCATGGCCATTAGCGCCAGTCCGGCTAAGAGGTGATCGATGCGCATCGTGTCGGTGCCAAGAGGCTGCCGGGAGACTTGGGCGAAGCGGTTAATTGCAAAATAAAAAGCCTTGCCGGCGATGAAGACCGTCACGGCCATCATTGCCGGTGCGGCGACCCAACTCGCCGGCCGTTTAGAAGTGCGCCGCGAACTTACAAACGCATCAGCCACTCCCACTAAAATCGCTGCTGGAACTCCGAGAAACAAAACACTGAGAAATGTAAAAGCATCGCCCGCAGTGAAACTGGAGGTTGTGTTGGGAATGCGAATTGGATTCGCACCGGCTATCATCGCAAGAAACAGCAAACCGCCGAACGCTGCCCACTGCGCCGGCGAGAAAGCCAGACAACGTTGGGCCGCCCAAACAAACAGGGTAGCGCCGGCAGCGACCATCACAAACCAGTAGGTCTTTGCGGTGCGGTTGTAATCGGACATCTCGATCAGTTTCATTTTCCGTCGATTTACGTAGGCATCCTTGCCTGCTGGAAGCACGCCGGCGGAGCGTACCAATCTGGGCGCCGAAGCGAGACCTGGAGCAACTCAGGCTTTCGCTTCCAGCGCCCGAAGGGCAAGCTGGCGAAAGCGGCAAGCGCTTTCGCCGTCTGGGGTGCAACAACCATTCTCAATCTTTAGGCGGCTAGCGGACCCAGTGCGGTGAGTCCATCAGCGGTTAACGCTTCCTAGCCGCAGCCTGCGCATAACAAAGCTCGTGCCGGTAACCTTCGCCGAGGGTTTTGCAGAAAAAGGGCGGCTTTGAACGCCTTCTATGAAGACTGCGAAAGATTACCGTTTCTCATTTTCACGTCTATCTTCATTGTGACAGGTCAAAGTGAGAATTTTGGAGCGTGCCATCGCCGCTGCGTTTTGCCAGCGGACTCCAAAGTTGACAATGCGCTTTTCTAGAGTGCACCTTTCATTGTTTTCAAAAACCATGAGCCAGATCATTAAAGCCAGAGCCGAACGACCTCCCTCGGTTGGTTATGTAGAGTTGCTGCGCACCAACCACGCCTTTCGGTTTCTCTGGCTTGGACAAGTTGTTAGCCAGATGGGCGACTGGTTCGATATGATCGCGGTTTATACCATCGCGCTCAGACTCACAGGCTCAAGTCGCTCGGTGGCTTTGATTATGGTCGCGCGTTTTTTGCCGAGCGTAGTCATGGGGCCGTTGTCCGGCGTGATCGCAGACAGATTCAGCCGGCGCTCGATCATGATAACTGCCGACCTGCTGCGCGCGGTCGTTGTGCTGGGATTCCTGCTCGTGCGGCGGCCGGATCAGATGTGGTTGGTGTACGTGCTGACAGTTTTGCAACTGGCATTCTCAGCTTTCTTTGAACCCGCAAAGACGGCCGCGATTCCTTCGATCGTATCCGACCGGGAGTTGCTTGCCGCTAACGCCATCGCTTCGGTTACATGGTCCGTGATGTTGACGCTCGGCGCGGCCATCGGGGGATTTGTCGCCGGTTGGTTCGGCACGAACGCGGCGTTCGTTCTCGACTCACTTTCATTTGTCGCCTCTGCCCTCTTAATCGCCAGCGTACATTTTCCCCGGCGGCCGCCGCGCGAAAAAGCAAAGCTTACTATTGGCAAAGCGCTTGGCATCAGCGACACCATCGAAGGCGCCCGTTACGTCAAACATCGCCCGCGAGTATTTGCTTACTTGATGGTCAAGCCTGCGTGGGGCATGGGCGGCGGCATCCTGACTCTGCTCGCAGTCTTCGGCGAGAGAATCTTTCCGGTCGCCGGCAAGACCGCCACGGGCATCGGCGTGCTGTTTACCGCACGTGGCATCGGCACGGCCATTGGCCCAATCGTCGCGCGGCGCTGGGCCGGCGAGACCCGCAAGCAGATGCAGTACGCCATCGGCATTGCGTTCTTGATCGGCGGAGTGTTCTATATCGCGTTCGGCAGCTCGCGTAGTTTTGTGCTGGCCTTGCTGTTTCTGCTGACGGCGCACACAGGCGGGAGCATACTATGGGTCTTCTCGACGGTGCTCCTGCAACGCGAGGTCGAGGACCAATTTCGCGGACGCGTATTCGCGGCAGAGTTGGCGCTGCTGACTTTGACCATGGCTGCGTCGAATTACCTGGTTGGTGAGCTAATGGATCGGTTTGGCTTTTCGCCGCGTGTCGTGACGGTTGGTGTGGGAACGTTCTTTGTGTTACCTGGATTAGTCTGGTTTTTCACCCGAGGATGGTGGGATCGTAAAGAGAAGACGATCGGGTTCGAGGCGGGCTACCGCCCGCCAGTCGTGGAAATCATTGATGATGGCGGCCGGTAGCCCGCCTATGAACGTTGGCGTTCATTCATTGAATGTACTTGAAGCTCAAAGTCGGGGTAATGGGCTCGGCAGAAGAGGCGACTGCGTTGCACGAAAAGGCAACGGCGCTCGGTAAGGCTATTGCCAGTCGCAACGTGATTCTACTTAGCGGGGCGACGACGGGGCTTGTCTACGCCACCGGAAAAGCTGCGCACGATGCCGGCGCGTTACACATCGGGATTTCTCCGGGTCGTGATGAACGCGAGCATGTAGAAAGGTACGTGTTGCCAACCGATGCCTGTGACGCGATTATTTACACCGGCTTTGGTTTGAAAGGCCGCAACGTCGTGCTGGTGCGTTCATGCGATGTCGTGCTGTTCATTGCCGGTTCGATTGGCTCGCTCAACGAATTCACGATTGCATACGATGAAGGAAAAATAATTGGATGCCTGACTGGCACCGGCGGCGCGGCGGATGAAATTAAAAGGATCGTCGCTGCCTTTCAGAAGCAAACAAAGGCGCGGATGTTTTATAATGACGATCCGGGGTTGCTAATCGACACGTGCCTTGCTGTTGAGTAGGATGAAGGCCCGTAGGCTTAGCCCGTTTAGGGGCGACACATCGGCGGTCGAAAACGCCCGAAACGAACATCGCGCTCCTCCGGAGCTTCAGGTGCTTGCCACTCTGTGGCTTTCAATTGTTTTCTTCTCGCTGGAAATGGATCTAGGCCTTAAGGATCGAGTCGCTCTTGTCGCCGCTGCCAGCCGCGGCATCGGCTTCGCTTGTGCACGCGAGTTGGCGCGCGAGGGGGCGCGGGTTTTTCTTTGTTCGCGCGATGAAGGGCATGCGTCGGATGCCGCCGCGAAGATCCACGATGAAACCGGCGCTGAAGTGAAAGGGCTGCGTGCGGACGTGACCAACAACGCCGACATCGCTCGGTTCGTTGACGAAGCGAGGGAGCACGCAGGCCGTGTCGACATCTGCGTCACCAATGCTGGTGGGCCGCCGGCCACGGTATTCGCGGATACTGATCTTGATATGTTTCGGCAAGCGTTTGAGCAGAACGCTCTGTCCGCAATCAGGCTCGCGAAGTTCGTGCTGCCGGGCATGATCGAACAGAAGTGGGGACGCATCATCAACATCACTTCGGTCTCGGTCAAACAGCCGATCGAAGGCTTGCTGCTTTCGAATACCGTGCGCGCAGGATTGACGGGTTGGGCCAAGACCGTCTCGAACGAAGTCGCGGCCAGTGGCGTCACTGTCAACAACGTCGCGCCGGGTTACACCTTGACTGAAAGGCAGGATGAATTGGCCGAGGTGCGCGGCAAAGCAGCAAGCAAATCGAAACAGGAAGTAATTGAGACCTGGGCCACGCAAGCTCCAATACAACGCATGGCTGCTCCCGAAGAGATCGCCGCCGCCGTTGCTTTCCTCGCTTCCGAGCGGGCGTCTTACATTACCGGTGTGACGCTGCAAGTCGACGGCGGCTGGGTACGTGGATTGTTGTGAGTTATGGCTCGCGGATGGGAAAGTAAATCGGTTGAAGATCAGAAGAGCGCGGCGGAGGCTGATCGGGACGCGCAGATTAAGCCTCGCATGTCTGCGGATGAACGCGCCAAACAAGAGCGCAAGCAATCTCTTTTGCTGTCGCGCTCACAGGTGGTCAGCCGTTTGAAAGTAGCGACGAATCCTCGCTATCGAGCGCAGCTTGAATCAGCTCTTCATGATTTGGAAGCGCAGTTAGAATGCGAGTGAATTGCGAAAAGTTTCGATTAGAATCTCTCCCTAAATTTCACCTGATAAAGCCAGGAATTGTGAAGCTGGAATCCTATCGCCAGTCCTATCAGCGCAAATTCCATTGACACCAGAACTATCAGAGGCAGGTAGCTTCGTCTCGCTCTGAACACGGCGGGTAGCGGAACCAGCGAGGCAATCAAAAACAGCAAACCAAGAGCAGCCGCGGTAATCAGCGCCAGGGTCAGGCACCAATTCATGGTCGGCGCCACCAGAGCCACATTTCCCCTGTTTGCAATGGTCTGTGCCAGGAGTGTTTGAGCTTCCCAGAGCAGAGCGGTCGGAATGAAACTCAGGCCACCTACGATCAGAAAGAACCATGCGGAGGGCGAAGCAGACTTAGTTGACACAAACATTCGAATGACGGCAACGACGATGCCGAGGAAGCCGATAAAGGCGCCGAGGTAGAGCGCCACGATCATGGCGACATTCGCCTCTGCCATGCCATCTGCCACGGCCGCAACTCCGGCAGATTCAGCATTCCGCATCGCGCGCAATACGCCGAAGAACATAAGCGCACTTACTGCGGCGCCCAGCATCGGTATCGCGTAAGAGAATGCGGGAACCAGCCGCGCGAGAATGCTGACTCTGGAAACTAGCGTCGGCTGCGCATGATTTTCCGGCATCATTGCCTTCATGCTTCGCTCAAGGCGTAGTGGGTTTTGGCGCAGGTGGCATGTTGAATTTTGAATCGTCCACCGGTGCGTTCAATTTTATCTCGGTGAAGGTTCGGGTCGAGGTGGGATTGCCAACCTCAACCGTCGCCGCGCGACCTATGAATGGAAACTTGACTCCATCGACGTCGCGGTAATCTTCAAGCTCTATTTGGTCGGGAATAAGTCCGATCATGCTTGATGTAGCCGTCACGCGGCGGAGCAACAATCCGGTGGTCGCATCGAAAGCCAACCGCATCCGTCTGCCATCAGTGGTCGTGCCGTCGAGTACGTACACGTCACGCTCGCCAATCTTATCTCTGCGAACTCTGGGCGGGCGCGAGTATTGGTCTTTGAGCTTGATTAGACCAAACAGACTGTTTGCCATTTTGAAGTTGGCTAATTCACCGCCGCTAAGCTCTCGTACACCGCGCGCAGTTTTCTCCCAGCCAACTTGTCCGTTGAATCCACGTTCAAAAGGTCCCTGTGGCGTCGTAACCAACAGATAAAACTTATCGGGCGCTGCCTGATAAAGCTCAAACTGGAACGAATTTCCGTTCGCTTGAGCGATCATACCTTTGGCTGTGCGAGACGTGAGCTTGTCAATTGCCGCCTGGCCGCCCATGGCCGCGATGTACTTACTAAAGATGTCGTCTGCGGAAGGCAGCGCAGGCGTTGGACTCGGCGACGCTTGAGCGCCGGCGCCTGCGGGTTGGCCGCCTGGCCCGCCTGGGCCAGCAGGATTTGCGGGTCCCGGTGAGGGCTGAGGCAAAGGCAAAGGTGGCACCGACAGCGGTTGGTTCCGCCCGCGATGACAGGTGTAACAAGAGACCGTGACATTACCTTTGAAGGTGGTCTTGTTGACATCCATGACCATCTTGATCATTTCGCGCGCTTGATTCTTTTCCGGCTTGGTATCCGCGGCGTAATCCCACTGTCCATTATTATTCACGTGACAAAAATTGCAGCGCCGGCCCATCGAGGCGGCGAAGTAATTCATCACCGGAATCAACTGCGATTGAGGCATGCCGGTGAGCACCTTGATGTTCTTTTGCACCTGTTCGACAGTCTTCTCTTGCGGCGCCGCAGAACTTGGCGAGTTCGAATTCTGTTCGCGCGCGCCACGGGCGGCGGAGCGATTGATAAGAATCGTTAGCGACACACCTATCAACAGACTAAGCACCGTAAGTTTCAGGATTGTTTGTTTCATAGGAATGATCCGAGCCTCCAGAGTCTCTTGACGAAAGCGGAAACGCCAAGATAGATGAAAGGAAGGAAAATCGCAAAGCAAAACGCCCGGCATCATACCGGGCGTCGTTTCAGAACCGCGAGCGGTAGCGACCGGATCAATTTCCATTTGTCATTTTTCATTTGCCATAGGCGAACTGTGGCTAGCAAAGTTAATAGTTCAGCCTTTAGGCTGCCCGAAAGTGGCAAGCTAAACTTGAACACTCAACCGCGAACTAAATGGCAAATGGAAAATGTCAAATGACAAATGGAAATTGGTCCCCTCGCTACCGCTCGGGGTTCTGTAACTTGCTGTGGTTCGCTTTTGACTTCATCAATACGTCCAGCGATTGATAAATCTGTAAATAGATCTGCGTCTCGCGCGGGATCAAGGTGCGCCAACCGGCGCCGGCGCGGCGAATGTAGCCCGGCAGCTTCGCGGCGTTTGAATTGTAGGCCGCGGCCATCAGCTCAGTCGGCGTGGCTTCCTTCGCTGCGATTGCCGTTTGCACATCTTCATTCGCGAGCAGATCGTCCCAGGTGTCTTTCATGTAAAGTAACATCGCTTCGAGCGCATTGCCGTGATTGCGCATGCCGAGCACGAAATCAGGATTCAGCCCCACGCCCGGATGTCGCTGGCGCTCAAGCTGGTAAGCCCAGGGAATCATCTGCACCATGCCGCCGGCGCCGGCCGAGCTGACTGAATAGCGAAAAGTGTCGAGTTGGTTCAGCGCGTAAAGCGTATAGATTTCTTCGAAGAGCGCGATGCGATTCTCGTTCCGGAAACGATCGTGATCCACGTGTTCGACGACGCAAAGGTGCTTGGCCACGTCGATTAAGTTCGAAGCAATAGGCACGCCCCTTTCCCGCAAGCGCTTTGCCGCCAGATCAATCATCGAGTTAACGTAAGTCTGGCCCGCCTTCATCAGATCCGGCGAAAGCAGCGCCGGATGTGCGGAAGTGTAATAAGCCATCTCGCGAAACTGGCCGCGCCGCTCGATCGGGAATTCCACGACCAACGGCACCAACGATCGGTTCTTCTCATCAAAGACGGTCACGGCGGTATTAACCCCATTCGCACGCACGATGTGGAGCTGAACCGGTAAGCCCTGGGATGTCGTTGCTGAAAACTCTAGGCCCCTGGTCAGGAACGTCTGCTTGGCGATACGGATTAAATGAATGTGCGAGGTCTCCGGCAGCAGGGCAGCGAGAGTGACGTAATCAATCGAAGGCACGCTCATCGCGGTGGGCAAGACACGGACTTTCATCAGGCGTTCCGCTTCTTCGATTCGCATGCGAATGCGCACCGGCGAAAGACGATGAGGAGCAGCTATCGCTTCATCCTGCTTGACTGGGGGTTTCGATTCTGCCGATTGCGGTCTGGGCGATGTTTCAACTGGCTTCGCCGGGACTTCTACGGGACGCGCGGGCGTCTGCGAAGGGTCCTGGAATTTAGACTTCGCAACGCGTTTGGGATTGCCGGTCACTACGCGCGGACGGCCCAAGAGGTCGATCGATTCAGACGACTGAGCTTGGACAGCGGCAACAGAGAAGGGAAGCAGCGCAATTAGGACAAGAACTGAGGGTCTGTTCATGATATCAACTTTCCGGGGGGTTAAGGCTCGAGGGGAAAAGCCCAACATCAGATTCGCGTAAACAGCTTCAGGTTGTCAACTACTTTTTCCAGCCCAGTCGTCATCTGATCGTCTATTATAGGGACCGGCCGCTACCGCTCGCGGTTCTGTAACAAAGCACGTTCCAATTCTTTTACTCGCTCGCGAAGTTCTTTCACTTCTTCGCGCGTATGCGGCAGGCGCTGGATATGCGCGTTGAGGCGTTTGTATTCGTCGAGCGGCTGAATCGGAATTCCCCACCACACGCCGGGACGAACAATCTTCCCCGGCAGAACGCCGGCCTTCGAGCCTATCACCGCACCGCTCTGCACCCGGATGTGATCGCCGAAACCCACTTGTCCGCCAATTACGCAATCATCTTCAATCGTTACGCTGCCGCTGATACCGGTTTGCGCTGCAATCACAACCCGCTCGCCAATGTCGCAGTTATGACCGACATGAACCAGATTGTCGATCTTCGTGCCGCGGCCGATCCGCGTGCGACCCAGAGCCGCACGATCGACGCAGGTGTTTGCCCCCAACTCAACATCATCTTCAATGACAACCGTGCCGACTTGCGGAAACTTGTGATAGCTCACGTCGCTCCGCACGTACCCAAATCCATCGGCGCCTACGACTACACCGGCATGAAGAATGACCCGATCACCAATCGTCACTCCGTCTTCGAGAAAAACGTTTGGATGAATCACGCAATCGCTGCCGACCGTAACGTTGTCGCCAATCTTTGCGCCGGCACGGATTTGCGTCCCGGACCCGATCTTCGAACTCTCGCCCACACAAACAAAGGCCCCGATGAAGACCTGAAGTGCGATGTCCGCGTTGGTTGCAATCACAACCGTGGGATGGATCTCCGGTTCGCGTGTCTTGGGCGGATGGAGCTCTTCAGCAATTAGAGCGAACGCCAGCTTTGGATTCTTTACTTCGATCCGGCAAGGGGCCTTCAAGTCTGCGTCTGGGGGAGTGATCACGCACGAGGCTTTGGTCTTGTTCGCAGCTTCGAAGAACTTCTGGTCCTCAACGTAAGCGATATCGCCTTCCTCAGCAGACTCCAAGCTGGCGACTCGATGAACTTGAATATCGCCGTCACCAATGACACGACCGCCGGTGTGCACCGCTAGCTCCGATACTGTTTTGGTGGTTTGTCCCATCGTCTTGCTGCCCGGGGAGGGACGAATAGTACAACGGCGAGCGGACGAATGGCGAACTTCACAGAAGTTGAACTTCGGAAAATACTGCGGTTTTTCATTAAGGGTTTGTCCAAGACGGCAGCTCGGAGCTTTTTCATCTTGCCTTTGACCGCCCGCCAAACTATCATGACTGCCGAGATTCTGAAGGCATGGATTTGACGGTGTTCAGAGTACCGACTTCAGGCGGGTTTTCGGCTAATGAGAAAAGACCCAACTAAAGTGCTACTCTAACACCGTAAATTTCTTGTAGCTTTGAAGAGTTCCGGCGCGTCTTTAATTCGAAGAAGCGGTCACCGAGGAGAAGCTCTTATTGTTTAGCGATCAATTCCGTCGCGGCGAGTCAGATAAGCCCAAACTGAGCGGAGCCACTGGTTCCAAGCTGGTTTCGACGCTCTCTGACGTCGCCTGGAAAGCTTTTCAATCCGTCAACCAACGCCTGCCCGAAGGCGAGGCAATTCGGCCGAAGTGGGCGCCCGGCCCGCTCTTGAAATCCTACGAACGTTCGGCGCCGCCGCTGGGCTTTCCCAGAGAGACAGATTCGCTTTGTCCGCGCTGCGTTAAAGAAGTGCGCACGGCGGTGATTGACGGCATCACCTCTCTCGAATCGTTGATGAATGAACATCCGGGAGAAATCAAAGCACAAATTGTGGAAGAGAACGGCCAGGTCGTGATGCGTAAGACCTGCCCGAAGCATGGGCTTTTTGTCGATGTGATGGCCACGGATCCGGCGTTTCTCGAACGGATTGAATCGCTGTTTTTTGGCCGCGATTTTAAGGCCGCAGAAGACTCGCACGTGCATAAGCACGGGACCTCGAATATCAAATTCGGTCGCGGCGCCGTGCTCACTGTCGATCTCACCAACCGCTGCAACATGATGTGCAACCCGTGCTTCATGGATGCCAACCAGGTTGGCTATGTCCACGAGCCAACGTTCGAGGACACAAAGGCAATTCTGGATCGTGCCGTCTCGTTCAAACCGAAACGACAAGTAATCATTCTTTTCTCTGGCGGCGAACCGACGCTATCGCCTTACTATCTCGACGCCGTCGCTTATGCGAAGAAGATTGGCTTCTATCGCATTCTTGCGGCGACCAATGGAATTCGTTTTGCCGAAGACATAGAGTTTTGCAAAGCAGCGAAAGCCGCTGGTCAGCACGGCGTTTACCTGCAATTTGACGGTGTCGGTGAAGAGAAGAACAAACATCGCGGCGTCGGCAACCTGTTCGATGTGAAAGTTCGAGCGATCGAAAATCTCGCGAGCGTCGGTATCAAGGTCACGCTGGTAGTTACCATCGTTAACACCATCAACAACGACGCCATTGGCCAGATCGTTGAGTTCGCCGCCAAAAACATCGACAAGGTGCAGACGATCGCATTCCAACCAGTTTCATTCACCGGCCGTGATGAAGACGTACCCGACGCCATTCGCATCAAGCAGCGTTACACGCTCTCAGGCATGACGCATGACCTGAAAGATCAGCTTGATGGACGTATACAACCATTGCGCGATTGGTTTCCGCTCTCGTCGTACTCAGCATTCACCAGCGTAATGGACATGCTGCAAGGCGCCGACGCGCCCTGGGGTTGGTCGTCATGTAATTGCCATCCTAACTGCGGCATCTTCACGCTCGCGGTCGTCAACCGCAAGACCGGCGATTTCAGATCGCTGTTCGAGTTCTTTAACTACGAACAGTTCATGAAAGACGTCGCGGTGATCACCGATACGGCGCGCGGTAAGAAGCTTTCGTACGCGCAGCTCGGCATGGCAATCATGCGCAATTACAACGCGGCGAAGGCACCCGAAGGCTTTCCGATTTCGCAGATCGTCAATTTGTTCAAGCCATCTTCGACCAACTCGAATTCCGACCGTAATGATCGTATGACGAGCGCGGGTCAGGACACTACGAGTGACAATTGGAGAGTGCTCTGCGTTGAAGGCATGTGGTTCCAGGACCTTTTCAACTACGACTTCCGCCGCACGGAGATGTGCGTGATTCCCTACGGCACTCAGGAAGGCGAGATCTCATTTTGCGCTTACAACACCGGCGTTGGTTGGCGGCAGATCATCGAGAACATGCACAAGACTGCAAATCTTAAAGAATGGTACGAAGAGAACGAACGCCATGCCGTTTACGCGGCCGGCCACAACGTTCCCGGAATTTCGAAAAGGCATTCGCTGAGCTTGCCGATCGTGCAGACTATTATCGCTGAAGACAACGAGATTAAATCGGTCGCTGCGTCTCCCTATTTGATTGAAGAGGCCGAACAGGAAGTAGTCGGAGTTTAGCAGAATAAGGTTGTCCTCTCCTCTCTGTTAGCAAACCCTAATTCTTAATTAGTCTGTGTCGCTTCTTTACCTTTATGAGCGAACGTTGCCGGTTCTCTGCTGAGCTGGGAGTAACTTCGTTCGAGAGTCTCAGGTTAACACCAAAAAAAAGGAGAGTCTAAAATGTTGCGTGTTCCACTAAGAACTTCTCAACTCCTCTTTGTAACTCCATTTGCGGTCGTCGCACTCCTGCTGCTCACAACGTCGACGACGTTTGCACAAACTGCTAGTGCGGTCCAATCGCCGGATAGCCCGGCTTCTCAGACGTATCCAGAGAAACCTCCGAGCGATCCGTTCAAGGCGCGGCTGATTCCTCGCGATTCGAAAATTTACATCGCTCCCATAAAATCTGAGGATCCAAACAAGCCACAGGCCGAGGGTTTTGAATCGTATTTAGCCGCGGCCCTCAGAAAGAAGGACGTACCATTAATCATAGTTGCCGACAGGTCCCAGGCTGATTTTATTATCGAGGGCAGCGCCGATCAGAAGGGCGCCGGCACGGCGAAGAAAATCCTGCTGGGAGACTTTCGAAAGTCGACGTCCGCTTCGATAACCGTGACGAATTTGCGGACGGGAGTCGTCGCCTATGCTGATTCATCGGATCGAGCATCGGCAAATCGTGGACTTCGATCTTCGGCAGAGAAACTTGCCAAGTATCTGAAGAAAAAAATAGAGGACGACGAGAAGAAACGATAGCGCGTTGGACAGACGAGGTTAGCGCCACCTACGCGAAAGCCGCGCCACTTTGTCACACTAAAATCGACTTTGGTGGCATCGTGATTGCACCTTCTTCGGAAAGCATTGTTAACCGAGGAGGTGCAGGTTCATGAAGAGAGCGTTTTCGCTGGTATTAGTTCAGCTCTTTGTTGTCACGACAATTCAGGCGCAGTCCCCTGCCGCAATCACGGGCGCAGCAAATTCCGTCCAAGTGGCGCAACCAGAATTACCGCCGTCTTCCACGGCTCCGGCGCGGGAGCTGAAAATTCCCGCGGGAACTCCGGTTGAAGTCGAGGCCGCTTACACCATCAACTCTCTGGATGTGCGACCGAACGACTTGATCAGCTTTCGCGTCATCGTGCCAATAAAGATCGACGGCGTTACGGTAATCGAAAGGTATTCGCTGGTTACTGGCCGCGTGACTCAAGCAAAGCGGGGCGGGCATTGGGGCAAGGCCGGCAAGCTCTCCTGGGCGATGAACGATGTCGTCGCGGTCGATCTGACGCGCGTGCCGCTGCAAGCGCAGATAGAAGGTCCCGAGGCGAAGAACGGAGTCAAGGGAACTAGCCATGGCGGTCAGGTCGCGACCGAAATGATCGTATTTGGCAGTTTGCTCTTCGTCGCTGCGCCGCTGGTATTATTGAGCGGCTTTAGGCGCGGAGAGAATGCGGTCCTGCCGGAAGGCAAACGGTTCGTCGTCTATGTGCAGCGCGACACCAACGTGAAATCAACGGCGGAGCGTTCAGGGCCCTAGCCCGACCGTCAGGGAGGGCTGGAGTCCTTGCTTACGCGCGGACTAGTGCCTCAGTAGCGAGAGATTAAAAAAATCGGCGCGACCTTTCACGATCGCGCCGACGGAGCAAACTTGAAACAGTTTGCGGATTAACGCATCGGAGTCGGTGGCCGCGCTCCTTCAGGCACGATCCAAAGTTCGAACAACCAACCTTCACGCGCCGGACCCATCGTAATCGTAAACCGGCTGGCGTCGATGCCGCGCGAATTGATCAGGTAATCCGAGATGCGTTTCGCGCGAGCTTGCGCCTGGTTCGGTCCGGCTTTCTGTGCCGGATAGACGATAACGTAGCCTTGCGATCCCGGCTCGCTCTGTAATTGAATCGCGTAGTTGTCGAGTCGCGCCTTCTCGTCATTGCGCGCGATGTCATAAAACTCGTCAAACTTGCGCGGCTTGTTTTGAATTGGAATAGAAACCGCGCAGCTCGCCGGACACGGCATTCCATAT
>Ga0193747_1000430_pt1 | contig 14228 bp, 13 predicted proteins | sample L1m2metaG_FD_143048 | JGI IMG/M metagenome (GOLD analysis project Ga0193747, IMG submission 143048) | Soil microbial communities from a riparian zone of the East river system, Colorado, United States - L1m2 | ecosystem: Environmental > Terrestrial > Soil > Riparian zone | place: USA: East River...
TGCGCTCGTCGTATTCCGCGTGCAACCGATTTGCCGCGTCCGGCGAAAACTTCCCATTTGCGCCTACTTCCTCGATCCATTTGAGCGCAGCCTTGTTTGCTTCCAACCGCGCCAGGCGCTCCTCATCATCCGTCTCCGCATCGCGTGGTACGCCCAGCTTCCGAATTAACACCGGAAGCGTCAGACCCTGTAACACGAGCGTCACCAGGATCACCGAAAAGGCGATAAACAAAATGTAATCGCGCCCTGGAAAGGGCCGGCCGGTGGGCAGAGCCAGCGGCAACGCAAACGCGGCCGCGAGTGACACCACGCCACGCATTCCGGCCCAGCCGAGGATCGCAACGTGCTGCCACGATGCAGTTCGGTCGCGCACCTGTCGTTCGCTTTTGAACAGACGAGACAAATAGGTCGCCGGTATTACCCATGCGAAACGGACCAAAATTACCGTTGCGCAGATTAGGACCGCACTCATGAACACGCCAGTCAGCGATTCTCGATTCCACGCATGCAGGATTCTGGGAAGTTGCAGACCGATGACGATGAAAACGAACCCGTTGAGAAGGAACACGATCACTTCCCAAAACGCATAAGTTTGGAGGCGGGTCCGCGCGGTAATCATCAGCGGCGAGTGCCAGCCAAGAAAGATGCCGGCGGCAACTGTCGCCAAAACGCCAGAGGCATGCACCTGTTCGGCGGATAGATAAGCGATAAAGGGCGTGAGCAGAGAGAATGTGATTTGGATTGGTGGATCATCCAGATGGCTCTGCACCCAGCGCATCGCCACGCCAATAAGCAATCCAATTCCGATGCCGGCAGCCGCCGCCCAGACAAACCGCCCCGCCGCATACGCGGGCGAGAAGGTGCCGGTAACGAGGGCGGCAATCGCAAACTGCAATGCAACCAGCGCGGTCGCATCATTCACCAGACTCTCGCCCTCGAGGATCACCTGTACGCGATGAGGAACACCGAGCCGGCGAATAATCGCCGTCGCCGCAACCGCATCTGGCGGGGAGACAATTGCGCCCAGCGCAAAAGCAGCCGCCCATGGAAGCGCCGGCACAATCGAGTGCGCGATCCATGCAACCGCCAGCGTAGTTGCCAGCACCAACCCGATGGCGAGCAGTAGTATCGGCCGCAGATTGCGCCGGAAATCACGCCACGATGTGAACAACGCAGCAGGATAAATTAGCGCCGGAAGAATGAAGTAGAACACAACGTCTGGATTCAGGTTCACCGCCGGCAATCGCGGCACGAAACCCAAAGCGAGTCCGCCAAGTACGAGCACGATCGGATACGGCAGCGCGATCTTGTGCGCGAGCACGGCCAGAACTCCGACGGCCGTCAACAACAACACAATAATCTCGGCCTGTTGCATGATGGGGTCGCTGTTCCTGTAGCCGGGGGCGTTGACCCCGGCCGCCAAAAAGTATCTCACGTACCGCGGTCAACGCCCGCGGCCACAACTTTGGCTCGCGCGCGGTTCGCCTGAAGCTCGCTAAGATGTTTTTCCGACCAACGACAAAGTCCCTGTAGCGGCTCGATCAACGTGCGTCCCAGCTTCGTAAGCGAGTATTCTACTTTCGGCGGCACAACCGGATGCACTGTGCGTTGCACCAGGCCGTCGCGCTCGAGGCTGCGCAGGGTCTGGGTGAGCATTTTCTGAGAAATCCCGCCGATCTCGCGCTGAAGAGCGGCGTAACGCATCGTGCCGCCGGCAAGAATCTGGATGACGAGCGCAGTCCATTTGTCAGCAATGCGGTCGAGCACCAGCCGAGACGGACAGCGTGGATCGAGCACGGAGGGAACTGAAGAGACCTTTGGCATGGCCCTGTGTAAAACAACTTGCTAACAGGTGCAAGCTGGAGGGTAACGTTCCGAAAGGTGTGTATGGTTCGTGGTCGCATGTAGTTGACTGCTGGTTTTCGGCGTTCGAAATTATGGCATGAGCATCACAGCTCCTCCGAAAAACAATGCCGGTCGGATCGACTTTCTGTTCCATCAAACCGACTCCGGCGTTTCACAGCCAGTTCGCGGCGAGACGCAACTGGACGACTCCGAGTTACTCGACGCGTATTCGCGCACGGTCGTCAGCGCAGTCGCGCGCGTCGCGCCCACCGTAGTTAATATCAACGTAAAACAGCGCGTCAGCGCACGAGGTGGAGAGCGCGAACTCAGCGGGAACGGGTCCGGGTTCGTGATCACCCCTGATGGATTCGTTCTGACCAACAGCCACGTTGTTCATGAGGCAAGCGCAATCACCGTTAACCTGCCGGACGGCCGCGAATATCCCGCCCAACTGGCAGGCGACGACCCGGATACGGATCTTGCCGTGGTTCGAATCGATGCGCCACAGCTGGCACACGTGCGCCTGGCCGATTCCGAGAATCTGCGAGTGGGCCAACTGGTGATCGCGATCGGAAACCCGCTCGGGTTTGAAGCCAGCGTCACCGCCGGGGTCATCAGCGCGCTGGGTCGCTCAATGCACGCGCAGTCGGGCCGGCTCATCGACAACATCATTCAAACCGATGCCGCGCTGAATCCCGGCAATTCCGGCGGCCCATTGGTCAATTCAGCCGGTGAAGTCGTAGGCGTAAATACGGCGATGATCCGGCCTGCCCAGGGCATCTGCTTCGCCATCGCCAGCAACACGGCGAAATTTGTGGCGGGCTGGCTGATCAAAGACGGAAAAATTCGGCGCGGTTACATCGGTGTCGCCGGTCAGAACGTGCCGATTCACCGACGGATCGTGCGCTTTTACAGTCTGCCGCTTGAGACGGGCGTGCTCGTTATTTCATTCGAGAAGAACAGCCCCGCAGAGCGAGCCGGCTTGCGTCAGGGCGATCTGATCGTCGCGTTCAACAGCCAGCCTATCGGCACTGTGCATCATCTGCACAAGGTCTTGGTCGGCGAACAAATCAACGTGAACGCCAGCCTAACGATCATTCGGCACACCGAGAAATTGGAGTTGGCAATTTTGCCCGCGGAATCACGAGCACAAAAGTAGCGCGCGCCGATGGCTTGCGATTTCCCGCGCAACCGAGACGGTTACGCTACTTAACTCGATGAAAATTCTCGTCATTGGCGGCGGCGGCCGCGAACACGCTCTTGCGTGGAAGCTGAGGCAATCGCCGCCTGCGGACCGGATTTTTTGCGCGCCGGGAAACGCCGGGACCGGCGAAATTGCCGAAAACGTTGCGATTCCCGTCAGCGATTTGATGGCACTCGTTAGGTTCGCGAAGGAAAACCGTGTCGATCTGACGGTGGTCGGCCCCGATGATCCTCTAGCTGCTGGAATCGTCGACCTGTTCACGAGTGAGAAATTGCGCGTGTTTGGTCCAGACAAATCGGCAGCGCGGATTGAGTCATCGAAAATTTTTGCAAAAGAATTGATGCGCGCGCAGAAAATTCCAACCGCGGAAGCACGCACATTTTCCAATAGCAGCGAAGCGCTTCATTACTGCGAGCAGTTGAGGTTTCCGATCGTGATCAAGGCGGATGGCCTTGCGCTGGGCAAAGGGGTTGTCATCGCCGCCGACGCTGCCACGGCAAGATCGACGATCGACGACATGATGAATCAAGCCCGTTTCGGCGATGCTGGCCGGCGGATTGTCATCGAAGAATTTTTGCGCGGCACGGAATGTTCGCTGCATGCACTCGTGGACGGAAAAAACTACGTGCTGCTGGAATCGGCGCGCGATCACAAGCGGGCATTGGACGGCGACCAGGGGCCGAACACGGGCGGCATGGGCGCTTTCAGCCCCGCCAACAATTGGAACACCAAATCCCAATCGCGGTTCGACACCGAAATCATGAAACCGTTATTGCGTGGTCTGATTCAGGAAGGCGTCACGTTTCGTGGACTTCTGTATCCAGGCTTGATCATTACCAGCGATGGCCCGCGCGTGCTGGAGTTTAATTGCCGGTTCGGCGATCCGGAGACGCAGGCCCTCCTGCCACGAATGAAATCAGACCTGTTGCCACTGTTGGAGGCGACCATTGACGGAAACATCGAGCGGTGTGCGATTGAATGGGACACGCGCGCTGCAGTCACGGTTGTGCTGGCCTCTGGTGAGTACCCTGGCAAATACGAAAGTGGAAAATCAATTTCAGGTCTCGACCAGGCAGCCAAACTCGAGGATGTGCAGGTCTTCCATGCCGGAACTAAACGCGACGGCAGCGAAGTAAAGACTGCGGGCGGCCGCGTGCTCGCCGTCACTGCACTCGGGTCAACTCTCGAAGCGGCGCGGGCACGCGCATATGAGGCCGTGTCGCGCATTCATTTCGAGAAATGTCAGTACCGGCGCGACATTGCTCTGGATGCTGTTACGGCTAACGTGACCGAATTATTGTGATGTCTCGATTGTTGCTGGCCGCATTTCTTATATCCGCCCTGGCTGCGAATCTGGCCGCCCAATCGGCGGGCCCGACATCAGCGCCGCAGACCGGACCTAAATCGCCAGGACAGCCGACGCCTTCTCCATCGGCTACGCCCACCGTGGAAAATCTGGTTGACTCGTTAGGCCCAGCCGATCTGCAGGCGTTCATCACATTGCTCAAGGCTAATTTCACCAACCCGGACGCGATCACCGACACCGAGTTGAGCCGGGCAACTGTTGAGGGTTTGATGGAGCGGCTGCCGCGTGGGATTACGCTTTTGGCAAGCAAAGAAAGCGTTCCCCCCGCAACCCCAGGCGCGTTCTACAGTGAGCTGATTGCGGGACGCACCGGCTACGTGCGACTGGGCACATTGAACAACGCCAACCTTCAGGCACTTGACAAGGCTCTGAGCGGTTTCGCTGCAAAAAAGGTGAATGACCTCATTGTGGATCTTCGCGCCAGTTCCGCAACGAGTGATTTGTCTTTGGCCACGGAGTTCGCGAAGCGGTTTTGTCCGAAGGGGAAACCGATCTTTACAATGCGCAAACCGACAGGACGTCAAGACCGGGTATTTAGTTCCGATCGTGAGCCAGCATTTCGCGGCCTGTTAATGGTGCTTGCCGACAGCGACACGAGTGGCGCCGCCGAAGCGATTGCGGCTGCATTGCGGTTCTACAACAAGGCACTCGTTATCGGCCAACCAACTGCAGGCCGTGCCGCCGAATACTCAGATCTGGCATTGCCCAATGGGAAAGGTCTGCGGCTCGCCGTGGCTGAAATGGTGTCGCCCGAAGGTCGGTCACTCTTTCCCGAAGGCGTGAAACCAGATTTGCCCGTCGAAATGTCATTGTCAGAGAAGCGACAGATTTTTCAGTCGAGCAGCGAAAAGGGAATGGGACCGTTCATTTACGAGACGGGACGTCCGCACATGAGCGAAGCTGCGCTGTTAGCCGGCACAAATCCCGAGTTAGAAGCCGCCGAAGCGGCGCAACAACGCCGCGGCCGTGCGCCGGAAAAACCGCCGCCGCACGATCCAGTTTTACAACGTGCGCTGGATGTAGTGACCTCGCTGGAAGTTTATCAAAAACGATAAACGGCGCTCACCCCGTTTTGTGTTTGTTCGTAGGGCGTGTGTGTCAGATTGCGTTCGCCTAGGCGGTCGGTTTATACAGTTGACGAGATTCTTCGATTTTGTTCAGAATCAGCGGTGTGACGCCGCTCGAGGAACGTATCGGCTATAAGTTTCGCAACTCGCTTTTGTTGGCCGAAGCGCTAACACACCCGAGCCTGGGACACGAAGCGCAGCGTTATCACTTTGATTATCAGCGTTTGGAGTTTCTCGGCGATGCGGTGCTCCAACTCGTCATCACTGAATATTTGTTCAGCCATTTCCAAGTCGAAGCGGAAGGACAACTCACAAAATTGCGTTCACGGCTGGTCTCTCGCGATGCGTTGAGGACGCATGCTGCTGCTCTTGATCTGGGCCGTTACCTTTTGATGGGGCGTGGGGAAGAAGCCAGTGGCGGCCGGGAGCGTACTTCCACATTGGCCGACGCGTTCGAAGCGCTTATCGGCGCGCTTTACCTAGACGGCGGTCTCGACGTTGCCAAAAATTTCATTCTGACACAGACTCGCGCCGATCTTGCGAAATTGGCGGAAGAGCCGGTGGATTTTAATCCGAAGGGCGATCTTCAGGAGCTGTTACAAAGCATCTCGCCGCGCAGTCCTGCTTACGAACTCGTTTCACAGAGCGGACCTGAGCACGAAAAAACTTTTGTCTCAGAAGTTGTTTGGGAAGGAATTGTTCTTGGTCAGGGCACCGGGCGGAGCAAGAAACAAGCGGAAACTGCGGCTGCACTCGAAGCCTTGCAATCAAAGCGCTGGGAGAAAAAGCCGGAAGCGGAGACGTAAGGCCCCTGCGGTAATCAGGATCGCTGAGCCGTCCGTTTGATATCCCGGCGATCGAGCCCTACCGCTTCAGGACGAATGCCTGAGTGCGTCGAGAATGTCCCCAGATTTCGACATCCAACGGAAACGTCGCTTGATCGATTCGGTGACAAACTTTTTCGCGCGCTTAATCGCCTTTTCTAACGAGAAGCCGAACGCCAGACCAGCGGTGATTGCTGCCGAATAGGTGCAGCCGGTGCCATGTGTTTCGACGCCGCGCACAAACGGCGCCGAGAACTCTGTCACTTCGCCGTGGTGAAAAAGTAAATCGATCGCGTTGTCGCCGCGAAGGTGGCCGCCTTTCAGCAGGACCGAGGCGCGATATTTCTTCGCGAGAGCTTTTGCAGCACTCTCCATTTGTCTCCGGTCATTAATCGTGGTCTCGAGCAATAAGGCTGCTTCGTCCAAATTTGGGGTGATAAGTGTCGCGAGCGGAAACAGTTTGTTTTTGTAAGCTTCGACAGCTTCGGGCTCGAGGAGGTTGTCACCGCTCGTCGCAATCATTACCGGATCGACTACGAATGGGATGGATGGCGCCGTTTTTTTTTCGCGGTCTTGAATGGTGTGCGCGACAGCGCAAACGATCTCCGCCGAGCAGAGCAGACCGGTCTTGATCGCGCCGACCCGGAAATTTTTCAGCAACACCTCAATTTGCTCACGAACCATTCTCGCAGTTGCCGGTTCGATCCGCGAAACTTTCCTGGGAACTTCCGCGACGATACAAGTCACGGCCGTCAATCCATAAACGCCAAGAGCGGTAAAAGTTTTCAGGTCGGCCTGAATACCGGCACCAGCGCTACAGTCGGAACCTGCGATGGTTAGAGCGATGGGCGGTGGTTGAATCCAATTCTGAATTGTTTCCTTCGGATTGGCGCGTCTGCGGCGCGCCCGGCGGTCGCGCCCCACCATTTAAGCGCCGTTCCCGTCGTTGCCGATCGCTTCGACCGGACAGCCTTCCATCGCTTCTTTGCAGAGACCTTCTTCGTCCGGCGTCTCCGGCTGCTTGTACACGTAGGAGTGGCCGCCGTCATCATTCCGTTTGAAATTGGCGGGGGCCGTTTCGCGGCACAAATCGCAGTCGATGCATTGATCATCGACGTAGAATTTGCCCGGTACGTTCTCCGGGTATTTGTTCGCTGAGTCGGCCATGTCTTTCCCTGAAGGTGAGGTGGAACGTTAGGAAGAAAGGATCCTTAACGCAATAATGTGCCCGTTGATTGGTTCGGACGCAACCACAACGTGGCGCTGGCACGTATCTCCTCAAACATAAACGCGTTGACGTAGTCAGCGAACTCCCCTCAAGCTCTTTTCATGAAACCGGATGCTGCCAAAAGCCTGCGCGCGTTCGCAGCCGAGTTGGCAATCTATGCGGTTCTTGTCACCGGTTATTTCTTTCTAGTCCTCCATGTTCTGGGCGGCTGGCTTTATCGGCTCGAAACGCAGCATCGCGTCCTTTATGCAGTCGTCGCCATCTTGCTCATAGCTGGTCAGGCCGTTGTTCTAGATGCGGTAACCACGGTTTTGTTCCGGCTTCTGCGACGTCGTTGGAGATGATTCATGTTTTTTCCAATCTCCAACTCTCACATCAATCCGCTTTATCTGGTCGTTGTCGGATTTGTTATTGGAATTCTGGGCGGCTTTTTTGGCGTAGGCGGAAGTTTCATTGCAGGTCCGGCGTTGCGCCTGATGGGAGTGGATTGGAATTACGCAGTCGGAACGGATCTGGCGCACATTGTTGGCAAGTCGATCGTCGCAGCAAGAAAACATCGCTCGCTGGGCAACGTCGATCTGAAGCTCGGAATGATCATGGCCACGGGGACCATCGGCGGCGCCGAAGGCGGCGCACAGCTTATCCAGGCACTCAAGCGCGCTGGCAACGTGAACACCGTCGTCAGCTGGGTCGCCATTGTGGTGTATGCCGGCATTTCGATCTTCATGCTCTGGGAGAGCTACGCAACACTAAGGTTACACAAGGGCCGATCGCGTCGAACGGTCTCGGGTGCAAAGGCTGCAGCATCAAAAGCAGATCACTCCGCATTCGGACCGGTCACAAAAAAGATTCAGGGAATGAAAATTTGGCCGATGATCAGTCTGCCCACCTCAGGGATACGAATCTCTCTCTGGACCATACTGGCGGTCGCCGTTGTGGGCGGATTCTTCAGCGGTTTTTTGGGTGGTGGCGCGGGCTACATCCGGATGCCGTCAATGGTTTATGTGCTCGGAGTTCCCACTCACCTGGCCGTGGGAACGGATCTTTTTGAGATCATCATTTCAGCGAGTTACGGAACGTTCACTCACGCCATCAAGGGCAACGTGGATATCCTGATCGCGCTCGTCATGCACACGGGTGCAGTAATCGGGGCGCAGATCGGCGTGGTCGCTACGCAATATTTCGCGGGTCCAAAGATCCGCCTCGCTTTTGTGCCGCTGCCGTTAATCGGCGCGGCGATAGTCATCTACACGCTCGTGACCGGCCACAAGCTCTAGCCATGAAAATTTTGATTTGCAGTGACGGCACCTCCTCAGCGCAAACCGCAATCGACCTCGGCGGATTGCTTGCCGGTCCGCTCACAGCCGAGACCACGCTTTTGGGAATCGCAGAAAGATCGGAAGATGAGCAGCCCCTGCGCGAAGCGCTTCATACGCAGGCGCAATCCCTGCGGCAACGCGGCGTATCGCCGGACATCGTCGTTCAATTCGGTGAGCCGGTCTTGCAGATCGTCCAGCGAACCTCGAACAGCAAATACGATCTCGTCGTCATCGGCGCGCGCTGGACGGGCGCCGTCGGACATTACTGGCGATCAAAGAGAACTTACGAAGTCATCAAGGCCATTCAGCCTCCGGTGCTGGTGGCCATCGGCGAACGCAAAGAATTGAAGCGGTTCGTGGTTTGCACAGGCGGAAAAGAATTCATCGAGCAAGCGGTCCAATTCACTGGCAAGCTCGCCGCGGCCGTAGGCGCATCCGTGACTTTGCTGCACGTAATGGCTGAGCCGCCCGCGATGTTCGCCGATCTCGTACGCATGGAAGAGAATGTTGATCAGTTACTCCATTCAAACTCCGAGCTCGGGACCAATTTGCGTCGTCAAAAACGCGACCTCGACCGACTGGGCGTCTCTGCTGAAGTGCATCTCAGGCATGGGATCGTCATCGATCAGGTTTTCGAAGAAGTTGGGACCGGCAATTACGATTTGATTGTAGCCGGCACATCGCAGGCGCGCGGGCTGCTTCGACACTACATCATGGGCGATTTAACGCGGGACATTTTGAACCGAGCGAATGTGCCTGTGCTTGTTGCCCGCGGCGGCCCGCCCAAGCCAGCTCGTACGCTGTGGAAGGCGGTCAAGGGATTGTTTGGCAAGCCGTAGGAACGTAGTTCAAACATCCTGCCTGATTCGTCCTGCAGGCTGACCTGCTGCGAAGATGACTGTGTTACGCTTTCGCATGAAAGCGCCCGAACAACCAAGGCCGCGCACGTCACGAGTGCGTCGCTGGCTCGGGCATCTATTCAGGGAATGGACGATTGAAAGCTGGCGGCCAATCGCACCGGCCTTTGCAAGGCCTGAGCCGTGGAAATGGAGTGATACGCAGGTGACACTTGCATGGCTAGGGCACTCCACGGTGCTCATTAATTTCTTCGGTGTCACAATTCTCACGGACCCCGTCCTTTTTTCACGCGTAGGAATTCGTTTACTGGGAATTACCATCGGCCCGAAACGGCTGACCGCGCCCGCGCTCCATTTTCATGACCTGCCGCGGATCGATTTAATCCTTTTGTCGCATGCGCACTTTGATCATTTCGATCTACGAACAATCCGTTGTTTTGATGAGACTACGCGCGTGATCACCGCGCGCGGTACGCGCGATTTATTGAAACGAACCCGCTTTTCCAACATCACGGAACTTGATTGCGGCGAAAACAAGACCTTGAGCGCTACTGCGGGCGAAATGACAATCACTGCAATTCCCGTGAAACACTGGGGCGCGCGCACACAGCGTGACACACATCGCGGGTACAACGGATACTTAATCGAACGAAGAGGCTGCAGAATTATTTTCGCCGGCGACACCGCAATGACCGAAAGCTTCGCAGCGCTGCGGCGACACGGCCCAATCGACGTCGCTATTATGCCTATCAGCGCGTACAATCCGTGGATCCAAGCACATTGCACGCCCGAGCAAGCAGTCCAGATGGCGAATGCCGCAGGCGCTCGCTTTATTGTGCCGGTGCATCACCAGACGTTCCGGCTCAGCCTTGAGCCCTTCCGCGAACCAATCGAGCGCTTCGAAGCCGCGCTAAGTAAGACTCCCGAGCGCATTGCGTTGCGGGAAATTGGCGAGACATTCGTGCTGCCTCTGTAGCGCGCTTGTGTGAACCGCCGCTGGATGCAATGTTTTGCCCGCTTTCCGCCGACGTAGCTCAGCTGGTAGAGCAACGGTTTCGTAAACCGTAGGTCACGGGTTCGAATCCCGTCGTCGGCTGTTACATCACCAGGCCCCAAGAAAGCAGCGCGGACGCATCGCGCCAGACCTTGCTAGGGCTGTCACCCAGCACAACAACGATCACATCTTTGCCGGGACGCGTTCCGCTTGCGATCAGGCATTTGCCCGCACCGTCGGTGTAACCAGTCTTCATGCCGTTGCAGTAAGGTAGCCGTCGAAGAAGTTTGTTAGTGTTTTCAAGCTCGCGCGTGCGCCCATTCGAATAACGGAAGACAAGCTGCGGAAGACAGACGATGGAGCGGATGGTCGGGTTCGCGTAAGCGGCGCGCGCGATGAGCGAGAGATCGCGGGCGCTTGAATATTGTCCCGGCACCGGCAGACCATTTGGATTCACAAAGTGTGAATGCACAGCTCCGAGTTGCAGTGCGCGCCTATTCATCATCTGGGCAAATGCCTCGACGCTCCCGGCATTGTCTCGCGCCAGACATCGTGCAACGTCATTGGGGCTTTTCACCAACAAGGCCCGTAACAGATCCATCCGCTGATAAGTCTCGCCCGATTTGATTCCGAGCTTCACCGGGTCACACATTGAATCTACCGATTGCACCGTCACCGGCCGATCGAGAAAACCCGTCTCTGCCACAATCAGCGCAGTCAGCAATTTTTGCGTGCTCGCGGCTTGTCGTACCTGATCGGGGTTTTTCTCATACAAAATCTTGCCGCTATTGGCGTCCACGATGATCACTGAAGCCGCGCTGGTCTTCGGTATGCCGTCAGGCGTGAACTCGGTAGGCGCGGCAATTGTGTCCGGCTCTTCTTTCGATTTTGCGCGCGCCCGGTGCGACCGAGCATGGCTCGACTTGGATTTCTTCGCTTTCGGAGTGGCGGATTCAGTGTCGTCATCCGCATCTTTCTCCGTTACGGCCTTTGCTTTCCGAACAGGTCCGTTAACACCGCTCGGCCGGACAATATCAGAATCAACGACGTCCTGCGCCCACGAGCTCAGCGCCGAGCTCAGGATCAGTGCGCAAAGGAACCAAATTCGATTGCGCCAAATCATGGACGGGAAATTACGGACAAAACGTTTACCTGCGCAAGTGCCTTCGCTGCATATGCGTTGCGATTCTCGACGGTGCTTGAGGGTCACAAGTCGTTCTGCGAAATGCGTTTTCCAGGGCATCTAGAGTAGATGCCCGGCAGGATTGCGTGCAAAATATTATTTCCTACCGTGTTCGATAAGTTCGACCTCGTAACCTTCCGGCGCGTCAATGAAGGCAATTCTACCGCCGTTCGTCGAATGTGGTCCGTCCGACAACGGATGGCCTTTTGCCGCGGCGTGTTTGGCGAACTTGTCTAAATCGTCGACTTCAAATGCGAGATGCGTCAGATCGGGGCCGACGACAACGGGGCCGCTCCCGTCGAATTTGCATATCTCGATTTCCTCATCGCTGCCTGGCGCTTTCAGGAAGACGAGTTGTGATCCACGCCCCGAGATGTGGCGACGAATTTCTTGGAGACCGAGGACGTCCTTGTAAAACGAAATGGTCTTCTCCAAGTCGTGTACGCGATAGCGCGTGTGCAGTAATTTCTTGACCATCGCCTATCTTATTGGTTGAGCGGATCGATTCAAACGCCTGTCTCTGGACAAAGCCCTTAAAACGGCTTCATTGCGCTCCTCGCGAAGTGCACCAGGTTCGTAGCCGCGGTGACAATGAGAGTCCGCGACCCGACTGATTTGTTGTCATGTCGAGCGGAGTCGAGACATCTCTTGCGAAGGTCAGAAATTCGAGAGGTTTCTCGACTTCGCCTCCGGCTTCGCTCGAAATGACAGCAGCGTACCTATGAAAAAAATCGGAATACTTTTTGGACAGGAACAGAGTTTTCCGCCGGCGTTTGTCGATCGGGTGAATCAGAAAACCGGCGGCAAAGACATTGCCGCGGAGTTTGTGAAGATCGACAAGGTAATTCAGGGCGAACCGTGCGGATACGACGTCGTGATCGATCGGATTTCGCAGGACGTGCCATTCTATCGCGCCTGGCTCAAGAATGCGGCGCTAACCGGCACTGCCGTGGTAAACAATCCGTTTTGGTGGAGTGCGGATGAAAAATTCTTCAATAACGCGCTGGCCACAAAAATTGAAGTCGCTGTTCCGCGAACGGTGTTGCTTCCATCAAATCAGCCGCCGCCAGATACCAACGACGAGTCGTTTCGAAATCTCGGCTATCCTCTCGATTGGGAAGGGATTTTCAATTACGTGGGCTGGCCTGCGTTTTTCAAACCGTTCGCAGGTGGCGGGTGGAAAAACGTCTATCGATTGCATAATCGCGAGGAATTCTTCCGCGCTTACAACGACACCGGACAATTGGTGATGATGCTGCAGGAGGAAATCAAGTTCGACATGTATTTCCGCTGCTACTCGATTGACCAGCGTCACGTCCGGATTATGCCCTACGAGCCACGGAATCCCTTCCACTTGCGTTATCGAACGGAGTGGCACGCGCCGAAGGAAATTCTGCAAAAGGTCGAGGAGGGCGTTCTTCGATTGAATCAATTTCTCGGTTACGACCTTAACACCGTGGAATTCGCCGTGCGCGATGGCGTGCCGGTTGCGATTGACTTTTGCAATCCCGCCCCTGATTGCGAAGCGGCGTGGATCGGTGAGCACAACTTCGAGTGGGTAGTGGAAGCAGTCGCCGAAATGGCCGTCCGCAAGGCACGCGAGCACGTTCCCGGTCGGGACAATCTAAGCTGGGGCAAGTTCCTGCAAGCTGCGGTAACGCGACGTTCCTTGGGCGAACTCGCCTGAGGTGGCGTGTCATTCGAAGCGGAGTCGAAGCTGCAACGCAGCGGACGAAGTCCGCGAGGCCAGGCTTTCCATCCCGCGATCTGGCCATTAAGTTTCGCAACAGGATCCCTCGACTGCGCTCGGGATGACAGCGAGTTGTTTTTGAGAGACATTCCTCGCCGCCCTCATCGCATGAAGAACCACACGTTCACTCTGGGAATCGAAGAGGAATTCGCGATCATCGACCCCGAGACGCGCGAGCTGCGTTCGCATATTCACGAAATTCTCGAAGGCGGAAAAATCACGCTCAAAGAGCAGATCAAACCGGAGATGCACCAGTCGGTCGTTGAGCTGGGCACCGAAATTTGCGATTCCATTGGTTGTGCGCGCGATCACGTCACTGCGCTGCGCACGAAACTGGCGGCGTTGGCGGGCCGCAGCGGATTAAAAATCGCGTCGATGGGGACGCATCCGTTCTCGCACTGGCGCGATCAACTCATCACTGAAGGCGAGCGTTACCAGGAAATCCTCAAGGACATGCAATCGCTCGCGCGCGCCAATCTGATTTTCGGATTGCATGTGCACGTAGGCATTCCCAATCGGGAGACGGCAATCCACGTGATGAATCAAGCTCGCTATTTTCTGCCGCACATATACGCGCTGTCCGTCAACTCA
>Ga0193747_1000433_pt1 | contig 14182 bp, 17 predicted proteins | sample L1m2metaG_FD_143048 | JGI IMG/M metagenome (GOLD analysis project Ga0193747, IMG submission 143048) | Soil microbial communities from a riparian zone of the East river system, Colorado, United States - L1m2 | ecosystem: Environmental > Terrestrial > Soil > Riparian zone | place: USA: East River...
CTTTTTGGTGTGAGCAGCGAATTGAATCACTAAAGAAGATACTTGTATGTTTGTATGGCACTACCGGCTCTATATGGAACAGATTTGGTAATGTTCTTGCTTTTGAAGAGATTAACAGGCTAGCTAGAGAAGTATTGTTAAAGACAAAGGATATCATACAGCGACTTGGTTTTGAGCTAGTATATGCAGACACCGATTCTGTATTTCTCAAGAAAGACGGAGCAACAAGAAGTGATTATGAAAATGTGATGAAGATACTTTCTAGCGAAACAGGACTTTCTATATCTTTGGACTATCAATACAAATTTCTGGTACTTTTACCATTAGAGGCTGACGAGAGAATTGAAGCACTCAAACATTATTTTGGGATCACTTATGATGGTGAAATTATTACAAGGGGTATAGAAACTAGAAGACATGATACTCCAAACTTTATAAAACAATTTCAATACGACTTGCTATATACACTATTTTCAGATTGTAAGGATTCGAACGAAGTAACAACAAAGGGATATGAGGATGCGTTATTGCTTGTAACACAGGCTATAGATAAAATTATGATAGGTGAGGGGATAGAGCAGCGAGACCTTGTGATCACCAAGTTACTTAGAAATGGAGTGCATAATTACAAGAGCATATTTCCACATGTTGCCGCAGCTATTCGGCTAAGCAGCCAAGGCCCGACTCCTATGAGAGGAGAGAATATCCAGTATATCTATATTAATTCAAAACACAAGAACCCACTATGCAGAGTTGTTCCAGTACTGACAAAAGAGAAAGAAGAGGTAGTTAAATCATATGATAAAGTAAAATATCTTGAATTGTTACTTAATGCTGCAGAAACAGTGTTAGGATATTTTGGCTTTGATGGCTCTGTTTACAAATCTGAGAACAAAGGGATTAGAAGTAGCAAACATAAGAAATGGGGTGGGATGAATTGAGAGAAGAAAGAATAAAAGATGTCGAAGCTGAAAGAGCCAACTGAGATAATTCTATCTTTCATGCAGATTTGCCACTATCAAATTTGCTTTGATCAGATAACTTAATTCAATCAGTCTCTAGAGCTACTTTCAAGGCTTATTTCTTATGGTGGGCATTAATAATCCATCTATAGGAAAGATAATAGATTATCTATTTGCTCTATCAGATCCTTGTTTTCAATTGGTAATCTGATAAACTTATCTTGGTATCCTTCTCCTTGTCCAGACACTGTATCAAATCGAACTTTGCTAGGAACTACTCCTGCTATAAGAAAGCATATCTTTACCTTATTATCTATCCTTCTTATTTCTCTAGCTAATTCAAACCCATTCATCTGAGGCATTACAACACCTATGATTAATAGCTCGTAAGACCCGTTTTTAACATTTTTCAATGCCGAAATAGGATTGTTAAAGGAATCAACTTGGAAATAATTCCTCTTGTCTCCTTGTCTTTCTTCTTCTAGAACTATCTTTAGTGCAAAATTAACATCATCATCATAATTTACTATTAGAATTCTTTTTGTTGCTGCGTCTGTATAACTTCTATACTGCTGTATCATTTGTTGTTGCTGCATTGTGTTACTATCCACACTTCTAAGCACATTACAGATGGAGCTGGATGATCGATATGTTATACTAAACTCTCTTTTTTATTTTTCAAATTTGCCGCTTATTATCTCCTTTACGATTTTCTTTTTGGTAGTATCATGCTTACTGATTTGTAGAGGGGAACAGACAAAGAATTTTGGGCAGCAGTACAAATAATGCAAAAACATCGAACGTGGGAGATTTTAACAGCAGAACTAAACGAACGAGCCAGCGGAAATCCTCCATCGAATCGCAAAGAAGTAATAGATTATATCATTTACTTCTAGTTACTTTGAGAGCCAGTTTGGTCAAACGAGTAGATTCAAGAAAAGATTCTGATAAACTATATTCTCTTGAGAATTTCAAGTGTTAGTCTCATATGTGTTACATAGTGAGTACCCTTATCATATATTCCAGGAACTGTGCCAGTAGTTGCTAATATGTGGTCTTTGCACTTTTGTGAATCTGTTCCTACTTTTGTAAAGACTTCTACGGTGTACATAGGTCCCTTATTTTTATTTTTTACTGGGTCTTGATACATGCGTAAAATCAAATCGTGTACAAGATATGGATCTACTTTAGGAAATATTTGGCTGTATAGTAGAAGATCTCTATGCTGAACACAGATTTGACCACCAGCAAATGATTGGGTTTTTCTTTAAAGTGTCGTAATAATATCTGAAATAGTATCCTTGGGTCAGAAAAGATTTGGTAAAGATACCGAGTATAGCGACTCCGACAGCTCCGACTATTACTGCTACTTTACCACCCACACCTGCACCTGCATCTCCTCCATCTACCGGTACTGGAGGAGGAGGCGGCGGCGGCACGAATAATACAGGCACCAGTCCAATACCAAAGACACAGCCTTCTCATCCATAAAATAACGGGGGAGGTTCGTCAAATAATATGAATATAACACACTCTGGCCCTAATTCGAGCAGCAATAACCACTAACTTTAAGGAATACTACAGATACATTGTTATAGAAGAACCAGAGTTGGACAGAAATTCAATATTAGCGCTTGACGATGACTATGACGTCACCGTTATAATTAGAATGGGTTTGGGAACGCGCGGGTTGAATGTCTTGACTTTTACGAGTCCAAATTTGGCACTAGAACACTTTAAGTCAAATGCAGCAAATTACAGTTTAGTTATCTCAGATCTAAGAATGCCAGGAATGAATGGGTTTGAGTTTATAAGAGAAGTAAAAGAGATAAATCCAGACATCAAGGTCTTTTTGATGACAGCATTTGAGATCAATAACCTAGAATTTTCTAATGCGATATCATCTCTTAAAGTAGATGAATTTATAACAAAGCCTATTACAATTGAGAAACTGACAGCTATGGTAGAAAAGCATATTGGCTTCTTGAAAACAAAATAGAATGCATCACCGCTATTATGATATCAGGGCAACAACTTTGATTAGTTGAATTGATAAGATCGTAACCTAATCCAATAGAATTTCAAATATTACGTGTAGCCCTCATCAATAGATTTTTATCAATCAGTCAATCATTGGATGGAGCACTCTTATATGTCGGTAATGGTGTTCTAACAAATCCTGTTTCTCCTGTTCTTCAAGTCTATCAAAATCTCGTTTATGGTAATTGCAAAACCTCTTGAGCTTGATATCGAACTTAGCGGGCAATGAACTCTCAAATTTAATTAGAACATCCTTGTTAGTTTTATTCTGAAAATGATAAAATATTCCCATATCTGCTATGACGGATATACCATTTTTACCGCGTTTCTCTTTTTGTTTATTAAGTATATCAAGGAAGAATAGAAAATCATGTCCAGAGCCAAAATATGTCTTTGTAATGTCTTCGATTATCATTAAGTTTTTTTCCTTTTCATGTCTATCTACCTCAATGCCTATCTCTTTCAAGGTTTGTCTTACTCTATCAGTTGTTTCATAGTAGGTAAGTAGTAAAACTAATTCGTTATTTTCAAGAGCATTTCTGCAATACTGAGAATAGATTTCTCTTAATGAGTCCAGGTTAGGATAAATAAGTATAACGTGTTCTCCGTAGTTTATACCGTCTAGTTGCTGTGTAATCTCAAAAGCATTCCCACGTAACTCTTTATTGGATAGCATGTTGCCAGTCTGCCTTGTAGCAATAGATGTCTTGTAGCTTACTCCGATACTTCGGTGAACAAAATGGGATATTATCTATTACTACTTAGCTTTTCTTGCTTTGCTTCTTTTTCTAGAGCCTCTCTTAACATCTGCAAATGCCTTTCTCTATCCTGTTTTATAGTATTCCACATCTTCACCAGGTCCTGTCTATTAGCCTTCTGAGCATCGTTAATGTAAGTATCAATAGTAGAATAGAGAAAGTCTGCTTCTCTACCTAGTGCTGCTAATATGTTATAAGTAGTGTTCTCGAGTTTGGTGGTTTCGTGTTTTGACGTATCAGTTGATTGTGTCATAATTTCTACTTCACAATAAAATTAAAAAGGATTACATTTTTCTCAATAGATGTTACTTGTTATTATTAGCAGCAACGCGTTCCTAGTATTATTGTTCGTAGAGCAGGTACAACTGGATCTTCACAAGATGTAATGATATGGTAGCAATCATGACAGGGTATAATAGAAGAGATATGAAGGAAGGTGTGATGAAATATACAATGTTGCAGGATTCTTTCACGTGACGGGGCTTTCCTCCTTATCTAAGTTGCCGTAAATCTATAGACATTTAAAATAAATGTCATTAATTCCTAGTATACTATACTAAGTCAAGCCACTATGTCTATAATAAGACTAAGACAGAAGCCACTGATTTGCCGACTTGCAATAAAGCTATAGACAATATTTATTTTAAATCTTTCAAACCTGAATTCTTAGGATTGGACTATAAGAGAAGTGTAATGACTGGATAGAATTAAATAAAATATTACGTTAAGCTCCGATGAAAAATGAAAATCTAGTTTTGCAACAGTCTGTTTAGGCTTCCCTCTAGCTTTTAGCAAATCTGATACCGACACTCTTTATATCCTAATTTGACCACTATCTAATATGCAGTTGAAACTTGAATCTAGCTATCTAACAGAATGCAGTTTCATATTCTCTCAGACTATAATGATCTTCTCTAGTTTTTTAGAATATTTTTTGCATTATGGAAAAAGACTGGGCTTAAAAGAATCTAAATTTATTTTCATATCATTAGCCGTCCTATTCTCTTTAATAGTCCTCCCGTTGTTGTTTGTCCCGGTGATTGCACAAGTCTCTCCAACTCCCAACAGTACCGCTAATTCGTCTAACCCGAGAGGGCTTTTAGGGACTGCTCCCGATAATAAATACAATAATCCTATCATGAACGATACGCAGCTAAAGTCCTCGAGTACAGTTGTACCCATACTTACAAAAATATCAGACAATGGAATATACAACGTACAGTTAAGGTGGAGCAATCCGCTTGGAATTCAATCTCCTAATATTTTACCAAAAAATGGCTTTGATATGGAAGTCTTATTTCTCAACGCAACTGCCCCAGAACCTACAAACCAGACAATTCCTCAAAAGGAAACAAACATTAAAGGAGAGACAAGTTTACAAAATGATGCCACTCGCTTTAGTGAGCCCTCAAGCATTCAAAGACTCGTTCCTGTAGATAGCTTCGATATCACCATTTACTCTCAAGACGGTAAGGTTTTGTGGAGCAAATTGAATCAACCAGTCACAGCAGGTAGAGCTGCCGAAAGGATAACGTTTGAGAAAGAATATACTGGGGGTATAACCATTTTGATCAATAACATCAAGGCTAGTACAGGAATGGTTGGTACCACTGCGACTCCATTGTCTACTACCAACAGTAGCCAAAGCTCGTTAGCGCATAACTCTGATGGCAGCCTCAAAACGGATTCTGTAAAATTCACTGCACGTATAGGCTAAAAAAAGTATTAAAATTATCTACCCTTGAACAAGTAAATCCCTTTGAATAAGTTCCAAAAGATATTAGGCTAACCTTTTGACGACTCTTTTTAAGAAAATACAGATAAGCATTTGTCATTTGGGATGTGCAAATGAAGAGATAGGGGAATTAAATCCTATTATCGCAGTTTTGTCTTCCTAGTTGAGTAAGTCTAACATTAGTGGTTTTTGGATCACGTTCAATGAAGCCATGTTCATCTTGAAGTATAGTTTCTGTGAGAACGTCCACTCGATCAGTATATGCACTTAGTCGATTCGCTAGTATTGTTATATCATGCCAGGCAGGTGACCTATCATGCTCTCTATCCTCTAGATCAAGTTCACATAATACGTGAAAAATGTCATTTGCCATTATCCCATAGTCATGGCTATAAGGCGGAGCATGTTCATCATTTGCCATTAAGGAGTCTTATGTTTGGCCAGTATTTAAGATTCTTAATAGGACAAATAGGCTCCGTCTCAGTTAGTGTAGTTGTCGTTGTCCTTTGAAATTTGCTGATATATTGTAAATTATAGTATGTTTCAATGATATTCTTATGTAATCCTATATTTACTTATTTGTCTAATATTTTAGAATGACATTTTTTATTATGATGTTCACATGTTAATAATTGAGGTGTTTCAATACGAGATTGAAATATAATAGTAGAACCGAAAAGCAGGTACAAATACAGGCAAAATCAAAACATACGGAAATTCCAGAGCTGAAGCAAGATCAACTGTGCTTAAAGACTATTTGTATTCATAATTGTTCACAGCTATCCGAAATGCTAGATGTTTTTTCAAGAAAAGAGTCTATTATTCTAATTGCAAAAGTTTCTCAGACGCTAATAAAAGACCCTGAAACGAGAATTGACCTGGTAAATGAAATATACAAACATGCCATAAAAAATAATTATACGGTTTTTCGACAAGGCGAAGAAAGGATTATTGTTGTTCATAGCAGTGTGAAAGTACAAGACATATTAACCGAAAATAGTCTTCTGTCCTCTTAGGAAGATAATCAAGATCAAACTGAAAAAAGAAAAAGGATCTATGCATCTAGCTAATGTGTAAAAATGTCTAAATGAAAGAATCAGAAAAGGATAGTTTGGTTAGATCGGTTTACAATATTATAGAGAAGAATCGTAAGGGTAAAGTTACTGCAAAGCACCTTGAGAAAGAAGTTGGTAGCATATACAAAGTTCGCTATGCGTTAACTCGTTTGGTGAGGGAACGCAAAATTAAGAGAACCAGAGCATTTGGGATAAATAGGATAGACTATTTCTATGTCGTTTACAATAATAAAAAATAGGTCACATTAGAGTGTAGTTCTATATATGTAGTCAAAGTGCTGTTCTCTTCTTCACTATATGTGACTCCGACATTATTGAAACAATTACTTACATGATTTACTTACATGATTTACATATACTCTATGCAGTTAACCGGGCAAAAAGAGTCGTCAAGAGCCAAGACAAACCTGCCTGCGTAACCTGCGCTTCTTGATGACATTCAATTAAACTCAGGAGGAATTGATCTCATATCTGCTGGATTAGTAGGCAGCATCGATAATACCTAAACAAGGACCTACATGTCGTGTGCTTCCTTTTGGTGCTCTCCCAGTTTGCCTAGAGTATCAAATTTCTGCTTACACAAGTCGCAGACTAGTGGGTTCAAGTTGGGTTCGTTATAGTCTACTCCAGGTTCGCCTTGGTCCATAGCGATATAAATAACTATATCAAATAAAAGAATTACTTGTTGCTTTAGAAAATTTTTCTAAGGTTAGCCTATATTTTTTTTGGATCCGAATAAATTTATTCAAAGGGATTTACTTTAGCCTATACATGCAGTTAGTTTTACAGAATCCGTTTTGAGGCTGCCATCAGAGTTATGCGCTAACGAGCTTTGGCTACAGTTGTTAGTATGAGGCCCCAAAGACTTTACGGTTTCATGCGCCTCTTGCATTTCTTAACGATTAGTTTACTCCTGTTTTTTCTATCTTGCTTGTATATCATCTGGGAGCCTATATGAAAGAATATTCAATTTCGTTAAGAGCTTGTTAGAGCTTGTTCTAGAATTCTTCAAATCACTATGCGCTTAATCCTTCTTCTTCTTGAGGATGTCTTATAATTTGTCCGCTGTTAACCTACATACCTTTGGAACCCTATATGTTGTTTGTTAACCATATGATAGCATTGATATGAAAAGCAAGAAATCTCACAATAAACCAAACAGAACCTTGAAGCCAAAGAGTCGTAAAGGCAAAGGCAATAAGAGAATAGCAAAAAGAAAACAAAACGTTAGCAAGAGGAAACCTTTGAAAAAAGAACAGCAAATAGTTATCAGAAGATCAAGTGGCCGCAAGGAGAAATTTGATACAGATCGTATGGCCCAAACAGTTAGTAGATCAGGTGTTCCATTCCTGATGGCAAGAGACGTTGCAAAAAAGGTCTCAAATAAATTAAAACAGGAATCATACACTCCACAGACTAAAAGGAACAAAAATAATAATAAATCAAAGCCTACACAACCAAAAGAAAAAACTGTGACTTCAAGTAGGGTACGAAAGCTAGTAGCCAACGAATTACGTGATAGAAACCGAAGCGATATTGCTGCATCATATTCTGGCCAAGTTCCAGAAAATACATCACAAGATCAAAGCCTAAAAGATAAACAGCCTGTTGCAGATAATGTCGCTGTAAACAAAAATAGAGTGCTATATGACACAAGTAAAAGGGGAGGGGGAATTTATTGAACTTGCTTTAGTTTGCTTGACAATAACTTATGATAGACTAACTTCGTTGAAAATACTTATTGAGAGTATTAGAACAGACTAGGTCCTGATAAAATTGTATAAACGAATAGACTGACCAGAGCTTAGCTACTCTTTCAGACATCTTAGGCTAGATTTGATCGATGATTGAGATTGTGCATTTTCATTGCTCAAAAGGAGGAATCTTCGTAAAGTCCCATGAGATAATCTTGGTGGGCTTGACTACCAAGATGTATCTTGGCAGGTTCATACAATAGGCCACGGTTTATTAAACCAACATACGATAGGAGAAAACAAAATCATTAAAGGTTATAGAACTAAACCAGGATGCGAATTTTTACGATTCTGGTGTAGTCTACAAGAATACAGAACTACCAAAAGTAAAAATGAAGTTCGGAAAGAAGTTTAGAAATAAACGATGATCAGCGGTTCATGACAGCTGCTCTTCAAGGTAGCCAAGGGACAGATACATAGTACTTTAAACCTTAAGTATCAGGTATATCATCTACCTTTTTCATTAGATTTGCTTTACTTTGTTCTATATCTCTGAGTATTTCATTTCTTGCTGGGCTCTCTGGGAGTCCTAGAATAGGGCCTTTCATTATATTTTCAGCTTCGTTTAACCTATCCTTTATCATCTTTTTTCTCTCCTTTATAGACATTAGTTACAGTTTGTAAGTTTCAGTATAAATTCATTTTTAGTTTTGGTTGGCCTTTAATCAGGTCAGCTCGATAATTTTCTCAGGTGGAAGGTTTAAAAATGCTTTTTATATAAATGAGACATGTCTCTGCTAAGTAATGACGAACTTCAAAGATTTGGTAAGCCGTTCCTTTGTGAACTGTACCGTAGGGCAATGGGTATTGTTGGAAGACATTCTAATAAATATCGGATTTTCAGTGCTATAGGAGTAAATTTGTCTGGAGGAGGGGAGCGTCAGGTTACAGATGAGATTGTCCAATTTCTTAGGCTCAATCGTTACATACGAACATTCGAAGACAGTGAGGATATCGCATTAAGTGACGATCGATTAGATGATACTAGAAGAATATGTGAGGGCGCTAGTCCGCTCACCACCATGTCCCCACCATAGCTTTTTACGCTCAGTAGACAGGTTCAAAAATTGGTTTAGATTTTAACCATTTTGGATAAAGCTATATAATTGTAGCTACTATAGTATATACGAAGAGAAACGAAACAAACGATCTATACAGACTACCAATCTACCCCACATAGAAATGGTAAAGGGTGCAACAGACGGGGTAGGAGACATACATATAGATACGTAAGCATGGAAGGTCCGTTCTTTATTAGTGGTAACGTTAGAGGATACGAGAGGCAAAAATACGAATGTATTCAGTGCGGTTATCCCAAATGGAGACGTGTATATTTATGACAGTAACAAAACGTAAGCTGACCATTAGTAGCTACGAATAGAAGAATCAAAATAGCATTAGGTAAACTATCCAGAAAGAAAATGAACTACCAGATAATGGAAAGATTACCTTTGACTATCTTTTTTGAAATAAATATGACTTTTTTATGAAAGACGTAACCCTCTAATACAAATAGTGCAGATGCCGATGAGTAACTGAGATAGATATACCATTCAATGTTGAGTTGCTGAACATAATATTATGAAATCTAGTGTTAGCAAGTGTTGATAGTTACTATAGCCTATCCAGGTGATTTCCTCTCATACTCTTTAGCTAAATCCTTTGAATGGGTATTCTATCCACCACTGCTACCAATAGTTCCATTAGCTGACAGCTGAGATATTCAGGAGTTCCAACTATAGTAGCATTAGTACGAACTACAGAGCTTCCTGCTCGCAAACTATAATTTAGTTTGGATATTTGTAATCGCACTTTCTATATTTATAATATGTTGAATGTCAAATCGATTATTTTGATACTCGTCATAGTCGCTGTAATCGCTGTGATCTTCTTTTTCTTTGTCCTAACTAGACTCCCTGCTGATTTCATTGAGATCATCATGATCAACCGATTAGCAGTGCATGAATTACCCGAGCTCATGTTTTAGTAATATATGAAATCTCATGGCCGTGACAGAAGGCTAAAGAAGCTCCTTCATGCAATTATGGTGTGAATAGAGAATTAATGATAGTCATCGCAGGAATTGCTTGTACCGTCATCGGCTCTTCATATCAAACAGCTCTAGCACAAAATCAAACCTCTGGGACATCAAATTGGCTGAGACACGAAAATTCTACTTATGGATTCAAAGTAAGTTATCCATCGGACTGGAAAATAGAACAGCTTAGGAACAACCCAACAGCTGTAATTAGATTTGTTAGCGACTCAAAACAAGTAGGAATTCCAGGCAATCCTATGCGGGAAGTAAGTGTTACAATCCGAGTGGAAAATGTGAGTAAATATCTAGATCCAAATAATTTGAACGTAAAAAGTCTAGCACTAGATGATTATATCTCAAATAAGAAGAAAATTGAACTTACCCAATCTGCGTCTGGAATGAGTTTTACATATCTAATGGATAATAGAACCCAAATTGCAGGATGGGAAGCGTGGAGTGTAGAATATATGATTAATGTTGAGCAAAAGCAGGCTTCATATATTCTTGGCAGTTATGTTATTAATGATGGGAAACTTTATACCATCGAGTTTTCAACCCCTCCCCTAAAGGTTCCTGAAAATTTGCCAACTGCACAAAAAATGATTGATTCTTTCCAGTTTACAAAGTAAAGTTCGAGTCAACAAAGAATAGATAAATCCATTATTAGTAGTCAACAGTCTAAAAAGACCTAGCATAATTCTATATATGACCTATTGTTATTTGATATTAGGATGCCAGGGATGAATTAGGGTTAGTATAGATAGTAGATAGATAGTCTGGATACTGACCTAATGGTGGATCAATAGGTTACGAATACACCTTCCTAAAGGTAACCGTAATAAGTTTTTTGGTAGACTTGTGTAGTCACATGAATGATCAGATACCGCCACCGACTGGTCCAAAAGGCTTTACAAAGAATTATGCAGCTGTCTTTAAAGGCTACTTTTGTAAATACATTCAGTCTTTAACTTTTAACGTCTTTTGAACGCTGCTTTAGGGAACGTAATCTTTATTGGATGGCTAAAGGCAGGATGTATCATAACTATTTCACCTTTATTTAGTCTCACGATATTCCTTTTTGTATTTTCATCTATGATATTATAAGGAGTGTTGGCCAATTCAGACATCCCCATTTTAGCAATTATATGCAACCCACAATTTTCGTGTAAAGTATTGTCCACAGTACTTTTGAATTGTTGTGCAGAGAATAATATTGTCTTTCTTGATTTACCGGCAATTACAAATTTCTTAATTTGTTCTGCTACTGCGGATCTGATTAATGCATTGTTATTATGAGGAATAAATCTGTTTATTTCATCGATGAAGACTAACAGATACTTTGGTCTATAACTATCAGTTCCATGAGCAGATAATTGAGAGGCAGAGGAGAACATGTCGTTTATAGTTTTTACAACATCAGCCACTATGAATGCCTGCTCTTCTAATGAGGAGATTAATGCAAGGTCTATGACAAATACATCACCGGCTTTTATTTGATTTATTTGCCTTCCAAGGTATACGCTACTTACTCTTTTATCGATAAATAATGGTGATTTCCTAAACCTTTGTAAATGACCTAAAAAGTGCAAAAGAGTCGACTTGTGCGTAATTATTTCATTAGGATATTTTTTAAATTCCCGTAGTTTACTCCATGTCTCTACAATTTTACCTGATTTGTTTCTTAATGGCCACGATTCATAAATATAGTCTATAATAGCAGAAACATTGTAATGAGGATCATATGTCTCAGGAAATAAAAGATCCAGTCTATCGTAAACGTCTTGTAATTCATATGAGTATGTTTTGTAATTTCCAACTAACGCTGCTGATGATGTCGATGCCGTTTGACCATGCATCGAATTAGGCTTACCATCACTTCCCCTAGGAAGGAAATATGTCACATTCTGAAATGGCTCTGCCCCAAGATGAAGAATATCATGCAGCATTTCACTTCTCTTGGTCATTTGGTCTGGCCTTTTATCTATATGCAACAAGTCTTCTTCTTTTGTATTAAAAATAATTACTGCTACGTCATTATTCTCTCGAAGCTTTTGGTATGTGGATTGAAGTAGAAATAGCAAGTATGAAGTCTTCATGTTTCCCGAGATTCCTGAAGCATTTACATGTGCTGTATCTGGACCCACCAAATAGGAAGTAGCTAAAGATACTGGTACTTGCAATCCATCAGTCATCTCTATTAAACCTGCAGGTATAGGATATTCCATCTCTGGGATTCCTAAAGCAAATATAACCTCTTCTAGATTAGCAAATCTGACAGACTTATTTGTTTGGACGGGCATTGATATAGAGAAGTTTCTATCATTTCTGTTGTAACCAGTATTTGCCATAATCGCAACTCGTGCAATAGTTATTCCTTTGTCAACAATATCCTCGTAATATTGTGGTATATCGATAGATGGTTTGGATATTCTGGGATCGTCATCACGAAATGACGTTTCACTTATCTTTACTGTCTGCAAGTCTTTTATTATTCCTAAGGTCCTTGTTTTGTATAGGTTTTCTCCTGAAACAAAATCAAGAACACCAAGTACTGTATCGGAGTGAATTGCAAACCAAAACTCATCTATAGTAATTGGAGTTTTCTCTGATACTACAGTTTTTCCTATTTCCTTGTTATTATCGAAGCTTTCAGCAGTATTATTGATATTATCGGACGGACTATCAGAATATGGAATATCAGATTTTTCTATCATAACGATCACGTGAGACAATAACAGTAAGCAGCATTCTTAATATGACTTATATCCTATTAGTCGGATTACTCACTGATTGGGAAATACGGACTAAGGCTCTTTGTACTAGCTAGTGATATAATCATGAGTAGAGGGATTGGGGGTCAAGTCGCCATAGTCATGAAGGTAAGTTCATTCATTATTGGAAGAACTATAAGTTATAAATTCTTGGGTTCAAGGTCTGCATTAGCAGGACCATTGATGACTTTTCCCCTGCCTGAGAAACGTGAACCATGACATGGACAATCAAAGGATTTTTCTAAACAATTCCACGATACATTACAACCAAGGTGAGTGCATACTGCAGAGTAAGTATGCAAATTGCCGGTTTTATCTTTGTAAATGAGTGAGGATCAAATAGTTATATCTTTAATCAATTCACAGTTGTTGTCTTCTTTCAACTTCCTGCAACCTTGTGGTTATAACCATAAGTTGATCTGACAATTGTGCTATTGCATCGTCTTTTACTTTGTCACGCTGTCTTAATGACCGATTTACTTCTTCCAATTCTTCTACCTTTGTTTGCATATCTGCACCTTATCTTTCTAATTGATGGACATTCACGTGCAATCAGTGGAAAGGAAACTAGGAGAGCAGCAACTAACCTTATCGTTCAATATCTTAATCATATTTTGATAGTTCACCTGGAAGAAATGGAAGAATAAAATAAAAGAGAAATAATTTTATATTACATTCTTCTTCTCGTAAAAATGTATAGCTGGCCTGCTAATGATATTCGTTGGTCAACGTCTGACGTATGACCTATCTATATGTTATGAGCGGCCTGTCCTTTTTACTCAAATAAGTTCATATTCTCAGCTATATTACATAGTCCATAATGTGATATAGAATAGCAACCTCTATAGCTAGCTGATTGCTTGATATTTGGATTGAAGAATATTATTGCTATCTCCATCTCCGACGCTATTACCACGAAAGGACGTACTAAGGTCTAGGTTGTGCGGGAGTTGAGCGCCAAGAAGATCAATGATCACACCTGTGAGTACAGCAATCACATCCATGCGAGTGCGACGGATGAGTTCCTGGCATTCATCGAGAAGAATGG
>Ga0193747_1000434_pt1 | contig 14056 bp, 11 predicted proteins | sample L1m2metaG_FD_143048 | JGI IMG/M metagenome (GOLD analysis project Ga0193747, IMG submission 143048) | Soil microbial communities from a riparian zone of the East river system, Colorado, United States - L1m2 | ecosystem: Environmental > Terrestrial > Soil > Riparian zone | place: USA: East River...
ACCGAGAAGCGCTGGCTCTACGCCGACTCGAAGGCGATGGACGAGCACCTCGCGCTCGCGTACCACCTCGAGCGGGGTCTCGACGCAGTTGTCGTCCGCCTCTTCAACACGGTCGGCCCGCGCCAGAGCGGCCGCTACGGGATGGTGATCCCGCGCTTCGTCGAGAGCGCGCTCGCCGGCGAGCCGATCGAGGTGCACGGCGACGGCACGCAGACGCGCTCGTTCTGCCACGTCGCCGACACGATCCGCGCGCTCGCCGGCCTGATGGACGCCCGCGAGATCTCGGGTGCGATCTTCAACGTCGGCTCCTCGGAGCGCGTGCGGATCGTGGACCTCGCCGAGCGCATCAAGGCGGCCACCGAGAGCGCCTCGGAGATCGTCTTCGTCCCCTACGACCAGGTCTACGAGCAGGGGATCGAGGACACGCTCCACCGTGAGCCTGCGATCGGGAAGATCCGCGAGGCGATCGGCTGGAGCCCGGAACGGAACCTCGACGGCATCCTCGCCGACGTGATCGCCGAGCACCGCGCATCGGTCAGGGCCTAGCCCTATAACTAGACGATGCGGGTCGCCATCTTCGGGCTGGGGTACGTCGGGACGGTGTGCGCCGCCTGCCTGGCGCGTTTCGGGCCCGAGGTGGTCGGCGTCGACCTGAACGAGGACAAGAACGCCCAGATCTCCGCCGGCCGTAGCCCTATCGTCGAGCCCGGGCTCGAAGAGCTGATCGGCGAGGCGGTCCAGGCCGAGCGCCTCTCGGCGACCTCCGACCACGAGCGTGCCGTCGCCGGGTCCGAGCTCTCGCTGGTCTGCGTGGGGACGCCGAGCCGCGCGAACGGCAGTCTCGACACGAGCCACGTCGAGCATGTCGCGCAGACGATCGGCGAGGCCCTGCGGGGCAGCGACGAGCGACACACGGTCGTGGTCCGCAGCACGCTCCTGCCCGGCTCGACGATCGGGCTCGTGCTGCCCGCGCTCGAGGAGGCGTCCGGCAAGCGCTGCGGCGAGGGGATCGGGCTCGCCTACAACCCGGAGTTCCTGCGCGAGGGTTCGGCGGTCGCGGACTTCCGCGACCCGCCGTACACACTGGTGGGCGGGCTCGACGACGACAGCGCCCGAACGGCCGCGCGGCTCTACGAGCGCATCGACGCGCCGCTCCACCTGGTGACGATCCCGGAGGCGGAGATGGCCAAGTACGCGGCCAACGCCTTCCACGCCGCGAAGATCGTCTTCGCCAACGAGATCGCCAACTTCAGCCACGCCGCCGGGGTGGACGGCCGGCGCGTGATGGATCTGCTGGTGCAGGACGCGCGACTGAACATCTCGCCCGCGTACCTGAGGCCGGGCTTCGCCTACGGCGGCTCGTGCCTGCCGAAGGACGTCCGCGCGCTGCTCTACGCCGCCCGCCAGAGCGACGTCGAGCTGCCGCTGCTGCGCAGCCTCCCGCAGAGCAACGAGCTACAGCTCCGCCGCGGGCTCGAGCTCGTCCTGGCCGGGCCGGGCAAGCGCGTGGGCATCCTCGGCCTGAGCTTCAAGGCGGGCACCGACGACCTGCGCGAGAGCCCGGTCGTCCAGCTCGTCGAGGCGCTCGTGGGCAAGGGCTACGAGGTGCGCATCTACGACGGCAACGTCAACCTGGCGCGCCTGCTGGGCACGAACCGCGAGTACATCGAGTCCGTGGTGCCCCACCTCGCCGAGCTGATGGTGGACGACCCGCGCCGGCTGCTCGACTCGTCCGACACGATCGTCGTCGGCAACGACAACCCCGAGTTCTGCGACCTGCTGGCCTCGGCGAACCGGGCGGCCGTGATCGACCTCGTCGGGCTTGCCCTGTCCGACGGCCAGCGCGAGTCGCTCGGGGAGCGGTACCGCGGAATCGCGTGGTGAGCCGCATGCGCGTGCTCGTGATCAGCCAGCTGTTCGCGCCCGAGATGGGCGCACTGCCCAACCGCCTCGCCCCGCTGACGAGACACCTCGGCACGCACGGGCACGAGGTCTTCGTCGCCACCGGGATGCCGAACTACCCGAAGGGCGAGGTCTTTCCGGCCTACCGCGGCAAGCGGTTCGCCCGCGAGGAGCTCGAGGGGGCGACCGTGCTGCGGACGGCGTACTACACAACCGCCCGGAACGTCTCGAAGCCGGCGCAGCTGCTCAGCTACCTGAGCTTCCTGCCGGCGGTCCTCCACAGCGGCTGGCGGGCGGGCAACGTGGACGTCGTTTTCGTCACCTCGCCGCCGATCTTCCCCGCGCTGCCCGCGATCTTGCTGGCGAAGCTGCGGCGCGCCAAGCTCGTGGTCGACCTGCGTGACCTCTGGCCCGACGAGGTTGTAGCGGTCGGCGCGGCGCGCGAGGGCTCGCTTTCGATCCGGCTGCTGCGCCTGATCGAACGGCTGATGTACCGCTCGGCCGACCTCGTCACCTGCACGACGCCGGCCTTCGCCGAGACCGTCGGCGAGCGCGGCGTCGGCCCGCAAAAGAGCCGGCTGCTGCCGAACGGCGCCGACCTGGAGCTCTTCCGGCCGCTTCCCCGCGAGAACGATGTCGCGGCGCCCTACGCCTTCGGCGACCGGCTCGTCGTCATGTACTCCGGCCTGCTCGGGATCAAGCACGGCCTCGAGACCGTGATCGACGCGGCGGCGCTCCTGCGCGACCGCGAGGACGTGGTCTTCTTCATCCGCGGCGAGGGGCCGCGCCGCGAGGCGCTGGAGGCCCAGGTGCGCGAGCTCGGGCTCCAGAACGTGATCTTCGGTGGCGAACGCCCGATCGAGGAGGTGCCCTACCTGCTCGCGCGCGCGGACGTGTGCGTCACTTCGCTGCTGCCCGACCCGTACTTGGAGAAGATCGTCTCGGTGAAGATCTTCGAGTACCTCGCCTGCGAGAAGCCCGTCGTCGGCGCCCTCCGGGGCGAGGGCGCGCGCGTGATCGAGGAGTCCGGCGGCGGCATCGCGATCGCTCCGGCGGACGCACGCGCGATGGCCGACGCGATCCGCGAGCTGCTGGACTCGCCGGAGCGCCGCGTGAAGCTGGGCCGGGCCGGCCGCCTCTACGTCGCGGAGCACCACTCGCGCGCCGCGATCGCCGTCAGGCTCGAGGAGCTGCTCGGCGAGGTGACGTCGGGCCTCCCACACGGGCCCGCGACGGCCGGCGCGTGAAGCTCGTCTACGTGACCTCGAGCCTGCCTCACGGGCCGCTCGAGGCGTTTCTGCTCCCCGAGATCGCAGCACTCGAGCGCCTCGGCCACGAGGTCTGGATCGTGCCGATGTACCCGCGCGGCGAACGGATCCATGCCGACGCCGAACGCCACCGCGAGCGGACGGTCAGCGAGCCGCTCGTCTCGCGCTCGGTCGTGGAGGCGGCGGCGCGCGAGCTGCCGCGATCGCTCCCCGCGCTCGGGCGGACGCTGCGGACGCGTCCACGGCTGGCCGCTAAGAACCTCGCCGTCCACCCGAAGGCGCTCTGGCTCGCGCGGCTGGTTCGGGAGCTCGGCGCCGAGCACCTGCACGCGCACTGGGCCGCAGCCAGCGCGACGCTGGCGATGGTCGCTGCCGAGCGAGCGGGCGTGCCGTGGAGCCTGACCGCACACCGCTGGGACATCCGCGAGGGCAACCTGCTGCGCACGAAGGCGAGCTCGGCCTGCTTCGTCCGGGCGATCAGCGAGGCGGGCGCCCGGGAGCTGCAGGAGCGGGTCGGGATCGAGGGCTGGCGGCCGGTCGTGCTGCGCATGGGCGTCGAGCTCCCGTCCGGCCAGGCGACGCCGCGCGAGGACACCGAGCTGCGGCTCGTGACGCCGGCGAACCTGCTCCCGGTCAAGGGGCACCGCTACCTGTTCGAGGCGCTGGCCGGCCTCGAACGCGTTTCGCTCGACGTCGCCGGCGAGGGCCCTCTGCGCGCGGAGCTCGAAGGCCGAGCACTGGGCCTGCCCGTCGAGTTCCTCGGCGCGATCTCCCATTCGGAGCTGCTAACCGGGCTCGTCGATGGGCGGTGGGATGCCGTGGTCCTGCCGAGCGCGCCCACCCCCGAAGGGGACCAGGAGGGCGTGCCGGTCTCGCTGATCGAGGCGATGGCGGCGGGCGTGCCGGTCGTCTCGACCTCGTCCGGCGCGATCCCCGAGCTGGTCACCGAGGGAACGGGCCTGCTGGTCCCGCCCGCCGACCCGGCCGCGCTTCGCGGCGCGCTCGAGCAGCTGCGGGATACCGGGCTGCGGCGGCGGCTCTCGGCCGCAGGCCGCGGACGCGTGGAAACCGAGTTCGACGTCGACCGCGTCGCCGCTCGCCTGGGCGAGCTGTTCGCCGCGTGCTAGTCGCGCGCCCAGCCATGAGCCGAGCGCCCCGGCCGCAGGAGGCGCTTGAGCGCCCGCCTGGGACGGTCGAGCACGCGGAGGGCGGCGCTCGAACGCAGTGCCACCTTGAACCGGAAGCTGAGCGGGCCGTCGCTTCGCCAGATTCCCACCCGAGGCCACGACAGCGCCGACGTCCCGCCGTAGCTCTCGAGCAACGTGCAGGCCGCGTCGTACCCGGCGGCGCGCGCGGCCGCGATCACGCGCTCGTCGACCTCGCCGAACGGGTAGGCGAACGAGCGGCACGGCTCCCCCAGCTCGGCCTCGAGCCGGGCCCGCGAGCCGCGCAGCTCCTCGGCCAGCGTCTCGTCGTCGAGCTTGACCAGCCGGGGGTGCGTGCGGGTGTGCGAGCCGATCTCCCAGCCTTCGCTCCGCAGCCGCCGCAGCTCGTCCCAGTCGAGCGGCACGAGCTCCTGCTCGTGCGGGCCGCCGTGCCACTCCTCGATTCCGGGCCAGCGCATCGGCGCGCCCGAGCCGACGTAGTCGGTCGACACGAAGACCGTCGCGGGCAGGCCGAGCTCGGCCAGCACCGGTTGCGCGCGCTCGAGCACGGAGCAGACGCCGTCGTCGAAGGTGACGGCGAGCGTCTTTCGGTGCGGAGGCGCGATCACGGCCTGCGTGAAGGTCGCGCCCCGATAGCCGCGGCCGACCAGCAGGCGCAGCTGCTCCTCGAAGCGCCCGGGCGTGACCGCGATCTGGGCCGGCCAGTCCGGGCTGACCGCGTGGTAGCAGAGCACGAGGACGTCGCTCATGCGACGAAACTACCGGCGTGAGCAAGCTGCGGGTCGTCACGCTGGTCGACCGGCCGACAGTCACCGGCGGTGCCGAGCGGCTGGCCGTCCAGGTCGCGACGCGGCTCGACCCGGAGCGGTTCGAGAGCATCCTCTGCGCCTCTCGCCGCACCGAGGAGCCGCTGCTCGACAAGGAGCTTGCGGAGGCAGGCGTCGAGGTGCTCGCGCTCAACCGCGGCTCGAGGCTCGACCTGCGCGCCTGGCGACCGCTGCTGCACCGCCTGCAGGACGGGGTCGACGTGGTCCACTCCCACATGTTCGGCTCGAACGTGTGGGGCACGGTCCTCGGGCGCCTCACGCACGTGCCGGTCGTCGTGGCCCATGAGCACACGTGGTCGTTCCAGGGACAGGCGTGGCGGCGGTTCCTCGACCGCGAGCTCGTCGGCCGCTTCGCCGACGCCTTCGTGGCCGTGTCCGGCGAGGATCGCCGGAAGATGATCGAGGTCGAGGGCGTCGATCCGGACAAGATACGGCTGATCGCGAACGGCATCCCCGACCCGCCGGGCGGCTTCGGCGAGGAGGTACGGCGCGAGCTCGGGATCGACGCCTCCGCGCCCGTAATCGGCGTCGTCTGTGAGCTGCGGGCCCAGAAGGCGCTCGAGGTCCTGTTCGAGGCGGCCGTGCTCCTGCGAGAGGAGTTCCCCGGGTTGGCCGTGCTGGTCGCCGGCGACGGCCCCGAGCGGCAGCGGCTCGAGGCCGAGGTTCAGCGGCTGCACGTGAACGACACCGTGCGGCTGCTCGGCATTCGGCGGGACGTGCCCGCCCTGCTCGACGCGCTGGACGTCGCCGTGCTCTCGTCCGACTACGAAGGGAGCCCACTCTCGGTGATGGAGTACATGGCGGCCGGCAAGCCGGTCGTCTCGACGCGGGTCGGCGGGCTGCCGGAGCTGATCGAGGAAGGACGGCAGGGACTGCTCGTCGAGCCGCGCTCGCCCGAGGCGCTCGCCGAGGCGGTCGGGCGGCTGCTGAGGGACCCCGAGGAGGCGAGACGGATGGGCGTGGCCGGCCGGGAACGGCAGCAGCGTGAGTTCTCGCTCGACGCGATGGTCCGGCGCGTAGAGCAGCTCTACGAGGAGCTCTGGCTGGCGAGCCCGCGGAGAGCTACGTGAGGCCGCGCCTTCTCGGCGTAGCACTCGAGCCGCTCGACGACTTCCACGAAGCGCGCACCCGCACCTCGCGCCTCTTTATCGAGCTCGAGCGGCTGTTTCCGATCACCGGCTTCGTGCGGCCCGTCCTGCACGGGCCGGCGGACTGGGCAATCAAGCTGCGCGCTTTCCACCCACGGCGCGACGCGTGGCGCGGCCGCGCCTGGCTCTCGCCGCGCGCGTTCCGGCTGCGAACCCAGCTTGCGGGCGCTGAGTTGGCTCGACGCAAAGGCACGTACGACTTCGTCTTCCAGCTGCAGACACTGTTCGCGCCCGGCGAGCACCCGGCGCGCCCCTACGCGGTCTACACCGACAACACGTACACACTCACGCGCCAGCACTACCCCGACTGGGCCCCGCTCGGCGAGTCGGCGGCGCGCGAGTGGTGTGAGCTCGAGCAGGCGACCTGCCGGAACGCGGCGGTGGTTTTCGCCATGAGCGAGTGGGCGCGGACCGCGATCGTCGACGACTACGGCTGCGACCCCGAGCGCGTCGTCTGCGTCGGGGCTGGCTCGAACCTCGTCCTCGACGTGGCCGCCAAGGACTACTCCCGGCAGGTCGTGCTCTTCGTCGGCAACAAGTACGAGCTGAAGGGCGTCCCGGCGCTGCTGCGGGCCTGGGAGCTCGTCCGCCGCGAGGTGCCCGAGGCCCAGCTGCGGCTGCTCGGAATCGAGGCACGCCCCGCGACGCGCGTTCCGGGGGTCGAGTCGCTCGGCTGGGTGACCGACCGCGCGGCGATCGAGCGCGAGTACGCCGAGGCCTCGGTGTTCGTGCTGCCGTCGCGCTTCGAGGCCTTCGCCAACGCGCTGCTCGAGGCGATGGGAGCAGGGCTGCCCTGCGTCGCGACCGCGCTCGGCGGGACGCCGGAGATCGTCGCGGACGGCGAGACCGGGGTGCTCGTCCCGCCCGAGGACGCCGAGCGCCTCGCGGCCGCGCTTTTGCAGCTGCTCACCGACCCCGCCCGCGCCGAGCGCCTCGGACGAGCGGGCCACGCGCAGGTGCTGGAGCGCCTGAACTGGCGCGCCGTCGCCGAACGGATGGCCCCGCGCCTCGAAGCGGCGGTCAGCCGAAACGAGCGCTGACCCAGGCGCCGATCGCGCGGAGCTCGCCGGCCGTCAGCTCCCGCACCAGGAACAGCACGGCCAGGTACGTGGCCACGGAGACGGCGCCGCCGAGGATCCAATCGAGCGCCGAGAGGTGGGATGTTCCGAACGCGAGTAGCACGCCGGCCATCGCAGCCGCCGCGACGAGCGACCGCGCTAAGGAAAGCGCGAGCGGCCGCAGGTCGAGGCCCGTGGCCCGCACGCAGATCCAGAGATGGGCGGGCACGTAGACGGCGAGCGCGAGGTCGGTCCCGATCGCCCCGGCGACGATCCCGATCCGCGGGATGAAGATCAGGTCGAAAACGAGGTTGATGGCGACGGCGGCGAGGGCGATCGGCAGGCGCTGACGCGCACGACCGAGGTAGTTGGCCGCCGGCGAGAGGAGCGCGCCGACAGCGGCGAGGAAGACGTAGGGCGCGAAAGCGCGCAGCACGCTCGCCGATTGCTCGTAGTGCGACCCGAGCAACAGTTCGACGATCGGCCCCGCCCACACGACGAGCGGCGCGAGCAGGGCCGCATAGCCGACGATCAGCAGGCGGATCGCGTGCGCGAAGATGGGGACGTTCGAGCCGTGCTCCTCGTGCGCCGCCACCCGGGGCGCGACGCTCGTCGCGACGATGCCCGCCGGGTAGTGCATGAAGACGGTGAGGCCGAAGGGGGCCTGGAAGAGACCGACCGCCGCGGAGGAGAGGAAGGCGCCGATCAGCAGCGCGTCGAGCTGGTCGAAGAGCAGGTAGGCGCCCTCGACGATCGCCAGCGCGCCCGCATACGCGGCGATCTGGCGGGTGCGGCCCGTGCCGGAACGGATCGCCAGGGCCGAGCGGCCGAACAGCCTCACGATCATCACGGAGCCGATCGCGAGCCCGAGGCCGTAGCCGATCGCCCGCCCGAAGGCCGCGCCGGTCGCGCCCGCGCCCAACGAGACGAGGATGACGCCGAAGACGAGGAACCCGCCGCTCTGCGCGAGCGTCATCAGGAACCCGACGGGCAGCCGTGCCTGGGCGATCAGCGCCGCGCCGTAGAGCTGGAGCAGGCTGCTGCCGACGAGAGCGAGGGCGACGCCACGCAGCGGCCAGGTGAGGCCGGGCTTGCCGTAGAGGGCGGCGATCTCGCCCGCGGTCAGAAAGAGCACGAGCCCGAGCCCGCCCGCGATCGCGATCTTCATCCGGAGCGCGTCCGCGATGTAGGCGGCGATCTCGCGCCGGTTCCCTCGCCGCTCCGCGATGAAGCGCCCCGCGGAGGAGCTGATCCCGAAATCCATCACCAGCGCGAACAGCGCACCGACGGCGAGGGCGAGCGTGTAGAGCCCGTACCCGTGCGGGTCGAGCGCGCGGACGAGGTACAGCGTCAGGGCCGCGACGAAGGCCGCGTTCAGGATCGTGTTCGCGGTGGCGAAGAGGGTGTTGCGGGCGAGGCTGTCGCTCGCGACGATGTCCTCAGGGGGCGGCGGGACCGGAGCCGCGGCCTCGTCGACGCTCATCGGCGAACCCGCCTCCGCACCCCCGCGATCGTATCCACTTCAGGCCTCCTAGACTGCCCGCCGATGGCCGAGCGGGCAACCTTCTACACGATTGCCGACGCGCGCTACTTCCCGGGGCTCGTCGCGCTGCTCGACTCCCTGCGGCTGAACGGCCACGACGAAGAGCTGGTCGTGCTCGACCAGGGCTTGACGCCCGCGCAGCGGAAGCGTCTCGCGGCGCACGCCACGGTCGTGGAGCTGCCGGGCGAGCGGCACTCGCACCCGGCGCTCCTGAAGCCGTACCCGGCCGAGTTCTCGCCGAGCGGGACGGTCGTGCTGATCGACAGCGACATGCTCGTCACCCAGCCGCTGAGCGGCCCGCTCGCCGATGCGGCGGAGGGACGGATCGCGGTCTTCTCGGATCACGAGTCCTCCGCCTCGCGCTGGTTCGCGGAGTGGGAGCAGGAGTTCGAGCTCGCGGCGCCACCGCGGCGGCAGCGGTACGTCAACGCAGGCTTCGTCGCGTTCTCGCAGGATCGCTGGCCGGACCTGCTGGCGCGCTGGCGCCGTGCCTGCGAACTCGTCCCGGCCGAACGCTATGGCCGGATGCCCCGGCTCCTCCCGCGCCGGGCCGTGCTCGAGGGCGAGTCACTCTGGGCCGGCGACCAGGACGCGCTCAACGCGATCCTGATGAGCGAGGTGCCGCCCGAAGCGATCTCGGTGAGGCCTCCGCACGAGCAGCCGGACTGGCTCTCGGAGGTCGAGCTCGTCGACGCGCAGACGCTGACGTGCAGGTACCGCGGCGGCGAGACCACGATCCTGCACTTCTCGCTCGGGCCGAAGCCCTGGGAGTCGGGCGGGTGGCGCCGGGCGAGCCGCAACGCGTACTTCGAGCTCTTTCCGCGCGTCGTGCTCCGGCAAGACGCGGCGCTTCGGCTCGAGCCCAAGGAGCTCCCGGTTTGGCTGCGCGACGACTCGCGCGCCCACGCGGCCCGATCGGCCCTCGGCGTGCTCTGGCGCGGCCGCGACTCCGCGGAGCGGATCGCGCGCGCGAGCGCACACCGCTTGCCGTCTCCCCTGCGGGAGCCGCTGCTCCGATTACGCAACCGCCTAGCGGGATAAGGACCCGCACATGACCCCGGTGACCGCGTTCACGCTCTCGGGCGCCGGCTACCTGCCCGGGACGCTGGCGCTGATCAACTCGCTCCAGATCACGGGGTTCGAGGGCGAGGTGACCGTGCTCGACGCGGGCATGGACGACCATGCGCGCGCGCTGCTCGAGCGAAGGGTGTCCGTGCGGACGCTGCCGGGCGACCCGTCCAGCCATCCGGTCTTGCGGAAGCCGCGCCTCCACGAGCTCGAGCCGGAGGGCGTGGTCATCTTCCTCGACTCCGACATGATCGCGACCGGCTCGCTCGACCACATCGTCGGGCAGGCCGAGCGCGGGCAGATCTGCCTCTTCCCAGACCACCCCTCGACCGGCGACCGTGCCTTCCCCGTCTGGGAGACGACGTTCGGGCTGAGCGCGCCGCTGCGGCGGCGCCGGCACCTGAACACCGGCTTCGTCGGCTTCTCGGTGGAGCGGTGGCCCGACCTGCTGCGGCGCTGGGACGCGGCGTGTCGCCAGATCCCGTCGGACGAGGTCTTCGTTCCGGTCATGCACGAGCCGCCGGCGACGCGCTTCGCCTCACGGCCGTTCTGGGGCGGTGATCAGGACGCGTTCAACGCGATCCTGATGAGCGAGGTGCCCGAGGACGCGATCGCCGAGCAGCCGGAGGACGGCGAGGTCTTCCCGGACACAATGGCGGAGGTCGAGGTGGTGGACGAGGCGACGCTCGAATGCCGCTACCGAGGCTCGAGCCCGACGCTCCTGCACTACGTCCTGTCGCCCAAGCCCTGGCAGAGCAACTCCTGGCGCCGCGTCCGCCGCGACGCCTACGTGCGGCTACTCCGGCGGCTGCTCGCAGACGAGCCCGACTGCGGAGAGCTGCCGCTGTGGCTGCGGCAGAACGCGCGCGGCGAAGCCACTCTGCGGTCGCTCAGCCTCGTGAACGGTGGCAAGGTCACCGCCGAGGAGTCCGCGCGGGCGGCAGTGCACGCGCTGCCGAGCCCGGCCAAGTCCGCCCTGCGCTCGATGCGCGACGTCGTCTCGAACCTCCGCTAGCCGAAGCGGGTCGCGAGCCAGCTCTTGGCCGCGCGCGCCTCGTTCACACTCAGCTCGCGCGTCACGAAGAGGACCGCCAGGTAGGCCGCGGTTCCGAGAATCGCTCCCGCGAACCAGTCGAGCACCGTCAGGTCCGAGGTGCCGAAGGCGTAGAGGACGCCGGCCATCGCGCCTGCGGCCGCGAGCGCCCGGAGCAGCGCGAGGCCCAGCGGCGCGAGCGGGATGCGAACCGCCCGGGCGCAGATCCAGAGATGCGCGGGCACGTAGACCGCGAGCGCGATGTCGGTCCCGATCGCGCCGGCCACGATCCCGATCCGCGGGATGAAGATCAGGTCGAAGACGAGGTTGATCGCGACCGCCGAGATCGCGACCGGCAGCCGCTTCCGTGCTTGGCCGAGATAGTTCGCCGCCGGGGAGAGCAACGCGCCGACGCCGGCGAGCAGGACGTAGGGCGCGAAGGCCCGCAGCACAGAGGCCGAGTGGTCGTAGTTCGCTCCGAGCAAGAGGTGGACGATCGGCGTCGCCCAGACGACGATCGGCGCGAGCAAGGCCCCGTAGCCCACGATCAGGAACCGGATCGCCGCGCGGAAGGCGTCGATGTTCGGGGGCTTGCCGCGGCTGCCCGTCACCCGCGGCGCGACTCCGGTGGCCACGACGCCGGCCGGGTAGTGCATGAAGACGGTCAGGCCGAACGCGGCCTGGAAGAGCCCGACCGAGGCGGAGCTCAAAAAGGCGCCGATCAGCAGCGCGTCCATCTGGTCGAAGAACAGGTACGCGCCCTCGACCACCGCCAGGAACCCGGCGTAGCGCGCGACCTCGCGCACGCGGCCCTTCGTCCTGACGAAGTCCAGCGCCTGGCGGCCGAAGAGGCGCGTGATCAGGCAGACGCCGGCGAAGAGCCCGGCGACGTACCCGATCGAGCGGCCGAAGGCGGCCCCGGTCGCGCCGGCGCCGAGCGATACGAGCACGACGCTGCCGAGCAGGGACCCGGCGCTCTGGGCGAACGCCATGTTGAAGCCCGCGCGGATGCGCCCCTGCGCCACCCAGGACTGGGAGAAGAGCGTGGTGATGCTGTTCGCGACGAGCCCGACAGCGATCCCGCGCAGCGGCCAGACGAGCCCCGGCTTGTTGTAGAGGTCGGCGATCGGCCCGGCCGCGAGGGCAAGCGCCAGCCCCAGCGAGCAGGAGACGGCGAGCTTGAGCCGCAGCGCGCTCGCGACGATCGCCGCGATCGCGGTCCGCTCGCCGCGGTGCTCGGCGACGAAGCGCGCCGCCGATGAGCTGACCCCCAGGTCCATCGGCACGGCGAAGAGCGCGCCGATCGCGATCGCGAGAGTGAACGTTCCGTAGCCGTGCGGATCGAGCGCGCGGACGAGGTAGAGCGTCAGCGCGACCGAGAACGCCGCGCCGATCGCCGTGCTCGCGGCTGCGAAGGCGGCGTTGCGAACGATGCTGTCGCTCGCGACCGTGTCGCTCGCCTGGTCCTTCCGCTCGAGCGGCTCGTGGGGAGGAGTCACGGACACGGCCTCAGGCCCCAGGGGCTGCCGTAACGGCGGGCGCCCCGGTCGGGCCGTAGGCGAGCAGCCGCTCCGCGATGTCGCGGTAGTCCTCGGCGAACCGCTTGCGGGTGTGGTTGGCGCGCGCGTGCTCCCACGCCGCGACCGCGCGTTCGCGCAACTCGTTGGCCGGAGTCTCCGAGAGCGCTGTGACGGCCTCCTTGATCTCCTCGACGCCCGCGGCCGGGAGCTCGCTGCCGAAGTCGTCGATGTCGACGCTCGCCTCGCGCGTCACGATCGGGACGAGCCCGGCGTGCAGGCAGTCGAGCACGCTCCCGCCGCCCCCCTCGGAGCACGACGGGTAGACAGTGGCCGCGCACGTGCGCGCCAGCTGCTCAAACCGGGACGAGGTGACGTCGACCCAGCCGAGCGCCTCGATGTTCGGCAGCCCGTGGAGCTCGCGCTCGTAGGCGGCCTCGAAGTCCGGCTCCTGCTCCAGGGGGGCTGCGACGAGCAGCTCGAGGTGCGGCAGCTCGGCGAAAGCCTCCAGCACGAGGTCGAGCCCCTTGTGCACGAGCCCGTCGCTGCTCAGCCAGACGAAGCGCCTCCGCGCGGCGTCGAAATCCCGGTCGGCCGGCGACGGCAGGGAGACCAGAGCGGACTTGTGCACTCGATGAACCGGCTTGCCGGCGTAGGCGTACGTCTCCATCGTGAAGGCGTTGCCGTTGACCGTTGCGCAGTCGGCATGCTCGATGGCCAGGTTCGGCGCCGAGTACCGTCTCGGCGCGAGCGTGACGCCGCGCCGCTGCTGCAGGGCCAGCAATCGGTTCGCCTCGGCCGCGTTGTGAAAGAGGACGTGGGCGACGTCGGCGTGCAGCAGCTTCAGGCAGTCGGGTCCCACCTGCGGTGCGAGCAGCTCCAGGTTCGTGCGCGACGAGACGAGCACGTCGTAGGGCCGCCGCACGAGGTAGCCGTAGTTCCGGAAGCTGATCACGTCCACCTCGAAGCCGAGCTCGAGAAAGGTCTCGGCGATCTGGCACGACTCCCAGACATTCGTGTGGGCCCGCAGGTTCTTCACGCGGTCCTCGTCGAAGGCCTCGAGGACGCAGGACAGCAACACCGCGCCTCGAGCGCCGCCCTCCGGGGTGAGCCGCACCGAGCGGCGCGTCTCGAGGACGTGCTCGACGAGTGCCCGCTGCTCCTCGAGGAAGCGCTGGGCGAGCCCGAGCGCTCGTCGGCCGCGCGGGCCTATGAGCGCCACGGCCCCGGGACGACGAACGGCCTACGCACGGAGATTCGCAGGATAGAAGGCGAGTGCGACAGACACGCATGGAGAGTTGACAACGAGCGCAGCGGTAGCCACTCTGGGGTTGGGGTCCGGCTGGGCGCCGGGCGGAGACGGGAGGCTTCATGACAACTGCGGTGTGGAGGCCGGCGAGAGCTTGGATCGCGCTCGCCGCGATCGCACTGCTCGGAGCAGTCGCGCTGGCGCACGCCGGCACTGCGAGCGCCGGCACAGGCCCGGTCCTGGTCGTCGTCGCCCACCCCTCAAACGAGGCCGCCGG
>Ga0193747_1000435_pt1 | contig 14049 bp, 15 predicted proteins | sample L1m2metaG_FD_143048 | JGI IMG/M metagenome (GOLD analysis project Ga0193747, IMG submission 143048) | Soil microbial communities from a riparian zone of the East river system, Colorado, United States - L1m2 | ecosystem: Environmental > Terrestrial > Soil > Riparian zone | place: USA: East River...
AATCTGACGCTCATAGAAATTATTTCTTTTTAAAACCTTTAGAAGTGTACGAAAATAAGGTGTACCGCCCTCCCGGGAGGGTACTTTTACTGTAAGCAACCTAGTGTACTAGAACAAACCATATGAAGTTGGTTGCTCCAAGGCAATGAACTTTGCAGAAGTCAAGACCAGTTTTGTTACCTAACGTTCACTTAATTTGGAGATTATTACGTACAAACCGAGATTTAGGTTTCAACAATTTGATATTGTTAATTAAATTGCTGTTAATGAAGTCAGGAACCGACTAAAATAAGATTGAAAGCTGGCATTTCTGCAATATCGGAAAGTAATCGATGTACGTTAGTAGCTGGCCACAGTCAGCCTTGGTTCAACCGATACTTACACACTGAGAGGAAAAAGAGGACTGCCTATTTTGTTGCCTAGTCCAACGTTTCTTCGAGAGGGAGTTACAGGCATGCCGACCCAGATAGTGAAGTATGTAAGTGCATCCCAATTTCGTCTAGCAGGCGGAGTTGGATGAATGTCCTCCGGACAGGTTTTTACCATCCTTAAACGCAATTACGGCCACGCAGGATCTACGGAACTTTACGTCATACCATTACCTAAAGTCCATGCTCTAGAATATGTTGTTATTCTCAACTTACGGTAAACCGAACGCTACTATTGACCCTTCAACTCCTTTGGGTGCTTGGATTTTACCAGTAGGGACATAGAGCTTTCCATCTCCTATAGAAGGTCCACCTACCCCTATCGGACCGGCTACATTAAACTTCCACAGTTCTTGTCCTGTAACCTTATCCAGTGCCAAAATTAATCCAGTTCTTGCTTGATGCGTTGCTGTTATTTTTTTTGGGATTCCCAACGGAGTAATAGTGTATTTAATACTTGGTTTTTCGGCGAAAGGGATGTAACCAGAGAATACTAGTCCATTAGTGACCAATGGTGAGACTAGTGGCGGAAACTCCACTTTATGTTCCCATTTAGTTTTTCCTGTTCCCATATCAATGGCAGTTATTGTTCCATTGTGGTAGCCTAATTCAATTGCATTAGCAACAGGTGTTTTATAACCAACGATTCCGTTTGTAAAGAAGTTCAAACCTCTGCCGTTTGACGTAACATATAGGGTGTTATTATCGACTGCATGGTAGTCATCTATTCCATAGGTCCAAACGACACCGCTACCAGTCGGTTGTGGGATGGTATCAGCATGATATTGCTTACCCATTGTTCTCCACCATAGTTCCTTTCCTGTAGCAGCATCCATTCCTATGATATTGCCCATCTTGTCATGTCCGATGACGATTTTCTTCTGTGTTCCGTTCGCATATGTGACATTCGTTACACTGCTTCCCCATGATGTATCCCAGTCATGTGTGTCAGGTAACCTTATCTTTAATACACTACCCTCCGAAATGAAGGGCGTAGCCCATACCAATTTACCATTGGTGATATTTACGGCTACCAAATGATTAGCATAAAGATTAGATGTTAATCGGGTTGATGCGTTATAGTTAGGGGTAGGATTTCCTAAAGGCATATACAGTATCCCAGTCTTCGGGTCTAATGATCCACCTGACCATGCCGTCGCCCCGCCGTTGGGAGGATTTTTCCCTGCGCTGACCCATTCTCCTACTGTTGTGCGAAAGTTCCATATCACTTCACCGTTGGTACGATTAAGGGCGGTAATATTACCCCGCACCACCCCTTTTCCAGGAGGCAAATCACCACCAGCCGAGCCTACGATAACAAAGTCCTTCCACACAATGGGCGGTGTATTTATGTTGTAGCCCTCTTTAAAAGGACCAAGCACTGGTGACTGCCATATTGTAGCACCATTTGTTGCGTTAATTGCGACAGTTGTTGCATTATATCCTGTTCCCGAGAATATTATTCCATGATCGTACGTTAGGCCGTGCATATTCCCGCCAGTTCCTGGACGTATCTTCCATAATACAAGACCAGAATTGGCATCAAATCCTACAATATTGCCGACGTTATCCTGTACGAAGCCTCTTTTATCTATAATTATAGGCGGATCCTCGATAACGAATTTGTTAAGCAATATCCATTTAACTTGTAGATTCTTTACGTTGTCCTCACCAATAATTGTCTGACTGCTATACCTAGTTCCGAAGACATCGTGGTTCGCAGTTATCCAATCATTTTTGTGTTCTGGCTCGGTTCCCAGTGTTGTATTTACAGATTTTGGTAGCAATATTGGGGTCGTCGGATTAAGTGTTGGATGACCCAATGCTGGCCCAGCAGCGATAATTTTACCCTGTGTTTGTTGATGATATTGTTGTTCAAGCTGGCTACTATTGCCGAAAGGATATTGGGTCAATGATGATAATATGGTAAGACTGCCCCTCATCCACGGATGTATGGTGCAGTGATATTGTATATTGCCTGCTTCACCCTTTATAATCACAGTTGCATTAGCCCCGACAGGTATTATGCCTGTATCAAACGAAGATTCGTTAGCAGTAGCGGTGTGTATTGCTGTGTCATCGTTTATCCACGTCACCGCAGTATTATTTAGAATAGAAACGTTGTCTGGCTGATAATACTTTGGAACATCATGGTTTGCGGCACCACGTGGTATTATTACTATTCTAGTGGCTTTATCATCTACTGATTGGTATTGATGTGTTATCATCGGTTGATTAGTTTGTCTGAGAAAACTACTAGCCAGTGTCGCGGAGGGAGCATTTGAGGATATCATCATTGCTGCTCCTACCGACAGTAATTATATGCAAAACCATACTGCTAAACGCATTCTTCAAATGGATATTCACTTCAATCCAATAATTAAACACTATCGAATCTTTATTTATTTACCAAACCAGTCTTTGAAGCCATCCCGGGTGCGAATGGAAATGAAGGGTGAACCCTAGACTTTATCAATATGAAAGTGAGGCGTAGAGAAGACCGAATGTACATATTGAATGGTATTAAGGAAGAGTCATGGCCCCCGAAATGACCAAGCAAACAGAGCTGACAAAAAAGAGGAAAGAGTAACAGTTGCATGATAATAATAAGATGAATGTAGAATTCACCTGTGACTTGGATACCACACCCCTGAAGATGGAACCTTGATTTCTCGGATGCGGAAAGTTGGCCCGTACTATGCGTCGACGAACGACAGGAACTCAAAGATTTAATGGCAAGATTGAACCGTTTTATTTGCTTTGAATAAACCCTCAACGAGTACGTGGCCAAGAATTTATGAGTTGATCAGGGCGGAAAGTGTATGGAATCAAACGATAACAAAGTTCGTCTTATTCCACTAATACAATACCATGACACCAAAATAATTAATCATTCTCCACATAATAAGGATATACAAATGAGCCATTATCTTTAACTACTGCATCAGATAACTATAACAAATGTCTCTCGATTATGAACACCGAAGAGAAGAGGGAGAGAGGAAAAGAATCGGATGACTTGTAAAGGTATATGTATACGTCATAAGGCACACAAACCAGTTGGTGCTGGGCGTTATGCAAACGGACAAAAACGATGTCAGATATGCGAGATCTTCTTAAAATGGGACGGGTTATGGTGTCCATGCTGCGGTTATCGATTAAGAACTAAACCACGCAATCTAAAATATAAGAGCAAATTGCGAGCAACCAAAACGAAGACAGTAGGGGATCCAAAATTATTACACCAGCAGCCAGTTAGTACAATTCATAAATAATATGAACGGGGTATTAGCTCTACTACCTCTTGTCTTCTCACGGTTGACAGTAGCACCGAGGAGACTTGGGCATATCGGATTATAGACCGAGACGCCATCGAAGTATTTCTGTGTGCATATATATAGGCGATTGGCAGCAGTTTTGCTATTATGGTAAACACGGGAACTATGAAAACAGAGTATGGCGATATAACAGTGGAGTTTTATTCAGATGAGGCGCCAAAGACCGTTGAAAACTTTAAGAAATTGGCAAGGAGCGGCTTCTATGATGGATTGATATTTCATAGAATCGTACCAGGCTTCGTGATACAAGGTGGAGATCCCCATACAAAAGATACTTCCAACAAAGGTAAATGGGGGACAGGAGGTCCTGGCTGGAACGTAAAAGCAGAGTTTAATAAAAATACACATTCACGAGGTATATTATCGATGGCAAGATCACAGGATCCGGATAGTGCAGGGTCACAGTTCTTCATTATATTGAAAGATTCAAAATTCCTAGACGGAAAATATACCATCTTTGGAAAGGTGATATCTGGAATGGATATTGTTGATAAAATAGCTGCAATAAGAACAGATTCTGCTGACGCGCCGATTGATATTGAACAAGCCAAGATGGTAAAAGTTGCTGTCAGCGATTAGTCCTATCCAGGACCATTAAGTTAAGGAGTATTCGCCAACAGCAAGCCATAGAAAGAGGAGCCCCTCTGAGCTGCGAGCAGACTTCCCTCTGCTATTTCTTGAGCAGTTTGACGCCGGTGCTCATAATTTGTAAAAAATCTTCTTCGCTTATTTACAACCCTTTATCGGTAGATGATTCATCACCTAATGTAGTATAGGGATTGATATGGGTCAGATCTTCAGTTTTTTTCATCCTTGAAATTGATATCCCTGTGCATACCATCACAAAATGATTTGTTGTTAGAAGCACCACAGCGGCAAAGTGTGTAGTGTTCTTTCGATGCCCCCTCTCCAAATTGCGAATCACCCATCAATTCTATACCGCCAGTTATGATATAAGGACCATCTTTTGAGACTGTAAGCATTGGCTCCCTATCTTGATCCCTGTGTTCAACACCATCAACGGAATAACTAAGAGCACCTGATGGACATTTTCTTACAGTTTCAATAACTGCGTCTCGCGTTGCACCATCAGGATCAATCCATGGTTTGTTATTTAATTTGAAAACTGACGAGAGATTATCTACGCACTCTGCAGCATGAGAACAAATAGCTCGGTTATCATGAATTGTTATGTTCTTTCCAACGTAATCGATTCTCCTATCTTTCCTTCCGCCGGAACTTTTTTCGCTAGAAAATCCAATAATGCTATGAGTGCCGTCACAGAAAGGTTTGTTCATTGATGCTCCACAACGACATAGTGTGACGCCCCTTACCGCTGAAAGTGATTCTCCTTTAGAGTTTTGAATATCATCAACTATTTTTGGTTCCATATCGTGTATGAGGTAGTATGGGCCATTTGGAAGTGGTAGAATCTTTGGTTTTACTGTTTGAACTTTATCATTCCTATTATTATCATTTGTTTTCAAAAAATGTGTCTCCCCTTTCACGTTAGTTGTCCATTCATTTCATAAACACTTCTTCAATTTATATTATTAACCTCCCAAGCTAAACTAGCATTGATTGAATTATTTAATGTCAGTTGGCAATGCGATCCCTTTTTAGCCGCTACCTAGGTAGCGGATAGCGATCACGGCGACACTAGCTTCCTGCGGCTTTTGAGCACGGAATATAAAATGAAAGAGTTGGAACTGGGGAAGATCCTTTCTATAACCTTCTAACGCATATCAAAACTTCAATTTTCTTTATGTCGATATAAATAAAAGGCAAGACGCTGAAAGAGTGGGTAGTTTTGTGTTATGAAGCAAAACAACTTGCCGCTAACAGTTGGAATTCTAATCTTCGATCAAGTAGAAGTCTTGGATGTCACAGGGCCTTTTGAGGTATTTTCGGTAACGCGTTTGAACGAAGAACGCCGGCGGCAAGAATCATCACCATTTCGAATCCTCTTGATCTCAGAGAGGAAAGGCCAAGTCTCAGCCGTTGGCGGCCTACGCTTCACCCCAGACGTGACTATCGAAGGCTGCCCGGTTCTGGATTTACTGATCGTGCCGGGTGGCTGGGGAACACGTAGGGAGGTAAAAAATAATACTCTCATAAAGTGGATTGCAGCTCGGGCTACTAAGACAAGACTGACGGCCTCAGTGTGCACAGGTTCAAGTCTCCTTGGGAAAGCAGGTTTATTGGAAGGACGTGAAGCGACCACTCACTGGAGCACTTTTGATTTCTTACGGGGCGCCGCACCAACAGCCAAAATACGCGAAGACCTTCTATTCACTTTGGATGAGCCGATATTCACCTCTGCAGGCGTTTCTGCTGGAATCGACCTGGCTCTACGTATTGTAAGTCACTTTTTCGGGACCAAGATTGGGCAGGCCACCGCTCGCCAAATGGAATATCCTTATCCACAAAACGATCAGCGCAGGGGCCAAACTTAAAAGAGAACGTTGCTCCAAATTCTATTGTACCTATACTTCGTTAAGCTGTTTGCAATTGAAAGGATTCTCGAGGACATTAGATTTAGATGTTTTAAAAGTTGGCAACATTTTCTCGTACTGCTAAAGATACTCTAGCTATCAATCACGATGAACTATAATTTATCCTCCGATGTGGAAAAGTGTTGTTATTGATCTTTTAACTACACAAGGATAAATCCATTTCTTACTCATCCATCATTTGTACTGATTCCAAGGGCCGTAGTTTCTAGGCGGTACTTGTAGTCATTTTTGATAGATGGATGTACTTGCGCCGTTATATTCTGATTTTGCTAAGTCATCGTGATTTACAAAGTTCGCGGTAGATCTGCTCTTTATTGGATTCCAGTTGGATTTGTAAAGTTCATTGTCGGATACCTGCATTGATTCTACTTTGCCATTGTGGCAGATAGGACATCTATCAACTGTAACTCCTAGATTAAGGCACGATGCGCACCAAAAACATGATTCACATAGTATGAAACGTATTTTATTTAAATTCCGTCTCATCTTAATTCTCTCTTTTAAGATGTTTACGCTGTCAGACCGCCTCCTCTCACAGTAGAATAATGGACTTTCCCAAATAACATTAACTAATGATAAACCTCGTTCCATAAGAATGTATCTAATAATTTAGTATATATAATATAATTTTATACGTATTTTGTAGCTAAAAGAATCTATTTGATTGTGTTTAGTACAAAGATGTTGAAATGATCAATATTTTATATGACACAATATATTTTCATAATGACATGACCCATCATACAAATTTAGCAGAAAAATACGATTTAGAAAATTAAATAGCGCTTCATAATACTATCCTATTGTATCTGCCTAGTCGACCATATGGTTTTAACAAAGTTATAACAGGAGACCTGTATAATTGATAAGAATCTCAATTGGAGCCAAACACAGTGAGCTAAAGTGGCCACTTAATCCAATAAGTATAGCTAGTTCAGATAATCCATTGGTTGAGCCAAAGTAATACGTGTCATTTTGGAGCTCCTCAACAGGCTTTCTAATGACCCTCTCAACGATTCCCTTCCTCCTACCGCCGAGGCTGCAGCTGATAGTGCATGCCCAGCTGCCGACTGATTATTGCATTACTAAATAAACTTGAAGTCCGTATACACCTCCCAAGGTTTTTGAACATTAATATGCAATCATAGACCCGTTTCTAGATGAACCGTCAAGATACTGCCAACGCGGAACGTGATCGATTCTTGGTTAACGAGACAAATTATGCAGAAAAAAATTCTCATTTATTATTATACTGCCTACGCGCATCGAGAGATCGTATTACTAAATGCAGAAACAATCGAGGCCACGTGGAGTTACCATTATAGCAATTTTGATTGTAATAGCCGGCGTTCTATCGCTTCTTCTCGGAATAGGGTTAGTTGTTATTGGTCCATTCCTAATGAATGGTCTTTAGACGACAAGCAGTAACTTGGGATCACAAATAGAACCTCAGATTCTTGGTATAATTTTCCTAGTGTTTGGCGCCATATTGTTAGCACTTGGAGTTGCAAATCTTGTCATGGCCTACGGATTATGGAAGGGAAAGGGATGGGCTTGGACTATATCTATAATAGTACTGATTATTGGAATTGCCATAGACATAATCTCTGTTTCGATAACGTCTGCTGGAGTATTTTCCAACACGGGATCAAACCTTTTAGGAAATATTGTAAGCGGCATAGTTAGTATAGCCATTAATGCAGTTATCCTATACTATCTATACAGACCTCACGTTAAAGCATATTTTGGTAAGACAATACCAATGCCATCTAAATGACAGACATATAACCATTTTCTCATGCGTTGTAGCAAAGCGATTATAGACTTCGTTTACCTCGAAACACAATCACAATTTATTATCGTTTTTAATATAATTGAATCATGCAAATTTTATGTGCAGATTGTGGGTGTTTGGCAGAAGAGTGTAAAAATAGTCAATCACCAAGGGAATGTCCAAATTGTAGTCGTCAAGAATGTTGTTGTTGGAGGAGTATCCATTCTCATTGATTATTATACTAGGCGAATAGGAATTGAGGCAATAAATCTATTTTCAGTTCGATATATCACTCAAACTACTTTCTTGTACTTTGCCTTAGGAGTGCCGACATTTGTCGAACTTCTAACGGGAAAATAATTGAACATTGGGATGTAGTGGATACTTTACCCCAATTTTATCTTAGCATAAAGATGAATCATGCTCACTAAGACATCCTAAGTGACATAGCGTACTGCCTAGTTCTTCAAGTAAAGATAATGCAATCAATTATAAGACATGGTACCGAATATGTTTCTTATTGATTTGGTACTGCAGGGATATCGAGACCTAGTCATCTGCAACAATTGTTTATGGGCTGCATCATTACTGAAAGACGCTGCTAGTGTTAATTTTCAGCTCTGTCCTGCGTGTGGAAAAGGGGATTTAGAGATTATTCCTGTCGCCGACTATGAGAGTTATAGAATGAGCATTGACAACAAGAGGGGTATAGAAATAGAATTTGTAACGAAAAGTAATGAACCATAGCGTCATCTATTAATAATAAACGAGCTGTTTCTTCCAAAACAAATTGTGAGACCAGATACGATCAAGTATTTCTGAGATTATTTCTTGTTAAGGTGCATTCTAAGACTCTCCCGGGGAGTAACTGATTGATTACACAAAATACAATACACAATCCAATTTAAGCCTAACTTCGGTTGGTCAGTTTGCGGCTTATCAATGTTATAAGAAAATGGGATGGCAGTTCAATTATTCAGTTTAGGTGGAAAATGTCAAACTGACGGTTCAATTATTGAACCTGGTTTCCGATATAAGAAAAGTGGCTATGCCCAACCCTGCTGCAGCACAATTGCAATCACAATTTCATATTGGTCACGGGTTGAGTTTATGTAACAGGAGTTCTCATCGCTTGCATTTCAGGCCTCGGAAATAATAGATTTGATTTCATTATGTAATTCATTGAGAATTGAGGATATTTTGCTATCATCATCGAGAATGCCCGTAATCTTCTTCATTGCCTTGATATCGTATTCCCATAGCGATTTGGCCTGTTGTCCATTATCTAAAGTTGATCTCCTAATCGCAATATGTGAAAAATCCTGTTCTTTGCTTCTTGATCCATGACAATGTAATACGTTTGGCGGAATACAAACTGTATCTCCAATCCTATTAAGAAAAATTGTCTTACCAATAGCATATTTTGGATCATCTCCTTTTGTACCGACAACTTTCTGTATGAGAGTAACAAAACCTTCTCCTAAATATGAAGCGTCAGAATCCGGTGAAGTGGTTGTAGCAATTAGTATTTGTTCAGATTCATGTGTGTGTATTTTTGTCATTCCTCCGTTTTTGAACGTAACATAATACATCTCCTGCTCCATGGAATCTGATTCGTTCAAAATTCGTCTAATTTCATAACTACCAATGAATTTGTTTAAATAAAAATCAGGTTGTTCCCCTTTCGGTTGTCTTTCATCAGTTGTGTATATGTTTTTCTGATCCAATGTTTATCAGTTTTTCATATAGGGTTCCCATTTATGAATTATCAATATTGCTAATATTATTGAAATAGGAACTCAATAATTGAATCATCCAGTCATCACGATGGGAGGTAGAATAATAGAATAATTTCGAAAGTCTACTTTGGAAAATGCTTGAGTTAACATGTCCTCTCACGACTAGAAGATGAATCATCCTACATATCCAAAGTGGTCACAACATGATAAGAAATAATTCTAGATAGAATTTTTTTGGTTTCGCTCTTAATTATCACCTTGACATGATCTTAAAAATGCAATGTTTATTACCACTGTTCAGATATCAACTCGATTATAGATGCAATATGAGTAGAATTTTCATGGATTTTCAAATACCTGCGCTAAGGAAATGCAAAGCATTTTTTCCCTCATCAGTTAAAGAGATAAAATGATGTGTTCCAACCTTAGTTTCAGTAATAAATCTCCAATATTTTTGCAATGGCTCTATTAGATTCTTATTTAACGACATGTAGGCTGCTTGTTCACTGTAATGCTCTTTTGTTCTCTTTCTATCGGTTATTCTTTTTTCATCCTCCTGGATGAGGCCAGATTCTATAGCCGAGTCCTTTAACTCCCGTTTAGGTACACCCCTCTTCCCATCACTTTTTCGATTTATCAAGTCTAGACACCTTATCAATTTATCACTAGGGATTTCAATCTTGTATTCTGGCAGACCAATGATCTGTTTAAGACCTTCAGTTTCTTGTTTCTCCTCTTTTGCTAGTGAGCTGGTATACCTTTCAGGAATTACATAATAGGGTTTAATCATGGCAATGTCTTTGAACATCATACATGCCATCATGGAAGCAATAGCCTGAATCTTACTTCCCACCGACACATTTACGAGAATCGAGTTGCCTTTCTCTTTCAAAATTATTATTCTCAACGCTCGTAGTATATCAAAAAGTTCAACTCTATCAGCTTCGGTTTGTAGACATTCTATTCTTGCCTGCTTTAACTTATCTCGTATTGATTTGACAAATTGATGTCCCTCGTCAACATTAGGATTATCGTGTATGATAAGCCAGACTCTGTCCGCTTTCATCTCGATGGCGGGCAAGACTACCCGATCTACTTCAAAACCAACCGGAGCTACATGAACTCTAAGTGTTTGAAGTGAACTCATTATTTTCGGTTTACTCACTAAAGTATTCATAGTAACTTAAGTCAGGTAATATGTATTATATAGCTTGTGCTTGGTATAAAGGACAAAGAGATTGAGACGAGCTACATTAACACAAGACGTAATAGCATTAGAAAAACCGCTAATACAAGCAGCTACCATAACTACAGATAATCAGCTACTAGAATCGGTAGATTGTCCCGATTGTTCTGACACCATGCTTAAGTTCTATGACTGGGATAAAATGAAATACCTATGCGAAAATTGTGGATTAACAATCAATAAAAGGCCTTAAAAGGTATGCTTATTTTAGAGCCTCCTCAGGAAAGCTTGACAATAGAGAGACTAGACAGTTTTATGATGCATCAACACATCCCTTACACCACCATGTTTCTATATAAGGTGGATCACCTGTTGGTGAATCTCTTGTGATGGTTTTTACATCATGAGTAACCTTAACTCATTAAAAAGGGCATTTCTGCATGATCACTTTCACATCTTGATATATTATAGGACATTAATACAAACAGATCACATTGGCAGCTTAAATACTAAACTCATTTCTTGGCCGTCTGCCTAAGTTCCTGGTTCATAACTTCTTCCTTGCCTTCAGTAGCATTATTACAGCCTCTTCCAACAAGGCTGTAGCAGTGGTATTTCCCTCCAAGGCTAGAATTCTGAGAGCACGAATGATATCTGGATCAAACTTGAATTGATAGTGATATGCGTAATCTGGATTGGTTGCTGGACTCCTATTTCTAGCAGGTTCAATAATCCTTTGACATTTACAACAAAGAGCGGTAATATTGTCTAAATCATCTGTGCCGCCAAATCGTCTAGCCAGTGTATGACGTGCTTCTAATTTCTTATCTAAACATCTACATCTTTGACATGTGTAATTGTCACGCTCCAATACTTGTGCCCTTAGTTCTTGCCTCATATCTCATCATCTAATTGAATAATAAGTCGTTTAGCCTTTATTTTTTTGAATTGAGGATCATCATGTAACTCATGCGGTATCCATATCACAAGATTAGGATGTCCTGTTTTCTTAGTCTCTCCCATCTTTGAAACCTTTCCAGCAAATCTAAATTTAGTCACGGTATCTGTTTGTCCCCTCATTTACTATATTAAACTATAATGCTCTAGACTATATTAAACTATGTTGTATCTATAGTAAAACTATAAATAAGGACTATAACTAGACTATAGTATGAGTAATAATACGGCGAATACTGAAACACCTCTGTGGAAACAGGGAAAAAATCCAGACCTAAAGTTCGCCAATCTCAAACTCTTAGAAAGACAGGAACCGAGTGGGACAAAATATAGCAATACCAGATATGACTGAAGTAAACTCTCAAAACACCGATCTGTTGGCAGAATCCACATTGAATGAATTCTGTAGACAAATCATGGAGTTGAGAGCTGAGGTTTTGATGTTAAGACGGAAACTGCTAAGCAAATGAAAAAATGTGAGCGGTGTGGTGGCAGACTACAAGCCTTTAATCTTCTCTACAACAGATGTGTGTTTTGTGCATTGCTTCACAGAGTAGAGGTGAAGATGTAAAATTCGCATTATATGCACCCATTGTGGCGCAGTTTTCGATCACTTAACTGATAAGAACTGGCATCAGATTGCCAATGCTACCCACAAGGATTTTGTTGTAGAATATGATCTGGTAGGAACCCAATGCTACCACCTGAAAAATCAAAAGAACTGATGTGGATATATGAAGACACTACCACATCTGAATTACGATGTTCATTGAGTAAGAGCATTATATTGAAGAGCCTCACGTATGTCAGTGTCTACTGTAAAAATATTAGAAATACCTTCGGTACCTGATCTTATAGTATAGGAATTCTGGCAGAGGATGAATGATGACTGTAGTTGGCACTAATATTTGGAATAAGATTTATTTCCTACTTTTACCATATATTGCATTGTCCCTCATTTCCCCACTTGCTTCGCTAGGAATGTTGGACACAAACAACCGCATAAGCGCTCGCAAGCTGGGTAGTGCGGCATCACAATGACCCAGCTTGCACTAATCATGTCATTCAAATTTGTTGGTATATTTGTAGTATTTTTAAAAATGACGATAAAAAGAATGGTTGTTTCATAGGATAGATTATAAAAAATCCAGCGTTAGGCTCGTTTAGCATCGTTGTTAAACGATATAGGCATCGAGTCTAACCTAACATCGTTACAGCATGGACACCTACTAATATTCCATTTCCCTAGACAAGAAGCGCACCAGAAGCATCTCTGACATAAGAGGAAATATTTCTTGGATGGAAATTTTACTCTACTATCCTGAATCTCTAGCCGAGGACTAGACATATTCATAGCTAACTCACATCTCAACAAATCCTAAAAATTCAATTTAAGTTTTTTTGTAAACTAAATCAAACAATGACGTGAGAGCGGTTTAACATGTTAATTAAAACAAAAAGAAAATAGAAAAACTGGATTTAGTACTTGTGGCTGCCTCCCTTGCATTGCGCAATCTAAACCTCCAGTCTCGACTAGAATGCCAAATGCTGAAAGCTTTATTTAGTATTTTCACCATGCGAGTGATGCCAGAGTTATTTTTGATTGCATTATTCGTAAAGCAAGAGCTATATTATAATAAGCGTTACTCCCTTAATTATTGTCCTTCACACCAAGCAAAGGCTTGTAGGATACGTGTGTAGGATTCACGCCTTGCAAATTGGCTAGGCTTGCACGCTCATGGCCAATTTGCAATTTATTATTCCACTGCGCAAGTATAGACTGAAGTGTTACCGATTATGATTGCAGAAATAGACGAAATTCGGAAACGCTGGCTAAGGTTGCGGCTCTGTAACGTATGCCACCAAAAGTTTTCAAAGCATCATGGAGATAAGGAAACGCAAGGCAAAACATCATTCATATCGAGTCGCATGGAGGTTAGTTTGTAGCGAGCGGTGCAGTGAACATTAAACTAATATATTTTCAATTAGTAATCGGTATTACATGGATTACCTTATAGAGACTTGTTGCCCCAGCATGGGGTCAATGATAACTAAAGGCACCTTAATTCCTAATACTACATCTGAAAAAACTGGCGTGATGAGTTGTAGTG
>Ga0193747_1000437_pt1 | contig 14005 bp, 14 predicted proteins | sample L1m2metaG_FD_143048 | JGI IMG/M metagenome (GOLD analysis project Ga0193747, IMG submission 143048) | Soil microbial communities from a riparian zone of the East river system, Colorado, United States - L1m2 | ecosystem: Environmental > Terrestrial > Soil > Riparian zone | place: USA: East River...
GCGCGGAGCAAGCATTGACCGTCGAGCAGGCGCTCGAGGCGACCTGCGTCACGCCCGCCTGGCTCTCGGGCGACGAGCACCGCCGCGGCCGGCTCCTGCCCGGCCTCTACGCCGACCTGGTCGTCCTCGACCGCGATCCGCTCGCCTGCGAGCCGGAGGAGCTCGCGAAGATCACCGTCACCGCGACGATGCTAGGCGGTGCCTGGACCTTCGGCCCGTAACCGCGCGATCGTACTGCGATCGGCGTCGAGCACCACGGCCGGCAGCGGCGCGAACTGGAGCGGCGGCCCGAACTTCTGGCCCGTCGTGACCGCGTAGGTCAGGAACCGCACTAGCGCGAGCTTGGACGGCTTGCGAACGATCGCGTAGGTGAACGTCGAGATCGGATAGGCGCCGGACGCGGAGGCAGGCGGGTTCGTGATCGAAATCGCGTTGTCAGCCGGCACGCTCGTCACCGACTTCGCGGCCGCCTCGATGCTTGGAACCCCGGGCACCGGGAACTCGCCGGCCGCGTTCTGGACGAGCGCGTAGTCGAGGTTGCCGCTGAAGACGTACGAGATCCCGAGGTAGCCGATCGACCCATCGTTCCGGCCGAGGTAGGCGGCGACGCCCTCGTTGCCCTTGGCCCCGGTGCCGGCCGGGAAGCTGATCGTCGTCGACACCCCCTTCGTCCTCTTCCACACGGGGCTCACCTTGCTCAGGAAGTCGCTGAACGCGTAGGTGTCGCCGCTGCCGTCGCTGCGGAAGACCGGCGTGATCGCAGTCGCGGGCAGCTGCACGCCCGGGTTGAGGCGACTGATCGCCGGGTCGTTCCAGTGCGTGACTTTGCCGAGATAGATGGCGGCGAGCACCGGCCCCGAGAGCTTGAGCCGGTTCGCAACACCTTTCACGTTGTAGGCAACGAGCGTCGCCGCGAGGGCCCACGGAACCTGCAGGCAGCCCTTGCACGCCGTCGCCTGGTCGGCCGTGAGCGGCGCGTCGCTCGCGCCGAAGTCGACCGTGCGCCCCGTGATCTGCGCGATCCCGGCGCCCGAGCCGACAGCGCCGTAGGTGACGGTGACTCCGGCGCGCTGCTCGTAGTCGCCCGACCACTTCGCGACGAGCGGCGCGACGAGCGTGCTGCCGGCCCCCACCAGCGTCTTGCCGCTACTGCCGCCGCCGGAGCCGCCGCAGCCCGCGACCAGAAGAGCCACGGCGAGGGGAATGAAGGAGCGAGCCTTCACGGCCCCGAAACGTAACGCTTCGGTGAGCGTGACTACGATCAGGCATATGGACGAGAACGGGTCGGTCTTCCGCGTGGCCTACTACGAGGCGGGCGACCGCCGCCTGGCGCGGGCGGGCGCGACGCTCTCCCGGCGGATGGAGAACGGCGACGGCATCTGGCGCCTCGAGCTGCCCCGGCTGGGCGGCGAGCGGCTCCAGCTCGAGCAGGCCGGCGACCCCGGCACACCGCCGGAGCGCATCGCCGGCGCCATCACTGCCTTCCTCCGCGGGAGCGAGCCGGAGCCGGTCGTCAGGCTGCAGGTGGCGCACGACGACGGCGAGCTGCGGGCCAAGGTTCTCGAAGGGCTGCAGGCAGGCGAGCTCGGCACGAAAGACGGAGCACCCGAGGACAGCGTGGTTTCGCGTCGCTACGGCAAGGCATCCTCGCGCGATCCGATCTGGCGGCTGCGGGCCGTGCTGGAACGGCAGTACGCACAGGTCCTGCGCCACGACCCGGGCGTCCGGCTCGACCTCGACTCGGAAGACGTCCATCTCGTGCGCGTGGCAGTTCGGCGCGCCCGCGCCGTCCTGCGTGCAGCCCGGCCGCTGCTCGACACCGAATGGTCGGAGCCTCTGCGCGCGGAGCTGAAGTGGCTGGGCGGGGTCCTCGGGCCGCGGCGCGACCTCGACGTCCTCATCGAGCGGCTGCGGAAGGAGCTCCGCGACTTCGAGGCGCTCGAGCGCGAGGCGGCAGAGCAGCTGGTCGACCTGCTCCGAGAGGAGCGCGACCAGGCGCAGGCCATGGCGGTCGAGGCGCTCTCGAGCGCCCGCTACTACCGGCTTTTGGACGAGCTGGAGTCGGCCACGCGCGGCCCGCGCGTCCGGCGGAGCGACATCTCGCTCTCGAGGCTGGCCGGGCGCGAGTTCAAGCGGCTGCGCAAGCGGGCCCGGAGACTCAACTGGGCCTCGACCGACGCGGAGCTGCACCGCACGAGGATCTTCTGCAAGCGCGCGCGCTACGCGACCGAGTTCGCCGAGCCGGACATGGGGAAGCGGGCGAGGCGGGTGGCGAAGCGGGCCGCCGGGCTGCAGGACGTGCTCGGCGAGCACCAGGATGCGATCGTCGCCGAGGCGCGCCTGCGCGAGCTCCTGCCGAAGGCGACGAGTTCGGGCGCGGCGTTCGCCGCGGGCCGGCTCGTCGAGCGCGAGCGAATGCGGCGGGCGGGGGCGCGGGCCGCGCTTCCGAAGGCCTGGCGCAAGCTCGAGCGCGCCTGGGGCTAACCGTACGCTGTCGCGCTCTCGCGGAAGAGCGCGAGCGCGCAGCCTTCGCGGACGCCGCCCGAGGCGACCTGGAGCGGCAGGCCGATCCGCCTCTGCGCCTCGGCGAACAGGATCGAGCCGGCCAGCAGCGTGGCCGCCCGCTGCGGCGCGACCCCGAACCGCTTGGCGATCTTCGCGCGCTGCAGCGAGGCGAGCCGCTCGATCGCCGACTCCACGGTCTCCCCGTCGAGCACACCGCCTCCCGTCACCTTCCTGAGTGCCCTGGCGGTGCCGCCGGTCCCGAGCCCGAGCAGCGCCATCGGCGGAACGATGGCCGAGAACGCCTCCGCGGCCTCAGCGCGCGCCGACTCCAGCGCCTCGGCGTCCGGTGGGTCGCCGGTGAAGAAGCGCTCGGTCAGCCGCAGCGAGCCGAGGTCGACCGATCGCACCCAGGCCGGGCCGAACGCAAGCGTCCCGACCACGATCTGCGTCGAGCCGCCCCCGATGTCGCAGACGGCGACGCTCTCCGGCGGCTCCTCGAGCGCGGCGACCGCGCCGTCCCAGGCGAGCGCCCCCTCCTCGTCGGCCGAGAGCACGCGGGCCGGCGCGCCGGCCGTCCGGGACAGCAGCTCCGCGAACTCGTCGCCGTTGGCGCTCTGCCGGCCGGGCGAGGTGACGACGATCTCGACCCGCTCACAGCCGAGCCGATGGGCGTGCCGCGTCTGGGCCCGCGCGATCTCCGCGGCCTGCACGCACTTCGGCGAAGTGATGTAGCCATAGCGCTCGACCTCCTCGCCCAGTCGGAGCGCCTCACGCTCCTCGCGCACGGACACGACCTGCTGCCCGGACGGCCCGGCGACAAGCAGGCGGAGCGTGTTGGCTCCGACGTCGATGATCGCGACCCGCACCCGCCTCATTGTGGCCAGGAGGGCGGTCAGACAATCATCGGCCGCGCGGGACGGCGGCGGCTCGCGCCCGCGCGCGGGCGCGGCGCATCAACGCGGCGTGGAGGCTCTGTCCGCGGCCGCCCTTCTTCGACTTGACGCGGCTCCAGGAGCCGTCGGCGCGCAGCGTCCACGAAAAGCGGCTGTCGGCCATGATCGAGTCGAAGGTGCGGGCCAGCTCGCGCTGGGCGCGGGCGTCCTCGACCGGGACGAGGACCTCGATCCGGTGGTCGAGGTTGCGGGACATCAGGTCGGCGCTGCCGAGCAGGTACGCGCTCTTCCCGTCGGCCTCGAAGATGTAGAAGCGGCTGTGCTCGAAGAAACGGCCGAGGAGCGTCCGCACGCGGATGTCCTCCTTGCTGCCGCCCGCCCGCCGCGGGCGGAGCGTGCAGGTCGTCCGCGCGAAGATGTCGATCTCGACCCCGGCGTCGGCAGCCGCGTACAGCTCCGAGACGATCTCTGGGTCGGCGAGGTGGTTGACCTTGAGGCGGATCCGGGCGTCCTTGCCAGCCGAGGCCGCCTCCGCGCACTTACGGATGTGCCCGACCAGGCTCTCGCGCATGTTGAACGGCGCGACGAGCAGCTTGCGAAAGCGGTGCGGCCGGCCGAAGCCGGTCAGGTAGTTGAAGAGGTCGGCCAGGTCCGCGGTGCTGTCCTCGTCGTCGGTGAAGAGGCTGAAGTCCTCGTAGAGCCTGGCCGTGACCGCGTTGTAGTTGCCGGTCCCGATGTGGGCGTAGCGGCGCAGGCCGTCCTCCTCGCGGCGAACGACGAGCGTGCCCTTGGCGTGGATCTTGAGGCTCGGGAAGCCGTAGACGACGTGCACCCCGGCCGACTCGAGCGAGCGCGCCCACTCGATGTTGCGGCGCTCGTCGAAGCGCGCTTTCAGCTCGACGAGGCAAACCGTCTGCTTGCCCTCCTCGGCCGCCTCCATCAGGGCCGGGACGTGCGGCGAGTCGTCGCTCGTCCGGTAGACGCTCGTCTTCATGGCCAGGGTCGCCTCGTCGCGCGCCGCCATCATCATGAACGCCTCGAAGGTCCCGGCGAACGAGTCGTACGGGTGATGGACGAGCAGCGCGCCGCGGCGGATCTCGTCGAAGATCTCGCTCTCGTCCTCGGCCAGGAAGCGGCGCGGGACGACCGGAACCCACGGGTCCTCCTTCAGGTCGGGCCGGTCGAGCGCGACGAACTCGATCAGGTCGTCCAGGCCGAGCAGCCCCGGCACCAGGTAGACCTGAGCGTCTTCGACGGCCAGCCCGTGCTTGAGCTGCGCGAGCATCCGCGCCGAGCACGAGCCGGAGACCTCGACCCGCAGGGCCTCGCCGAAGCGGCGGCGCCTGAGCTCCAGCTCGACGGCCTCGAGCAGGTCGTCCGCTTCGTCCGAGACGGCGAAGTCGGCGTCGCGCGTGACGCGGAAGACGGTGACCTCGACGACCTCCATCATCGGGAAGAGCCACGAGAGGAAGTGTCGGATCACCCGCTCGAGCGGCACGTAATGCCCTCGCTCGCCGACCGCCAGGAAGCGCGGCAAGATCTCCGGGACCTTGACCCGCGCGAAGCGCTCCTCGCCCGTCTCCGGGTCGCGCACGAACAGCCCGAGGCTGAGCGAGAGCCCGGAGATGTACGGAAACGGCTGGCCCGGACCGACCGCCAGCGGGGTCAGCACCGGGAAGATCTCCCGCCTGAACACCTTCTCGAGCTCCTCGAGCTCGGCGGCGTTCAGATCCTCGATCTCCGCGACCGTGATCCCCTGCTCCTCCAGGGCCGGCTTGAGGTGGCGCTTCCAGAGCTTCGCCTGCTCGCCCGTCAGCCGCAGGGCGCGGTCTCGGATCTTGCGCAGCGCCTCCTGCGGGGTGAGGCCGTCCGGCGAGCGGACGGCGACTCCCGCGGCCGCCTGGTCGGTCAGGCCGGCCACGCGCACCATGAAGAACTCGTCAAGGTTCGAGGAGAAGATCGAGCAGAAGTTGACCCGCGTCAGGAGCGGCAGGCTGGACTCGGAGGCAACCTCGAGCACGCGCGAGTTGAAGTCGAGCCACGAAAGCTCGCGGTTCAAAAAGCGTGCTTCTGCCTCAACGGTTTCTGTAGCCACCACGTGGCCCATCCTCTCGCCCGGTGCCCCCCGCGTGGGTTACAAACCTGATTCTAGTTGGTTAAGACCGGATTGCGGTCAAACGTGCTCTTCGGGATGCGAGGCGTCGGTGAACTCCCGGAACTCGCCCGTCAGCAGGTAGGCGATCTGCTCGCCGATGTCGACCGCGTGGTCGCCGATCCGCTCCAGCGTCCGCGAGACCAGCACCATCCGGAGCACCCATTCACGCAGCTCCGGCTCGGCGACGAGCTCGACGACGCGCTCCACGAAGCGCCGGTTCGAGCGGTCGATCAGCTCGTCGAGCTCGACCAGGCTCTCCGCGCTTGCGAGGTCGCGGTCGGCAAAGGAGTCGAGCGCGACCCGGATCATCTCCTCCGCCCGCTCGCCCATCTCCTGCAGGTTCTGTTGAAGCGGCGGGTCCTGCTCGACATCGGCGACGAGCTTCGTCAGCTTGGCGATCGTGACCGCATAGTCGGCCATCCGCTCCAGGTGGAGGTTGATGTGCAGCATCGCCAGCACGAGCCGCAGGTCGGTGGCAACGGGCGTCTGCCGCGCGAGCAGCGACTGGATTCCCTCCTCGATCTGGAGGTAGAGCCGGTCGACGTCGTCGTCGAAGGCGATCACCTCGTCGGAGAGCTCGACGTCGCGCTGCTCGAGCGCGTTCAACGCCCCGCGCAGCACCCGGAGGACAAGAGCGCCTTCTTCCTGGAGGCTGGCCTCGAGCTGGTCGAGCTCCTCCTGGAAGCTCACCCTCATGTTCGCAGTGTTACCCAAAGCGTCCCGTGACGTAGTCCTCCGTGCGCTTGTCGGAGGGAGCGGTGAAGAGCTTGCCCGTGTCGTCGTACTCGACCAGGACGCCGGCGCCCTGCCCCGACTCGTCCACCTCGAGGCTGAAGAAGGCGGTGCGGTCGGCCACGCGGGCCGCCTGCTGCATGTTGTGCGTGACGATCACGAGCGTGTAGTCGGTCTTCAGGTCGTGCATCAGCTCCTCGATCGAAGCGGTCGCGATCGGGTCGAGCGCGGAGGCCGGCTCGTCGAGGAGCAGCACCTCGGGCTCGATCGCGATCGCGCGCGCGATGCAGAGCCGCTGCTGCTGGCCGCCCGAGAGCGCGAGCGCGCTCTTCTTCAGCCGGTCCTTGACCTCGTCCCAGAGCGCGGCGCCTCGCAGCGCCTTCTCGACCCGCTCGTCGAGGTTCTTCCGGAGGCCGAGAATCCGCGGCGCCCAGGCGACGTTGTCGTAGATCGTCTTCGGGAACGGGTTCGGCCGCTGGAAGACCATCCCGATCCGGCGCCGCACCTCGACCTGGGCGACGCCGTCACCGTAGAGGTCGACGCCGTGATAGAGGATCTTGCCCTCCTGCCGGAAGCCCGGCACCTCGTCGTTCATCCGGTTCAGGCAGCGGATGAAGGTGCTCTTGCCGCAGCCAGACGGGCCGATCACGGCTGTGACGAGGTTGCGGTAGATCTCCAGGTCGACGCCCCTGACGGCGACGTTCGAGCCGTAGCTCGCCTTCAGGTCCTTGATCTCGAAGACGGTCTCCCGCGTCTGGGGCGCCGCCTCGCGTGGCGCGGTGACGTCGACCGGCCGCATCGTCGGCGCCATCGTATCCTGGCTCACATCGTCTCCCCTCAGCGTGTCGTATTCCTACGACTCCAGTTGAGCGCGATCCTGGCGACGAGGCTCATCACGAGGACGAGCGTCATCAGGACGAGCGCCGTCGCCCAGGCGCGCTTGTGGTCAAGCGGATCGGGCGACTCCGACCAGTTGAAGATCTGCACGGGCATGTTGGGCACCGCCTGATTCGGGTTCAGCTGCATGGTCCGCCCGAAGATCCCAGTTGCGAACAGGAGCGGCGCCGTCTCGCCGACCGCGCGGGCGACCGCGAGCACCGTTCCGGTCAGGATCCCGCCCAGCGAGGCGGGCAGGATGATCCCGACCACCGTCCGCCAACGGCTGGCGCCGAGCGCGAGCGCTCCCTCGCGCTGTTCTCTCGGAACGAGACGCAAGACCTCCTGGGTGGCACGCGTGATCAAGGGGAGCATCACGATCGCGAGCCCGAACGAGCCGGCCAGGCCGTTCTCGGCGTGGCCGTAGACGAGCGTGCCGAAGATGAAGACGGCGATGATCACCGAGGGCAGGCCCACCATCAGGTCGATCGCGAGCTGGATTGGCACGCGCAGCCAGTTGCCGGCGAACTCCTCGAGGAAGAGCGCGATCAGGACGCCAACGGGCAGCGCGATCAGGGTGGCAATTCCGACCAGGACCGCCGAGCCGACGATCAGCGGCCCGATGCCGCCGACCTCCGTGCTGAATGGAATCGGCAGGTCGCCGGTCAGGAAGCTCCAGGAGATCAGGCTCGCGCCGCGCTCCGCTACGGCCCACACGACCCAGACGAGCAGGGCCACGGCGGCCGCCGCGGACAGGATCGCGATCGCCTCTGCCAGGCGGTTGACGAGTTTCCGGCGGCGCAGACGGGCGTCGCCGCGCAGGTCGATCTTCAGCGCCTGCTCGACCGTCGCCATCAGCTGCTCTCCGTGCGGTAGACGTCGAAGCGGCGCACGATGAACTGGGCGAACAGGTTCGTCACCAGCCCGATCGCGAGCAGGATCCCCGCGAGGTAGAAGAGCGACGAGAGCTGCAGGAAGGTCGAGTAGCCCGCGAACTCCTCGACGATCTTGCTGGCGAGGGTGTCGCCGGGCTGGAAGAGCGAGTGCGGGATCGTCCAGCCGGCGCCGATGACCTGCGCGACTGCGATCGCCTCACCGAGCGCACGCCCGAGGCCGAGGATCATCGCCGCCGCGATCCCGGGCCGCGACGACGAGAGGACCACGCCGCGCACCATCTCCCAGCGGGTCGCGCCGAGCGCGAGCGCACCCTCCTCGAGCTCGCTCGGCACGTTGAGGAAGAGCTCGCGGCAGATGCTGGCGATGATCGGAAGGACCATGATCGCGAGGATCAGGCCCGCGACCAGGAGGCCGCTCGAGGACGGCGCCCCGCTGAAGATCTGCAGCCAGCCGAACCAGCGGTTCAGCCACGGCTCGAGGTGGTTCGCGGCGAGCGGCCCGAGCACGAGGATGCCCCAGAGCCCGAGCACGACGCTCGGGATCGCCGCCAGCGTCTCGACCAGAGAGCCGACGAACACTCGCGCCCAGCGCGGGGCGAGCTCGCTCAGGAAGAGCGCGATCGCGAGCGCAAGCGGCGTCGCGATCACCAGGGCGATCAGCGACGTGACCGCCGTCCCGTAGATGCCCGGCAGGGCGCCGAAGACCTTGTGGTTCACATCCCAGGACGAGCTCCGGATGAACGAGAGGCCGAAGGAGGTGAACGCCAGGTGCGCTCCGCGGATGATCTTGTACGCGATCAGCCCGATCAGCACGACCGCGGCGAGCGAGGCACCGGCAGTCAGCAGCAGCAGCAGCCGGTCGCCGATCCAGTCGCGCACGCGCCGGCGGCCCGTGAACTCGGAGGTCGCGGGGAGCGAGCTCATGCGCGGCCACGCTACAGCGCCGACCCCTTGTCCATGCGGCCCGTTACCGGATCGTTACCAGACACCAACCGCCTTTCAGCCCACGGTCCGGGTGAGCGAGGTCAGCCTGACCGCGAACACCTTTTGTGTTAACGGAGAGGAGAAAAACGTGAAACGGATGAGGAGCCTCGCGGCCGCGATTGCCGTGCTCGGAGTGGCGGCGCTCGCGCTCACCGCGTGGACGGGGCTCGCCGGAGCCTCGTCCAAGAAGACGACCCTGACCGGCGCGGGCAGCACCTTCGTCGCCCCGCTCGTCGCGCTGTGGACGGCCAACTACCACACCGCCGACATCGTCTACGGCGGCGGCGGCAGCACCGCCGGCATCCAGCAGATCACCGCGCGCACCGTTGACTTCGGCGCGAGTGACGCCCCACTCACGCCCGACCAGGCAACCGCCTGCAAGGGCTGCGTCCAGATCCCCTGGGCGTACGCGGCGACATCGGTCCCGTACCACGTGTCGGGTGTCGGCTACGGCCTCAAGCTCACCGGGCCGATCCTGGCGGGCATCTACATGGGCAACATCAAGAAGTGGAACGACCCGAAGATCAAGTCGATCAACAAGGGCGTCAACCTGCCGAACGAGAACATCGTCCCGATCCACCGCAGCGACGGCAGCGGGACGAGCTTCAACTTCACCGACTACCTCTCCCACGTCAGCAAGACGTGGAAGAACAACATCGGCAAGGGCACGTCCCCGGCCTGGCCGGCCGGCGTGGGCGTCGGCGCGAAGGGCAGCGCGGGCGTGGCCGCCAAGCTCAACTCGACTCCGGGCGGCATCACCTACGTCGACATCGGCTACTCGTACAAGAACCACTTCACGATCGCGAAGCTCAAGAACCGCGCCGGCAAGTTCATCCTGCCGAGCGTCAGGTCGCTGACCGCGGTCTCGAAGACGGTCACGAAGGTCCCGAAGAACAACGCGCTCTCGGTCGTCGACCCGCCCAAGAAGGTCAAGAACGGTTACCCGATCTGCACCTTCACCTGGGTGATCGTGCCGCTGAAGACGAGCAAGGCGCACGACCTAAAGGCGTTCATCAACTGGGCCGTCACCAAGGGCCAGTCGTACGGACATCCGCTGCTCTTCCTGCCGATCCCGAAGGTCGTGCAGACGGCGGCCAAGAAGACCACCGCCCGGCTCCATACCTAGCACTTAGCTAGCTGCTAGCTGGGGAAGGCACATCTCACGTCGAGCCCGTGGCCGGAGGAGCCGCGGGCTTCGACGTGACCGCCCGCGGTCTCGACCACGTGCTTGACGATCGCGAGCCCGAGGCCGCTGCCGCGCGTCGTGCGGGCGCGATCGGATCGGAAGAAGCGCTCGAACAGCCGCGGCGCGTCCTCCTCGGGCACGCCGGACCCGTCGTCGCTCACCTCGAGGACGACCTCTCCGTTCTCCCGGCGGAGCGCGATCGTGCAGGTCGCGCCCTCGCCGGCGTACCGGATGGCGTTCTCGACCAGGTTGTCGGCCACCGTGCGGAGCATGCGCCGGCGCAGCGGGACGAGCAGCTCCTCGTCCTCGATCCGGAGGTCCAGCGTGATCCCGCCCAGCTCGGCGCGCTCGAGCTTCTCGTCGACGAGGGCGCGCAGAAGCGGTGCGGCCTCGGTCTCACCGAGGGAGACGACCTCGCGCCCTTGCTCGAGCTCGCTCAGGAAGAGGATGTCGTCGACGAGCTCGGTCATCTCCTCGACCTCTTCACGCGCCTGGGCGAGGAGCGCCGGCTGGTCGGCGTCAGGCAGCTCCGCCGACTCGAGCAGCGCCAGCAGCCGCGCGAGCGGCGTCCGCAGCTCGTGCGAGACCGCGGCGGTGAAGGCCGCGCGGAGCTCGTCGTATTCGGACCGCATAGGCTGAGTATCGCGTGACGAAGGTCCTGATCGTCGAAGACGACGAGCTGATCGCCGACGGGATGGCGCAGCACCTGACGGCGTCAGGGCTCGAGCCCATGCGCGTCGCCGCCGGCGAGCTCGGGCTGGCACGGCTGCGCTACGAGCGGCCCGACGTGCTCGTGCTCGACCTGATGCTGCCGGGCCTCGACGGCTGGAGCCTGATCGAGCAGGCGCGGGCCGAGGGCATCGGCACGCCGATCGTGGTCGTCAGCGCACGGGGCACCGAGCACGACCGGGTGCACGCGCTGCAGATCGGCGCCGACGACTACCTGGTCAAGCCGTTCTCGATGAAGGAGCTCGTCGCCCGCGTCCAGGCCGCCGCGCGCCGGGGCGTGCGCGGCATCCAGGAGGAGCGCGGCGAGGAGCTGGTGATCGACGAGCTTCGGATCGACCCCCGCTCGGTGCAGGCGTTCGTCGACGGCGAGAACGCGCAGCTGACGCCGACCGAGTTCCGGCTGCTCTACGCGCTGGCGCTCGACCGCGGCCGGGTCGCGAGCCGCGACGAGCTGCTGCAGCGGATCTGGGGCCGGCGCGCCACCCACCGCGACCGCACGGTCGACGTCTGCGTCCGACGGCTGCGCGAGAAGATCGACCAGCGGGCCTCGAAGCACACGTTCATCCAGACCCGTTACGGCGTCGGCTACTCGCTCGAGCCGCTCCCGAAGTAGCTACTCCAGCCGGTACATGGGAACGAGGCTCTTCTCGGCCTCGTTCTCGATGCGCGCCACGACCTCGACGTACGGCTCCAGGCCGGAGCCGTGCAGCTTCGACTTCAGCAGCTCGTCGACCTGGTAGATCCCGGCCGAGTTGTTCATCTTGATCTCGATCGAGACCGGGTGGTCCTTGCCCTCGGAGATGATCACCTCGTCGATCGCCGCCGCGGAGATCGAGTGGATCGAAACGTGGCCGCGCTCGAACGGGATCCGCGAGCGGCCCTCCTCGATGTCGAGCGCGTCGGCGACGCGGACGATTCCGGCCTCGAGCGTCAGCGGGTGGCCGGACTCGCGGTGCGAGGTGATCGCCTGCAAGACCTCGGAGACGACGACCGTCAGCTCGGGCTCCTCGTAGATCCCGGCCAGCAGCTCGCGCGCCTTCGGCTCGGCGAGGAACAGGCTCCAGTCCTCGTGCCGGTCGCGGTGGACGGCCATGCCGACGCAGTGGAGCAGCGCGCCGAGCAGGACGACGACCTCGGCGTCCTCCTGCTTCATCTCGTAGTCCGCGACCATCGCCGGCTCGACGTCCCGCTTGGCGAGGATTCGCAGCAGCCGCAACGCGATGTTGGCCACGATCTGGATGTGGACCCAGGAGTGGTCGTTGATCCCGAGGCGCTTGACGGCGTTCACGTTGGCGACGTGCCACCAGGCTTTGAGGCCGTCGTTCGCGTTGACGCGCTCGAGGATCTCGCGCAGCTTGCGGCTGCGCTGCGCCGGCACCTTGATCCGCATCTGCGCGACCGCCTCGGCGGGCGTCAGGCGAGCTTCGCGTTCCGCCTCCTCGGAGGCCGGCTCGTCGATCCGCTCCCGAAGCTCCTTGTCGAGCTGGGACACCGCGCGCGAGCGTATCAGCGTGCCGCAGGCCGGTCCGGTACCGGCGAGCCGGAGACGATCGCTGCGGGCACATCCTCCGTCAGCCAGCTCGCCAGCTCGTCGTCGCCGAGGGCTTCAACCGCCGCCGAGAGGCCGACCTCGCGGATCGAGGGCGCGTGCGCATCGCTTGCCAGCAGGTGCGCGAGGCGAAGGTGGAGAAGCGCAAGCGACGCATCGCGGGTGCGCTTCCCCAGCCGGCCGTCGACCGACGACGCCGTTAGCTGCACGAGCATTCCGTCGTCCACGAACTCCTGTAGCCGACTGGGCACTGCCTGCACGTCCGGGTTCCGCTCGGGATGCGCGAGCACGATCCCGAAGCCGTCCGCGGCAAGCCTCTCAGCCAGCCGGGCCAGGCCGAGCGGCCAGCCGGAGTAGGGAAACTCGAGGAGCAGCCAGAAGTCGCTGCCGCCCAGCCCGAACCTGCGCAGCTCGTCGACTCCGAGCCTGCCGATCCGCTCGAGGGCGAGCTCCCCGCCAGGCACGACCTCGAGCTCGATGCCCTCGCTCGAGACGGCCGCGCGCAGCCTCTGGAGCGCCTGTTCCATCTCGTCCGCGGTCGTCGGATAGTCCTCGCGAACGTGCGGGGTCGCGGCAAGCGCGCGAATCCCGTCGGCCACGGCCGAGCGCGCCATCGCCAGCGAGCCCTCGAGCTCGTCCGGCCCGTCGTCGAGCCCGGGGAGGATGTGCGAATGGAGGTCGATCAGGGCGCGCCGAGCGTACCGGTTACGATTCGTCGTGATGCGCACCATGAACCCGGTTCACGACGCGACCTGCTCGGTCGCGGCCTGCGCCGAGATCCTCGGCGCCAAGTGGACAGCCGTGCTCGTCCACGACCTCTCCGAAGGCCCGCGCCGCTTTACGCAGCTCGAGCACTCCTGCCAGGGCATCAGCCCGCGGACGCTCTCCGAGCGGCTGCGCGCGCTCGAGCAGGAGGAGATCCTCGTCCGCCGCAGCTACGCCGAGTCGCCGCCGCGCGTCGAGTACGAGCTGACCGAGAAGGGCGAGGCGCTGCTGCCGATCATCGACGAGATGCGCCGCTTCGGGCACGAGTGGCTCGTCGACTGCTGTTAGTGCTCTAGCGCGGCGAGTCGCCGGTAGAGCTCCTTCGCCGTCTCGATCCCGAGCGGCATGTACTCGGCCAGAAGCCGCTCGTTCGGCGAGTGGATGTTGCTTTCCGGCGTGGCGAAGCCGGTGACGATCGTCGGGATGCCCTTGTCCACGAGCGCGGGCACGATCGGCAACGTGCCGCCGGAGCGGACGAGCAGCGGGCGGCGGCCCATGGCGCGTTCGAAGGCCTCGAGGCCGAGCTGCACCGCCGGGGCGTCGGGCGGGACGAGGCCGGCTGCGGCCGACGAGAGGCGCGCCAGCTCGAGCTCGGCGCCGGCGGGAGTTGCGTCACGCAGAAGCTTCTCGACCGCCGCGGCGATCGTCTCGACGTCCTGGCCGGGCGCGAGCCGGATCGAGAGGTTCGCCTCGGCCTCGACCGGCAGCACCGTCTTCAGCAGGACCGGCGAGCCG
>Ga0193747_1000438_pt1 | contig 14001 bp, 13 predicted proteins | sample L1m2metaG_FD_143048 | JGI IMG/M metagenome (GOLD analysis project Ga0193747, IMG submission 143048) | Soil microbial communities from a riparian zone of the East river system, Colorado, United States - L1m2 | ecosystem: Environmental > Terrestrial > Soil > Riparian zone | place: USA: East River...
CTGGAGTTCATTAAAGTAATAAACCCTGCGTTTAAGGAAAATGGTTTACCTGAAATCAGCGTAAGAATAGGATTGACTTATGGTTATGCTTTAGTAGTGCTTTATGGAAACAGTTTAGAAAAAGCTTACATAGATATCATTGGTTCCAGTATAAGCTTGGCTTCAAAGATCGTCTCTATCGCGAAACCTAATCAGGTTTTGGTTGGCGAATCCATCTATAATATTCTCCTGTCATCAGAATCTATAAGCGATAATGAGTTTATAGAGATAAATCTCGATCCAACAAAATGGAAATATCTTTCTCGTTCTGACCCTGAAAGTATGTATCGTGTATACGAATACCATAGTTAACCAATAATTATAAAATGTATTCCTTTAGTAATTGAATGTAATGACAAACCGCAATCCACATGACATAGCAATTGTAAACTGAATTATTATTATGTGGGACACAAGCTCGCTTTTTACACCAACATCCTTGGGTCCACCCACTCAACAACGAAACCTGTACGTAATGGATAACAGACATGGGCAGTGGAGGATCCAATTGCAAGTTCACCACTTGTAGATGATGTCCATGCTGTGCGCAGGTCTAAGATCAATCCTTAAATTTAGGTGCAATGTTGAGGTCTATCATTCGCGCCGCCTGAATCTGATGCTCGTTTTCCTCATTGAATAACAATTGGTATACACTTAAAAGATCAGACGCTGTTATCATCATCGTTATGACTACTATAACCGACTCTATGAGGAAAAAATTAGAAACTATTGAAAAATCAGCTTCTGTTCAAGAAGCAGCTAAAAAAATGACAGATAAGAACGTGAGTTCATTAATAGTTGTAGGTCCAGATGGCAAACCACAAGGTTTGGTTACTGAACGTGATTTAGTTAAAACGGTATGTCTTAATGATCTTCGCACTAGCCTAGTGACTAATGAGCAGATAATGTCTTCTCCTCTTATTACTATCGATTCCAAATCATCGCCATCAGTCGCAGCTGATATGATGCTGCAATACAATGTGAGGCATTTGCTTGTTATTGATAAGTCGGACGAAAACAAACCCATTGGTATAGTTACTCCACTCGACTTTACAAGATACCAGGAATATCCAAACGATGAAGTGAGTAAAGATGCTGTTGAAAAGATACTAGAATATTATATATAAATATGAATTCTATTGCTTTCTACTATTAGGACTTATGTCGGCAGATAAGAGACAACTGGGATTTATGTACGACGATCCCAATACCAATAAAGTTTGTTTCATTTAACGTCGTATTCCCAGCAAGTTATATGATAAACTCCGGTAGGCGATTTCCGCCAGCCGGCTCTCTCTGCTCAAGCTCAAGTAAGCAAGATATACATGCATTTACTTGTGGTTGCCCAAATGGACACTCTAAGGATTTCTGTAATGGATATAGTGACGAGGCGAACGATATGATTGGATCGATAATGAGAATGGCATTTCGACTGCTTCTATGTTCGTTTTAGTATAAAAACATCACATAATGCTACTGCAAACAATAAAGACGATATCTTAGAGCCACTACTTCACAGATTTGACAGATATTTCCTTTCAGAGTACACAGACGAGGAATCAAAACGATCCCAGTACAGAGACTGAGACAAGAAGGAATAGAAAATGAGGAACTGGCTCTGTAGACCGCAAACGCGGTATTGGGAGGTCTTGGACGAAAAAGCATGCGAGGTAGTATCCGTATTGCCAGAAAGCCAAAGACTATCCAAGACGTGGACGAGACAGTCCAGGCACTTAACAAATACGATCTAAAATGAAAATCAGATAGCAGGAGCGTTACAAGACCAATGTTGTCAATATGAATATTATCAAAAATGGCCTTCTCGGCTTAACGTGCGTCTACTGGGTAGGGTATTTTCATTACAAAGGAGAATCGTCAAAAGGCGTTAGTGTCGTCTCCCATCAAGAAAAGTCGTAGACAACCAAGGAAAATTAGATAAGAAAGCTACTCATCCTACTGTAATAGCGAAACCCATGCCATGGTTCGACACGAAAATGAGTCGTAGGAGATTCTTGAAATTAGCAGGTTCTGGAATAGGCGTTGCGGTAGTAGGAGGCACAGTTTGGCGTGCTTTTAGCAATGGAGTCTTCAGCAGCGAACAAGGGCCAGCCTACGAACCTTGGAAAGATTGGAAAACGGAATCACAGCAAGGAGCAGGACCATTATCGCTAGTAGCTTCCGCTATCCTGGCAGCGAATGCACATAACACTCAGCCTTGGCTATTTGTTGTAAACCCAAATAGAATAGATTTGTTTGCAGACACTAAACGAAACATAGGAAGCATTGATCCATACTTACGAGAAATGTATGAAGGGCTTGGTTGCGCCCTTGAAAATTTGGTTCTGGCTGCAGAAGCAAAAGGATATTCGTATAATTTGAAACTTATGCCTAATCCTACAAGTAAGACCCATGTAGCGACCATTAGCTTGATAACACATACAAAGAGCAACAACGGTAGAATTGGCGACACAACTACTACTTATTCTCCTGTTTCGGAGGCGTTATCATCATACAATGCAATACCTCACCGCCATACAAATCGTGGACCATATGATAAGAATAGACCTGTGACACAGGATATTCTGCAATCATTAGGATCGTTGAACCAAACAATAGGTCCAGGAGTAGTGCTGCTTTTATGGTTTACCACTGATGAGCAACGTCGTAAGGTAGGTGATCTCATTTTGCATGCTACCCAAGCTATCGTAACTGATAAGAAACAATCATACGACGATTTTAAATGGTATAGGCCGAACTGGCAAGACATTCAGACTTATAAAGATGGACTTACTGTTGATACGTCAGGCACGCCGTGGTACATCGACGTTTTAGCCAAAATATTGCCGCCTATATCTGAGGAAGCATTCGACAGCTCCCAACTACAGTTGGCTAAAGACACCTATATAGCGACGGCAGCTGCATTTGGAATTATTGCAGTTCGTGATGTATTTGACAATATTCAAAGATTACAGGGTGGAATGTTTTATCAGAGAATGCATTTGTGGGCTACATCAAATGGAATTGCTATGCAGCCTATGAATCAAATGACTGAACGTGCAGACAGAGAAATGAGTTTGGGTATAGAACTAACATTTGGAAACGCATTAATGGCACTCATAGCAAACCCAAATTGGCAAGCATTGATGACCTTCCGTATAGGATATCCAACCGTCGAAGCATTAAGCAGTCCACGCAGGTCAATTCAAGACGTTATGTTTTCTTCAGTATAATTTTATTATTTTATTATTATCTTATTTTATATTCCATTGTCTATCAAAGGAAAGGTACTCCTGAATATAACGACATCCAGAGGCCTTCCTCTTAACGCAATAGAAGAAGTTCATTGTTGTGGCTTGGCATTACGAATGTCACCGACCAGTAAAAGGGATAAAGAAAGACTGAGGATGGTTTTCACTGAAAGCGGTTGAGGACGGACGGATCTTCTATTGCTGTCGTCTTTCGATTGAATCTAATCTGGTCGTTAATGCGATAAGCTGATCTGATAAATGAGCTATCGCATCATCTTTCATTTTGTCACGATCTCTCGTTGATTGGTTTAGTTGTTCTAATTCCTGTACTTTGCTCTGTATCTCCGCCTCTTGTCTCTCCAATTGGTGAACGTTCAAGAATGTAAGATAAGGTTCAATCGTGAGAAATATCTCTGCTTTCTCTGAGTCTTTCTTACGCCAATAAGTAGAGCCAGAATGTCCTATGAACCATTCAGAAAAGTCAGCATAACCAAGATCAGATATAGTAGTCTTTACAAATTACCTAAAGGAGCATTGCCATCTTCTTTTTCTCCCTTGCCCATTCTATCTAAGGTCTTTGCAAAAGATCATGCAAGGTCATCATATATCATATTAGGATTCGGCATTTTCGTGTTTTGATAGACAACAAAAATAAGATCATGTTCTGTTCTACCTGGTGTTCTATATTCTGTGATAGTCTTTATATTTTTTTGGTCGTTATGCCCATTCCCTTTGTAGCATATTCTTCTTTTTCGATACTTGTAGCTTAGCCAAGATTTTAATTGTTGATTCATCTCGTCTGTTAAAAAGACTAATCTATCAGGCTAAGCTAATGGAAGAGTATATTAAAGAATCATATGCAGAGAATGAATTTATGATTACACGAAGAGGTTACTATTATGCGATAAACAGTGACGATCTGATCATTCTGTCGCAGTTTCAATTTTTCTGTCAAATAATGCAGATCGATTAATTTCTTGTTCTTTCTTACTTGTTGTGATAGGGGCCGCGACCATAAATGTCTACAAACAATTTGAATCTTCTTAGATATAAGCACGTATTTTGCACTAGATTACATTAAGATAATTAATTATTGTCCACATAATAAATGATGATAAATTGGGTTCCATACTCCATGAGAACTTTAAGTCGAGTTGAGGAACATTTTAATGCATAATCAATCTTTTTAAGAGATTATAGCACAATGGATAAATCTCAAGAAGATATAGATACGTGGTATAAAAAAATAGAATTGATAGGCATTGAGATAAAAAGTCTAGACCAAGATATGGACACCGGTCGTTTCAAGCTAAAAACAAGGTTCATGAATCAGCACTTCATTAACGAACTAGACAAGATCGGTTTACAACTAATAAATATAACAGGAACCTATGAAGGTAAACTTATAGTACTTTTGGAAAGAAAAATTTCATGAGATTAGACGTTGACTTAATTACATTTAGCTTAGAACAAAGAATAGACAAGACCTAATAGTCAAGGGTTAGATGGAATATATTTTGATATGCTTCTTCCTGCTAAGTATGTTTAGATATACGTAAATATTTTGTAAATATTTTTGGCTTGATCAACATAAGCTTCGTCTGCTTGGCGTGGTTCAGGAACTTAACGTTCATTTACTCATTCACGTTCAGTTGAGAACGTAAGCCTTTCGGATTCACTACAGTAGCTATTCTTTCTTGCATTTATCCAATTTTTTATTAAACAGAATTCTAATTATTTCTCGTAAAGAACTATTCAAAACTATTACTTGACTCAATCTCTTTGGCGAGAATAGCATCATCACAATCATTTGTCAGTTAAGAAGGAAATTCCTTGAACCAACAAAGAAGAACTAAAACCCTATTTTCAGTCCCACTTGATAGGTTAATTTAATATCAATATAAAGCCAAGTCGTCCACTTACACTATAGAGATATTTACACTACTCTATTAATTAGTATCAAGATATATCTAAAATGATGTCAGGAGGAGCACGGGTTGAGTTCCGAAGGATGTTTAAACATATTCGTTCTCGATTGTTGTCATTTGTTGAGGATAATTTCAGTTGAAAGAGAATATATCTTCTCAATTGCTTTTCTTTCTATGTCTATGTTAGGGGTCTATTCTTGCTCGCCAAAAATTGCAATTTCGTTAGTGCTTACCATTGCGTTGCATCTTTGGATAGTATTTTCTAATCTAGCTTCGAGGTCCGTGAGCTTGTTCCATATGTCTAGGGTTTCGCTGCTCATTTAACAAACCTCCCTTCTAAAGTGAAGCGAATGATCTATTATGATAATATAATACTTAAAGCATTATTTAAATCTTTAAATATGAGTCCTTGTATATTTACAGATAGTGTCAACACAAGAACATAAAACCGTCGTGCACAGGTTTGTGAATGAGTTCAAAAACGAAGGCGGCAGCATGGCATCCTTGGGCTATCTCGCAAAAATGGCTATGAATTCTACCAATAAACCAGATAGCCTAGAATGTCATAGAATTTGTGCCTCTGGTGCCATACAAAGGGAGATAGACTAAAATGGCAGACATTTTACATAAAATTGACATAGATGCAACTCCAGATAAGGTTTATTCAGCAGTTTCGTCAAATCAAGGATTGAAGAGTTGGTGGACAACAGATGTTGCTGGAGATTCTAAAAAAGGTTCCATACTAAATTTTGGATTTTATAACCATTCTTTCACATTCGAAATGTATGTTGACGAATTAATTCTAGACAAGACCGTCAGATGGAAATGCATAGGAGGTGTGGCTGCTGATGAATGGAAGGACACCAAACTATTATGGGAAATAATTCCTAAAGATGGTAGTCAAACAACATTGAGATTTAGTCATACTGGCTGGCCTTCAACTGGCGATTATTATAGTAGGTGTAATTCAACCTGGGGACATTTGATGTTTTTGCTCAAAGATTATGCAGAAGAGGTACGGTAAATCCATATTTTACCTGACAAGAAATGAAAACACAATTCCTACCTACTACCTATGCTCTAAGAGACAGTAAAAAAACAGAATACACCACAAAAGGCATAGTGATAGATGGTTCCTCGTGTACTACTAGAGAGGACCGAATTATCAAATCGATAGAAACGTTAACAGAGAGTGTGAATACCTTAGTATTTGCACTCTGTGCGACAATCTTTAGATTTGTTATGTCTAAATTCCACTATTTTCTGATTTTTTAATTTCTATCGTAACTTTATCACCCACTTTTATACCAATGTCTTCATACTCTTTCATACTCATTTTAAATGTAGGGGAATCTGTGGGAACACCACCACCAGCAGTCATCCGTGAAATATTTGACATCATCTTGGGTAAATTTTTCATCAAATCTTCTGGGGAAGTAAATGCCATCATGTTTGGACCAAGAGGATTTTGCTGCTTTTCGCCACCTACTTTGTAGTCATTCGCGTCACTAAATGTAACATAAATGTAAGGTGTGCCATCTTGAGAGGCTTCGATCTTTGAAATGATAAAGTCCTTCTTCATTTTACTATCATCAATGTATACACATAGTATAAAGGTTCTGTTAAGTTATCTGGATTTATAATTTGTGTTAACTGCGTGGATATATTGCAGATAATGATATGGTATAGAATACGTTGTTGCTGATGATTTCATCATCCTTTGGGCAGATGTTGTAATTCTTGCTACACCTGTATGTTGGGATAATGCTAGTTCCCTATATTTCCAAATGATTCAAGAGTGCACTGTCTTGAACTATAATTTGTTATGACTAAATTCATATCTGCAAGCTAAATATATATGTAATTTTCATTTTGGTGGAGTTAATAATGTTATTATCATGATTCTGAACGCGACATCATTATTAGCCTTGTTCCACTAATCATATTATCTAGAAAGCTAGTCAACATCTTTGCATAAACATCAGTTATTGTTCTTGGAGATATCGATAGCTGGCTAATCCATATACATTTTCTAGATACAGATCCTATTATAGTATATTGGATGCTGGAATTATCTTAATTACCTAAAGACGGAGCAAAGAATGCGACTTTGTTGCTATAATTATCCATTTGCCAATTTGATGGATATTGTATTTTTATCCTAGGGTAGAATTATTTTCATAAGTTAGGAATGCCTTACTGTTAGTCGCAGTAGTAGTTTGTGCTATTGCTTGTTGTAGTGGAGCAACATACATCGCAGAAGTGACTAATGGACAACCCGATGTGATGACGGGTGACGGGTCGTTTGTGAATTGTTATCGACACAAAATGTGGGCCCTAGAGTTTTTACTATCAAATCTCAACCCGTACTATTTTCTTCAAGTCTTTGAACGTCAATTCTAAAGGTGAAACTTTCTCAGCTGAGTCACTCTTTATGGCGTTAATTTTGGAGCAGCAGAAAATGATTAATCATCTAATTGACGAGCTTTCAAAATATGACACGATATGCAATATTGAAAGAACGAAAATATGTATACTTATTATTAAAAATGGTCTCTAAATATTGAATCTAAGCTTCCAAAAGATATCGCATACCTCTGATAATCTTTCATCTGTCTGTATCTGAAAAGGTTATGGAAGATCCTTGATAATCTTCATTCCTTCCTCAGCGGTAAATGCTTTCAAGGTTTTGGTTCTCACATTTCCATACGATCCAACTTTGAGCATCAGAGACATTACTGCTTCATCATTTGGAGCTTCTATAATTATTACCACATCATATTCTCCAAAAGTATAGTAACCTCCAATCAATTTTCCACCTGCTTTTTCGACCGATGCTTTAAAGGAATTGTAACGGTCTGAAGAATCTTTGATCTTGCTGATCCCTTGCTCCGTCCAATTTATGAGTAAGATATAGTGTGACAAATGTAACAGTTAGATAGACAGACTACTATTTATATGTCACACATATAATTAGTTGGGGTTATATACCACCAGTACAGAAACATGTCACTAACCCTAAAATTGTTCAGGCAGCAAGCCTTGTTGCTGTTACCAATGCTACCATATTCGGAAATCCGGAATATTTGCGGTTGAGTGGTAATGGTACACTCCACCAATAACTAGAATACCAAAAAATAATTTGGCATACGATTATGTCGTTGGAATTCTTATCAGTTTGTAGTCCTAGTTGCGTAACCAATCTATCAGAAGAGGCAATCAGATCAGATGATTCGAATTGTTTCTCTAGTGATAATTGGTCTATTGCTCTCGTTGTAGTTGTTAATGCTGATGATGATGATGTTGTTGCTCCTTTGACCTGTTGATATGGCATCAACATTTTTTGAGTAACAAATGTTTTGTAAAGATTCCAATTTCCATTAACAATATTCAGGAGGTCGACAAAGTCTGAGGAGAGAGGTTTTAAATCTACGCCTGAAATCATTCCTCCTTGTTTTAGGGTTATAATATTTGACTCTAATCTATTCATAGCAGCTCTTAATTGCGAAGCATCAGAAGATCCCTCTATATATTTTTCAGTTTGCGATAGAAGATTAGCAGTAAGATACCGATTCTTGCCAGCAATATTAACTGAATTTCCTAATGATGATTGCTGAGACTGAAAATAGGAAAGCACACTGAAGCTGCCAACTATTAGAATAATTGCTATTATAACTAGAAAGGTGATTTTTAAGAGAATTTTTGGAATTTATTCTTTCTAACAGGTTAGGCAATTAGTTGACATGCTCCTCCCTCTTCTCATGTTGCTGCTACTAAGTATTCAGCTCCTAAATCGGCATCATCATACATCACCTAATCCAATTCTGATCTAATTCGTTTAACCAAAAAATCTATAGTGACTGGCTTTCTGATAAAGCATCCTAAGCTTATCGCTGGATATATCTCTCTTAGCGCCTCACGGTTTATTTCTCCAGAAGACATGAAACAAACTTTGACATTAAGATCGATGGCCAATATCTTTTCACATAATTCAAATCCGTTCATATGTGGCAGATTAATGTCAACCAAAAGAAGATCATAGAAATTTGGTTTGAATTCTGACAATGCTACCACAGGATTATTAGATGTATATATTTCAATTCTTTTGTTAGCATCGTTATTGTTATTGCTATCTTCTATCCCTGCTTTGAAAGTTATAGTGAAATCAGAATCGTCATCTATAATCAATATTCTTTTCCAAAATCGTTGTTTGTCTTTTATGACAACGGTATGATACAAGGGGTCTCCTGCAAGCATATAGGAAATCATTTGATTAAGACCATCATCATATCACTTGCTTCGAATCCATATAGTGCTATCTTCGAAGATAATTTCATTTATCCGTTTGATCAGCTCTTCGTTACTTATTGGTTTTCGAATAAAACGATTGGCAGGTAAAGAAAATATATCTGAATATACGCCGTAATACATTTCACCAGCCGTAAGAAAACAAACCTTGACCTTTTTATCAAATCTCTTAATCTCTCGGTATAAGGCAAAACCATCTAGCTTAGGCATCTTAATATCAAGAATTACTAGATCGTATAAATCAGGCTTAAACTTTTGTAATGCTAAAAGAGGATTCTCGTATGAATCTGCCGTAAATCCATTCTCGTCTAAAATCTTCTCTAGCGCCAAACAAACATCTGATTCATCATCCACTACCAAAATCCTTTTAGACATGTTTCCTCCACCGTTTTTTACTGTGCATTATGCTCTTTCCTTTTTGTAATCTATGCGCTCGCTAGAGCTAACTTTACCTGCTTGTACATGCAAGGCTTTATTGTCTTATCATGTATCTTGCACGCCGTAAAGTGCCAGGCTGCTTCAAGTCCCAAAAATGTTCCTATGAATCCAATTGCTGGAAATATTAAATACTCAAACACTTCTAATAATGCTCTTAGGATATTATTCTAGCTTGCTAAGGAGTATTTATGATAAATCATAAGTGCCGTTTAGTGGAGTAGCCTTAATTGAACAGTTTTGCGAACGCCATAACAAGCAATATGTTGATGGAATGGATTCCAAATGGGATGCTGCCTCATTTAGAAAAAGGGAAAAGGCGGTATTGTCATATTTTAGAACTAAGCCAATACATGTGAAGGGGTAGAAATACCTGAGATGAACAATAGACCTAATAAAATTGAATTTCATAAATATGCGCACACACGCGGCTGTGATCAAAACATTCGTATTGGTTATACCCAAGTCTGTGAAATTACATCCAATTTGATATCCAACGCGAACTATACTCGGTTTTTGCAGACCAAGAAGACGACATATAATAAAATAACAGGATGTCCGTACAAATAGGATAAGAATAAAAATATAATAAAGGCTAAATTTTTTAGTATTAATTGCCATTACTGTAATGTCATTCATTCAATAGTCGGCCGAAGAATAGCAATCAACGAAATTAAAATCAATGCAGCTGAAATCGGGCCAAAGCGTTTCGAATCAATCTATCTTCCTTCTTCGTCTTGTCTTTCCTTGACTAAAATCTTGGCGTTCTCTTTAGTTATTTTTACCTTTCAGTTCAGTCTTCGCCGATAGTATTATGTATTGCTGAGTATTAAAGAGAAATTAAGATGACATTTAATCAAAGAGTTGCTATAGTTACAGGCACCTCAAGTGGAATAGGCTATGAAACATCCTTAACATTAGCAAGAAACGGATTTCTGACATACTCTACAATGCGTAATCTCAATAAAAGCGGGAATATAAAATCAGTTGCAGAGAAGGAAAAATTGCCTTTAAAGATAGTACAGCTAGATGTTACTGATGACGGATCCGTCAAAAATGCGATGCAATCAATAATAGCTGAAGCGAGTAGAATTGATGTATTGGTGAATAATGCGGGTTACGCACTTAATGGTGCATTTGAAGACCTTGCAATGGAAGAGCTAAAGGCCCAGTACGAAACCAATCTATTTGGTGTTACAAGAGTAACCCAAGCGGCCCTTCCCATCATGAGAAAACAGAAATCTGGTATCATCGTAAATATCAGTTCAGGTGTGGTAACCATAGGTGGATTTCCTGGAGGATCCGCTTATGTTAGCACAAAATTTGCAATTGAAGGTTTGAGTAAATCTATGGCATATGAATTGGAACCATTCGGAATTAAAGTGGTCTTGGTAGAACCTGGAGTTATTAGAACAAACTTTGTTAATGGTATAGTTGCTGCCAAGAAATCTCAAGATCCGAATTCTCCATATTCACAAATTATGCAGAAAATGGCTGCAAGCTTTGAAGCTATGTTAGAGAATGGCTCTTCTGCCGATGTTGTAGCAAAAGTAGTGCTTAATGCTGTTACAAGTGAAAATCCTAGTCCCAAGTATTTAGCTGGAAAGGATATAGAAACGCTGGGGGAGGCCAAAAGAAGCATGTCTGATGAAGAGTTTCATAAAATGATGAAGCAAAATATGATGAAGTAGAGTTATTTTCAATTTTCTATAATTATAGTAGTAGACGGCACTCTTACAGAGAAAGACATGTCATAGGAAGTAGCATTTTTGTCAAGCTTAAGTTCGTGGTAGAAGGCAAGCCAAGGGTATATGTCACTAAACCTATCTGCATACAACCAATTCGTATGACGATCATATTTCAGTCTATTGAAATGCCAAAATTGAGTTATTTACATATTCGAGTTTAGCATATAGATAATATAACAAAAAGAGGGGTAATAGATATTGAATCACTTAAGAATAGAACTGGAGCCATCTGAAATAAAGGTAGGTATTAGTGGAGCACGGATTTATCAAACCTATTTTTGCGCAAGGCATGATCATTGCCAAGAAATCACAAGTTTCAAACTCTCCATGATCGCAAATAATGCAAAAGACAGCCGCTACTTCTAGCCGTATGTCAAAACATGTACCATTGATGTCGCTATTGAGCCACTAACCAATAATGCAATAATTACTAGGAAGAAGGCTAGGTTGAACTGAACAAATAAATGAATGTTATGGTATGGGTGCGCCCCCGCACATATACAAATGCATTGGTGCGTTATCGCCGTTGTTGTTAGTAACTATCAAATATTCTTTTAGTTCTGCTAAATCAGATTGTTCTTCTTTTGGTGATTGCCAGATCGCGTGTATCGCACACTTACTATTTGATAGGATTGTTTCATTTACAAGCGGCGCAATTGGTAAGTATGTCTTTTGTTTTAGATATGGATTCCATGCATTGTAAACAAATGCAGTCGCTGGAGATATACCTGTCCTTGTTAGCTGATTTGGTGCATTTTTAATCGTTGTTTGATTGATTGTTGGTGTTGTTTGATTGATTGTTGGTGTTGTTTGATTGAGTCCAGTAGTGCCGTTTGTATGGTGGAGTTCTAAAGGCATTACTTGGTTAACTGATATAGAGAGACTAGCAGTACTGGGAAGTACTACACGGTAGTCTGTAGGGTTAAAAAGTTCTACATATGTAATTGTCAGGTTGCCTTTTCTCAGTCCTCCTCCTACTCCTCCTGATGTCACTATGTTGTCCACATTAGGCACATTACTTATAGCGTTAGTACTAACCACGGTATCGTTATTAGTCGATGTAAGATTTGCATAGTACATACACATGTATCCTGGTTTGGATACCGCAGTAATTAACTTGAGTTGAGCTACTTTGAGCTCTGATAATTGCCCTGCAAGTATTTGCAGAGATGGTTTAGAATTTGAGTCACAGGGAAGCTTTGCATATACTTGGCCATTCATTATCTTATATGGCATAGCATCATACACAGGTATGAAGTCCTTAGGTGGAATTATCTGATGGGATAATAATAGTATTCCAGGATTTTTAACAAGGATGGTCGCATTTCTAGCTGCTGATGTTTCATTATTGCTATGATCATGTCTTGAAGTGCTATTACGAATCTGATCTATGGTCGATGCCAACAAAGCTTTCGGGCTCATAAAAGACTCAAGAATATTGGCCGGATTGGACGAGGTTAGCGCAGGTGTTGTCTTCATTGTAACCACCCCCTTGCCTATTGTGCTATTCATGCTATAGGGGTTTTTAGTCGTCGATGCTGCTTTGACTATGGTTGTATTACTGCTGGTGTGACTATTATTGTTTTGTGCTAATAGATTTTGGACTTGATTATTATTTAAGAACAAAAGAGATACCAAAATAATACTAGCAATCGCAAAGGTTACATATAGCCATCTAGTCAGCTTTTTCCTCATTAAAGGAAAATTATCTTGACATCTCAAAAAAAGAGATGTGTCATATTTTGTTGATACTTGTCTCATTTACTTTTATCAAGGTGGTCATTTACCCTCAAGCTAGGAAGAGATCAGAAGTCGCCTATCCTCAGATATATTAAAGATCCTATATACGGGTGTTCTACGGCCTTTATTTTATCTAACAACAAGAATTACAGCATTATTACTATTACTAATTAAACTATTTCAGCAACATCGTATCATCAATTAGGAAAAAATACTAACAACCCTCCAACAAATAAACAAGTAGTAGGTTTACTCTGATAGGTATGTTCTAAATTAGTACTTTAACTTATTATTGGATGTCATTAGTATTGAATACAATTTGACTTACGCCACCCGACGCGACCCCATTTAGATCCAATATTGTGACTGGAAAAGGCCCTACTTTTTGCCTTACGTTGTTGATAGTTAACAAGGAACAACAAAAAAAACGACAACAACAACCATCAAGGTAGCTAATGAGAATAGTTGAGCCAAATACAATATCCGATCATCCTATCTAAGAAGTTTCAAGTTGTTTCAATTATCCGTCTCAGTTAGCACTCAAGAAGCCGGTAG
>Ga0193747_1000439_pt1 | contig 13985 bp, 14 predicted proteins | sample L1m2metaG_FD_143048 | JGI IMG/M metagenome (GOLD analysis project Ga0193747, IMG submission 143048) | Soil microbial communities from a riparian zone of the East river system, Colorado, United States - L1m2 | ecosystem: Environmental > Terrestrial > Soil > Riparian zone | place: USA: East River...
GTCGGTCCGCGGCAACCAGCGCACGCTCCGGATTCGGCGATGCTTCTACCGCGTGAATGTAAAGATGATTCGCCAGTGGATGATTCGGATTGAGTTTTAACACGGCCTCCAGAGTGGCAATGATCTCATCCGTGCCCGGCTGCGGTTTGCCGTCTGGTGCCCATTGATCCCAAGGCCGCAGGTTCATCATCGCTTCCGCGAAAAAAGCGCCGACGTCTGGATCCTTTGGATATTTTTTCCATACTACGCGCATGGCATCGGCATAAGCGCGATCCAGCCCGCTGCGGTCTTCCGGCTGCGGATTAGCGTAACGTTTTGCCAGGGCATCGATCAGACCCCGCTCAACCGGCGACGCGTTCCCGGCATTCTTTTCAGCGAGCTCAAGTTCCTTCCACGCAAGCTCCGCTGCGGGCGGTGGAACGGCCATAGAATTAATGTGCGGACCGCATGCGAGCGCTACGCCCCAGTGCGCCATCGCGCATTCCGGATCGAGTTCGGCAGCTTGCTGAAACGCCCGGACGGCCGCGCGATGATTGAATCCGTGGAGAAAACCAAGGCCCTGATCGAAATAGCGTTGTGCTTCGGCCGAGTCAGTCGTGACCTTGCGCGAATAGGAGCCGAGCCCGTCGTAAAGAGGTTCCTTCGCTGCAAGCAGATTGAAGCCGGCTAGTGTCAGCATCGACCAGACAATGATGTGGAAGGTTTTGGCCTTCGTTTTCATAAATGGTCATGCCAAACTATTCGCGGCATTTTCGGCGGCAACCGCTAACATCGCTGACTAATCCGGGCCGTCAGTAATTCCTGATCATGCGAATCACCGCGATGAGCATGGACACGACCGGCCAAGCAGCGATGCCAGTGATCAGAATGAAGAACAAAAGCTCGGTGACATAATCCCGGCTTGTTTCTGCGCCGAAGAATTTACTGCTTAATTTGTGAAACGCGGGCGCCTTCGTGGCCGGCTGACCAGCGAGGGAACTCGCCTGTTCTTCCGCTGTCGGACGATAGTTGTAATCCGTTAATGGAAAACTCTGGTGACCACGCCGTGCGCGGTTGTCGCGACGTGGGCCTCGCTGTTTGTGATTAATTTGAAGTATTGGTTTCATAACTTTCTAAGTTGTTAAGTGCGATTGGCGAAGTGGGTTCGGGATACCGGCGCGAAAAATCCGCGCGTGGTAAGATTCGACCACTGGGGTGCCGCGAATTGCGGGCTCCAACTTGGCGAAAATCTAACGAGCCTCTATGCCGCTCGCCCGCCCCAGCGGGCAGCGCGAATCGGCGCGTCGATCAATTTCATCGGCCCTTCATGTACAGCCGTTTCCGTGCTTGTCCAGTGTCGGTCGGCGATTTCAGATGTAAGTCCCTGTCGTCGTGGGAGAAATGATTACGAATATTTTCACATTAATCATAGCTCGGGCGGTTCCGATTGAGATCCGGGCCGGACAATCTGAAGGGTCATAAAGTGGGGATGCGTGTTCATCCACGCGGTCGCCTCTCGCTTTGTTTCAAAAAATCGATCGACCACGATGGCCCTGAGTTGGCTCGCAGTTCGTCCGCAAAGACGAGCCGCTTTGCGACTAATGACCGCCGGTCCGGTGTCGACCGCGGTGCAGGCGCGATCAGGGAAGACAACTTTGCTGCCGTAGGGAATTCGCTTGGGATCGACGGCGCAATGCCCAGAGTGTAGTCGTCGGCCGGTACTGGCGAATTTGGAGCCCTCGCCTGCCCAGTAACTGGTGACACGAGCCAGGATCGACTCCTCGCGCGCGAAAGCGGCTGATGCCAGCAATGAGAAAAATATGACTGTGTATAATAGCTTCATGGTGTTTGGGGGTTGCTCCGATGTTGTCGAGTCTCATGTGGAGCACCCTATTCTCGATGCCGAACGCCGCAGGAATGCAGCTTTTACTTCGGATTCGAAACAGCCCCGGCGCGCTAATCCTTGGGGGACGCGCGGACTTCTGACAACGACTCACCGCGGCGAGTCGGCCTCTCTATAGACGGGTTGGGCGACTTGTCAATCGACCGTGATCAAAGCGTCGGCGCTGTCGCGCGTTTTTATTTGTAAACCGCCGGTTTGCTTGACGCATAACCTCATGGCCATTGGCCCGCCCCGGCTTGTGAAAGCGTGACAGCGCTTTTACCGGTGATACGGTGCGCGAGATGGAAGCTGCCGATTGGGCGTCACTGAGCGACCAGGAACTTCTTGAACACCGCATCTCGTCACTCGGATTGCGGCTCGAGGGCACGGCACTCGAACCGCTTATCCGGCACCTCTATGACGAGCTTTCGGCAAAAGGCTTGGTGTTTCATCCGCCGTGTCATATTGGCGATGAATGGTTCGTCCCAGTCGGTGTTCCTGCGATCTTCGTCCCATTTTTTCTGGTGCACGACCGGCTACGCGCGCTCGAGCGCACGATGATGCTCGAAGTCGAAGGTGGGACGCTGGAGTGGTTCATGAAGTTAATGCGACATGAAGCGGGGCACGCTTACATGTACGCTTATCAACTGACGCGTCGGAAAAAATGGAAGCAATGTTTCGGACAAACATCGCGCGAGGAAACGCCGGACACTTACCGGCCACGCCCATTCAGCCGTAGTTACGTCGTTCATCTTGAGGATTGGTATGCGCAGAGTCATCCAGACGAGGATTTCGCCGAGACATTTGCGGTCTGGCTCACGCCGGAGCTCGACTGGCGCAAGAATTATGCTGGCTGGCCGGCACTCCGAAAAATGGAATACATTGATGAGTTGATGCGCTCATTGGCGGGCATGCCGCCGCTGCATACACCGGAATATCGCGTCGCCGATTACGATTGTCTCAACGTAAAGCTGAAAACCTATTACGCGCACAAACGCAAGCTCAACGAAGATACGTATCCGGATTTTTACGATGCTGATCTGCGACAGCTCTTTGCCGCACCGGCTGGGATTAAGGCAGGCGCCTATTTGCGCCGACGAAGGCGCCGATTGCTGAACGCGGTTTGCCAATGGACAAACGAAAAGAAATTCCCCGTGAACGAGCTTCTCGCGAGGCTTACCCGTCGATGTGATGAGCTTGGATTGCATGTGCTGAATGACGATCCGCAGCAGGATTTTCGTGTCACGGCTTTCATCACGACACTGGTGATGAATTATCTTTTCACCGGCAAATTCAAACGCACGAAATAATGGTCTTATTCGTGTTGAGCGAAGCGCTGCAACGAAATGCGAAGCATGAGGCCACGCTTTCAAACATCTCGGACTATGGGGACTGCGTCGGCCCGAACGTCGGATCTGAGATTGAAAGCCTGGCCTCGCAGACTTCGTCCGCTGCGTTGCAGCTTCGCTTCGCTCAGAATGACAACGACAAACCTTTAACGTGAAAAAGAAGCTCAAAGTTCTAGTGCTTTTTGACGGCACAAGTCCTACCACTGTTGACCAGGATTTCAGCGACGAGCTGAAAACGAAAGAGTGGAAGACCGAGGCGGATGTGATGAAAGCGCTCGGCGCGATGGGGCACACACCGGAGCATCTGGCCATCTATGACGATGTCGATCTGCTGCGGCAAAAATTGGAGACGTTCGCGCCTGATGTTCTTTTCAATTTGGTCGAACAATTCAGGAACAAGTCTGAATTCGACCAGAACATTGTTTCATTTTTCGAAATGCAAGGCCTGCGGTTCACCGGTTGCGGGTCGACCGGGCTCACGCTTTGCAAGCACAAAGGCATCTCAAAAAAGATTCTGCACTATCACGGCATTCACGTACCGAACTTCGTAGTCATACCGCGCGGGCAGCGGATCGCGCGTTTGAAGCAGCCCAAGTTTCCGCTCGTGGTGAAACCGGTGAAAGAAGAGGCGTCGTACGGAATCTCACAAGCGTCATTCGTTGGAAATGACGAGCAGCTTCGGGAACGCGTGACTTTTATTCACGAGAAATACAACAGCGATGCCATTGCTGAGGAATACATCGAGGGTCGCGAGCTTTACGTGAGCCTGATGGGCTGTGTGCGCTTGACGGTTTTTCCGATCCGCGAACTGGTCTTCCGCGAGGTGCCACCCGACGAACCAAAGATCGCTACCTACAAAGCCAAATGGGACGAAGAATATCGAAAACGCTGGGGCTTGGAGAACCAGTTCGCCGAAGATCTCGACCCAGCGCTCGTCACCAATATCCAAGAGAAATGTAAAGAGATTTACCGATTGCTGACAATCGACGGCTATGCGCGAATCGATCTGCGCCTGACATCCGAAAACAAACTCTATTTCATCGAGGCAAACCCGAATCCGATTCTCTCTGACGACGAAGACTTCGCGCTCGCAGCCGGTAAAGCAGGCCTGTCATATCCGCAATTGGTCGATCGGATCGCTCGGCAAGGAATAAACACCGTTCGAGGCTGATCTCGTAACGCCCACAGGCAATGTAGTAAAGCTCATCGCGAAAATAACCGTAACGCCCGTTTGTCGGCAGATGAACCAGCAACGCTGCGATGCTGAACACAGCGATTAAAACTAATTCGGTTGAGTAATTTCGGTTGGGTGCCGGGACTGACATGAATCACAAAATCGCGCACGATTTAGTTTTCGACTAAGCTGACATATGAGCGTGCACGTTTATGGATGCAATCATGTCGCGATCGAGGTGGATGATGTTGAGAAGGCGGTGGCCTTTTACAAAGATGTTTTCAACCTCGAACAGATGAGTGGCGGCGAGGGCGACGCGTTCTTCAAGCTGGGTGACCATCAGTTCCTGGCGATTTTCGAAGTCGACAAGGTTCAGCGAGCAAATGTGCGGCATTTCGGGATCATGGTTCGCGATGAAACACAGCTCGACGAAGTCAGAAAGAAACTTACCGGGAAATACAAACTCAAATTGGAGCCGCCGTTCCGCTGCGACTTTCGCGATCCATGGGGAAATCGTATTCAGGTGGTCGATCTTCACGATGAATCACTTGTCTGGCTGTTGCCTTACCGCGAGGTGCAGAAAGCGGGTATCAAGTTCAATAGCGGGTAATCGATGCAGCTCGTGCTCGAACGATGCACGGTACGCCCGTGGCGGTTCGATGATGCCCAATCGGTAGCAAGCCACGCGAACAATCGCAAGATCTGGCTGGCGGTACGCGATCTCTTCCCGCATCCGTACACAGTCCAGGACGCACACGAATTCTTGCAGCGAGCCAATAGCGAAGAGCCGGCAATGAAATTTTGCATTGAGATTGAGGGCGCGGCCGTCGGCGGGATCGGCGTTCACCCGGGCCAGGACGTGTATCGGCGTACGGCGACAGTGGGTTACTGGCTGGGCGAGCAGTTCTGGGGACGCGGCGTCATGACTGAAGTGGTGACCGCGGTCACTGATTTCTGCTTCGACAATTTTCCACTCCACCGAATCTCTGCGGAGGTCTTTGCCAACAATCCTGCTTCCGCGCGAGTGCTGGAAAAAGCCGGTTTCATTTTCGAAGCACGCCTCAAGAACAACGTGATGAAGGATGGACAAGTTCTCGATTCACTGCTCTACGCCCGGACAAAGTAGCGCCGTGCGAGCCTGCGACTTGCGTGTCTCCAGATCACAAGCAATGTGCCTCGCCTCAATCCAATGATTTCATTTATCGTTCCCGCGTACAACGAAGAGCACGAACTTTCGGATACCCTCGCTGCGATTCGGAAAGCTGCGTCTGGCGCGACACAGCCGTACGAGATCATCGTCGTTGATGATGCGTCAACGGACGCAACGCCGGGGATCGCGTCGGGGGCGGGCGCGAAGGTGATCCCAATCAATCGACGCCAAATCGCGGCCTCTCGGAATGCAGGTGCACGCGCTGCGCAGGGCGAGTATTTGTTCTTCGTTGACGCCGATACGCGGATCAATCGAGCGCATGTGAGTGCAGGGATCGCCGCTCTGGAAGGTGGTTACACAGGGGGCAGCGCGCGAGTGGCAATGGACGGATTTGTTCCCATTTGGGGACGCATGCTGTTGAGCGGGTTTTCGTCGGTTTATTTCGGCCTGAATCTTGGGGCCGGCGCATTTCTTTTCACTACACGACGCAATTTCGAGGCTATCGGCGGATTCGATGAGCAGTACTTTGCTGGTGAAGAAGTTTATTTTTCCATCGAGCTAAAAAAACTAGGCGCTTTCAAAGTGCTGCGAGAACCGGTTGTCACATCAGCCCGGAAGTTACGCATGTATCCTGCGAAACATTTTCTGCGAAACTTCTTTGGTGTAATCGTCCGCGGTCCGCGCGGAGTCCGTTCGCGTGCAAAGCTCAGCCTTTGGTACGACGGGAAACGGGAAAGGCATTCAGCTTAAGAACAGGCCAGGTGGTGCGGGCGCTGCTGGTTTGGGCGGTTGCGAAGATGGGTTCTTCGGTTACAATAGCCCCTTCGTTATGGCTGAGAGCAACCAAACGTCGGATCTCAAGGAGTTCCAATTGCATGACAAAGATACTGGCAGCGCGGATGTGCAAGTCGCACTTCTGACCCGTCGGATCGAGCATTTGACTGAGCACCTTAAGATTAACCGGAAAGATCATTCGTCGCGCCGCGGCTTACTCAAGATGGTCGCGCAACGACGGAGCCTGCTGGATTATTTGAGCAAAACGGAAGCTGATCGTTACAAGAGTTTGATCGAAAAGCTGAACCTTCGGAAATAACCGGAGCGCTCAATTCGGCGGGTTCGAATCTGGACATTTGGACTGCTCGAAGCCACAACTAACAAAGAGATAACCAGCAGTCCAGGCGTAGCAATCACCTTGGATTTTAGGTTTTAGTTTCGTGTTCCGTATAGCGGAGCAACGGGTTTAAAACCTACAGTCGGGGTGACCGCCTGGAACCGCGCATCCAGGAAAATAACCATGCAACAAAAGGTCACCGCCAAAATCGGCGGCAATGAAATATCTATCGAAACCGGCAAAATCGCCAGGCTCGCCGATGGCGCAGTCGTCGTTACATGCGGCGACACCACCGTGCTTGTTAGCGCGGTTTCGGCCATAGTAGTCAAAGAAGGTCAGGATTTTTTCCCGCTAACAGTTGACTACCGCGAGAAAGCGGCTGCCGTCGGAAAATTCCCGGGCGGCTATTTCAAACGCGAAGGCCGCCCTACGGAAAAAGAAACACTCACTTCGCGAATGATTGATCGCCCTTTGCGGGCTCTTTTTCCGAAGGGATATTTTTACGATACCCAGATCATCTCGATCCTGCTCAGCGCCGATGGGCAAAACGATCCCGACATTCTCGCGATCAACGGTGCCTCCGCTGCGCTGAGCGTTTCGGATATTCCATTCGCGGGCCCCATCGGGGCGGTGCGCGTTGGTCGTGTTAACGGTCAGTTCGTTGCCAACCCGACACATGACGAGCGCGCCCAGAGCGATCTCGACCTTGTTTACGTCGGCACGGAAAACGACGTGATCATGATCGAAGGCTCGGCAAAAGAAATGCCGGAAGCTGAATTTACAAAAGCACTCGAGTTCGCGCACGGGTATGCGCGTGAGATGATTCAGGCCCAGAAAGACTTGGCCTCGAGAGTGGGTAAACCAAAGCGTGATGTTCAGTTGCTTCAGGTGAATCAGGAGATGGTGGATATCGCCCGCGAAGTTGCCGGCGATCAAATCGAACACGCGCTACGCACTGAAGGCAAAAGTGCGCGCGCAAAAGCGATCGACGCTCTTCGAGAGCAGGTAAAGACGGCGATCTCCCAAAAATTTCCCGACGCCGATTCATTTGCGATCTCTCAGGCATTCGATTTTGTCGAGAAGAAGACGTTTCGCGCTAGCATTCTGGAAAAACAGCAACGCGTGGATGGGCGCGGCTATAATGATTTGCGGCCGATCACGTGCGAAGTAGGTGTGCTGCCGCGAGCACACGGTTCTGCGATTTTTCAACGCGGCGAAACTCAGGCGCTCGCGCTTGCGACCCTGGCTCCCATTGAAGAAGCACAGATGATTGATGCGTACGGCGGAGGCGAACAATCAAAGCGCTTCATTCTGCATTACAATTTTCCACCGTTTAGCGTAGGCGAAACAGGGCGGACAGGTGCGCCTGGGCGGCGGGAGATTGGCCATGGCGCACTGGCGGAGCGTTCGCTTGAACCGGTCGTGCCGAGCGAAGACGAATTTCGTTATGCCATCCGCGTTTCGAGCGAGATCATGGAATCCAACGGCTCGACGTCCATGGCCAGCGTGTGTGGCGGAATGCTCGCACTGATGGACGCAGGTGTGCCGATGAAGGGCATGGTTGCCGGAATCTCAATCGGCCTCGTCAGCGAGGCCGGTGATGACGGGAAATTAAAGCGCTACGAATTGCTGACGGACATCATAGGGTCCGAAGATCATTATGGCGATATGGATTTCAAGCTTTGCGGAACAGACACAGGCGTGACGGGTTTTCAGCTCGACCTGAAACTCCCCGGCATCGGTCACAACATCATGGCTGAAGCAATTCAACGTGCGAAAGAAACGCGCACGAAGATTCTCGAGATTATGGCTCGCACGCTAGACAAACCGCGGACGGAGTTATCGAAATACGCGCCGCGAATCGAGACAATTAAGATCAATCCGGAGAAGATCGGCGCGCTCATCGGGCCCGGCGGCAAAACCATCAAGGGCATCGTCGCGGAAACCGGCGCCGAAATTAACATCGAGGACGACGGCTCAGTGCACATCTATGCAACGACTGGCGAGAGCATGGCGCGCGCGAAGGAAATTATCGCCGGGATGACCCGCGAAATCGAAATCGGACAAACCTATCAGGGACGCGTCGTCACGACGAAGGAGTTCGGGGCGTTTGTTGAAGTTTTCCCAGGCAGAGACGGCTTGGTGCATATTTCCGAGCTTGCCGATTTTCGAGTGAACCGCACGGAGGACGTGGTCAAGGTTGGCGACATGATTTGGGTTAAATGCATCGGTATCGACGACAAAGGCCGCGTAAAGCTTTCGCGCAAGGCAGCGCTGAAAGAACGCGCTGAAAAAGAAACGGGACAGGCTTTGTAACAAGCAGATCTTGCTAGCGGAGCGAGACGTCTCAAACAAACTTCTGTCATCGCCCGGCGGGGATTTTCGATCTTTTGTGTTGCGTAAACCCCCAGCGCGCTGAGGACAGCGCACTCTACAGCACGGTACGGTCTAGTTGACAATGTCCGGCACGGATGGAGTAAAAGGGTGACTGAGTCATGATTACCCCGGTGCGAGTTTCTTACGCAGTGCTCGCCGCAACAATCATTCTGGCGGGGTTTCTTCATCTTGGCGCGCCGCTGCTGGTAGTCTTGTTTTCGTATTTTGCATTGCGCCAACTATATTCTCTCACCCGAAGAAAATGGCTGGCTCTGGCGTTGTTCATCATCACTGTCGTTGGGATTGGCGCCGCTGGGATTTATTTTACTCGAGCCGCCATTTTAGCGTTGCCGGATATGGCGGATACCTCCATTCCTTCCGCCAGCGCATGGGCTCAGAAGAGGCAGATCGAGTTGCCCTTTACTGATTTTGAAAGTCTGAGGCAGGTGGTGGTCGGCGCGCTCGGGGAGGAAGCGAATTACCTGCGCAACGTTGCAAACGTTGCCAAAGCCACGACCACGAACCTGGTTTTCAGCATCCTTGGAATCGTCGCTGCCGCGAGCCTCTTTTTTAAAACCGGGCTCGACCCCTACCGGGGCACGCACCGCGTGAAGAATAATCTTTATTCCATTTGCTGCGATCAAGTCGCAAGGCGGTTTCGCGATTTTTACCGAAGCTTTGCGACGGTCATGGGCGCGCAGATCACCATTTCTTTCATCAATACAGCGTTAACTGCGATCTTTCTCCTTGCGGTTCGCATGCCGCACGCGCCGTTGCTCATTGCAGTCACATTTCTTTGCGGTCTCGTGCCGATCGTCGGGAACCTTTTGAGCAACACAATCATCGTCTTTCTCGCATTGACGGTATCCCTGAAGCTGGCGATTTCCGCGCTGGTCTTTCTCGTCGTGATCCACAAGCTCGAGTATTTGCTGAACAGCAAAATCATCGGCGACCGGATCCGCAATCCCGTTTGGCTGACGCTGATCGCGCTCATCCTTGGCGAACGACTCATGGGAATCCCCGGCTTAATCCTCGCGCCGGTGGTATTGAATTATTTGCGCGTGGAAATGCTGACGGTGGAGGTGCCGGGTCGACACGAAGAAGTTGAAGTGTTGACTCGTTGAACACTTAAATCGGCGCAGCGCATCGGTTGCAAGGCTTCAACAATTCGCGCATTCAACTGTAACGTAAGCTTATGAAAGCGGGCTTCGTTGAAAAACTCATCGAGCGCCTCGGCCGCATCGGGCCAGAAGACGTGCAGAATATTTTCTGCGCCTGGCGCAAGAGAAAGGTTTCCTGGAAACCGTGTTCAATGCCATCCAGGAAGGCATCATCGTGATCGATTCGAAACGCCGAATCACTTACCTCAACAATGCAGCCTCTGGACTATTTGGGTTGGAGGCAGGCGAAGCGATTGGCAAACGCCTCGACGAACGCATTCGCGGTCTTGATTGGGAATCGCTGACTCGAAGCGGCGGCCCGGTCAGCCACGACATGGAAATCTTCTATCCGCAAAATCGGTTCATCAATTTTTACGTTGTCCCGCTGGTGATGGAGCAGCGCGAACCGACTGAAGCCGGAGGCGGCTTGTCCGCCGTAGCCTTGGCGAAGGCGGATGATTCCGGCCAGCCGGTCCCGCCTACAGCGGAAGAGGTTGGGCATGTAATGATCCTGCGCGACATCACTGAAAGCCGCCGCACGGCCCAGCAAACAATTGAGTCGGAACGTTTGAATGCGCTGCGGTTGTTGGCCGCAGGTGTCGCGCACGAAATCGGTAATCCGCTTAACTCACTGCATATTCATTTGCAGTTGATGGAGCGCAGCGTGCAAAAGCTCCACGACGGTGAAAAAGCGGAGCTTGAACAATCGATCGATGTCGCCCGTTCTGAAGTCAACAGGCTGGATTCCATCGTCACGCAATTCTTGAAAGCCATCCGGCCGTCACGTCCCCAACTGCGGCCGGAAAATGTAAACACAATTGTCGAAGAAGCGGTTCGCTTTTTCGCGCCTGAGCTTCAGGACCGCGACATAGTCGTTGAACAAGAGTTGCGCTCGGATCTGCCATTGCTTCAGCTCGATCGCGATCAGATGAAGCAAGCGTTTTACAACGTGATCAAGAACAGTGTCGAAGCCATGCACCGCCACGGCACGTTGCGCATTCGGACCGATCTGGCCGATACGCATGTGATCGTCCGATTTGTCGATACCGGCGGCGGTATGTCGGCGGAAAACTTGAGTCGTGTATTTGAGCCTTATTTCACAACCAAACCAACCGGCAGTGGGCTTGGATTGTTGATTGTACGCCGCATCGTGCGCGAGCACGGCGGCGAGCTCTCCATCGAGAGCAGCCAGGGCGAAGGTCTTACCCTGACGATCCGTTTGCCATTCATCGACAAACGCATTCGCATGTTGGAAGCAGGAGAGGCCAGAGATCAGAGGCCGGAAGATTAGAAATCAGTGATCGGTTGATCGCGGCAAAGTTAGTTCGACGCTCTGACTGTTAGTCGCCAAATGTTTTCTTCAGCCAATCGCCGAACTGGCGAAACATGAGACCGAGATAAGCGCCGGGCGATTCCTTGAAGAGTTCGATGATGCGCTGGCTGAGGTCCTGCCTGGGGTCATCAAGCCTGCCCGATAGATGCACATCCGTCCATAGGTACCCCCTTGAACGTCGGCTAAATACTTCTTCAGGGTTTGGCAGCCAATCCAGATATTCACGGGTAAGCCCAAGTCTGATCGTGCCTCGCAACACCTGGCGCTTGATGGAAATTTCTCCCTCAATCCGGAATTTGCCTTTCTCCTCTATAGTGATGTCCTTGATCTCGATCTCCGGATAGCGCCACGCAAAATTGAGCGAACATTCGTTTAGATCCAGACGCTCAAACGACTTCTTTCGGGCAAGCTCCGCAAGCTTGTTTAAAAGCGGAACATCATCGACTCGCCCGTTATGAATGCGCAACGAACCTTCGCCGGATGAACTTTCCAGCTTTGGATCTTTTCCCGTCCAGTGAATATCGCCGAAAGCGCTGCCTTTGAGACGGCCCTTCCATTCCGCTGGCAACCACTGGCGAATGGGCACCGAGTTGAAGTTTCCTCTTACATCGATGCTTTTGTCCTGGCCGAGGCCTGCGTGTCCCTGAGCTCGAATGCTTTCGTCGCTGCGTGAATCGGATGCGAGGTCGAGATCATAAAGGGTCAGAAGCGTTTTCGTAATCAGGATGTGTGTGTGGCGAAGATCGAGATCGGGAATCGGCGCCATTTTCAGTCGACCGCCTGTCGCAACGTAGTCGAAATCGCGGCCGTTCGGCGTGATGAGCAGTTGGGTACCGAAAAAGCCCGCGCGCTCGCCGCGAAATCGCCAGGTGATGTTAGCCTGTTCCGATTCAATCTTCTCCAGATAAACTCTGTTCGGCAAAAAAATTGCGAACCACGGCTTGACCGGCACTGCTTCCGGATTCGCTTTGTATATTTGAATCTCGACGTCGCCAGATTGCACACGCACATCGGTGAAGCGCCATTGCCGCAAAAACACGCCCCACGGATCGAATTTGGCGGTGATGCCATGGGCATCGAGTGACTTCATCGCCTTCTGTCCATTGTCCGCTTTGAAACTGTCGCTTTGCGCCGTTACTGAGCCCGTTCGTCGAATCGGTGCGTAGCGCGCCTGAGGAAAATGCAACCCTTTCGCCGTTTCCTCCTCCATTGCGACACGGAAGGCGTCACCTTCCACGTAACGAGTGAGCAGCGGACTGAAAAAGACCGCCGCACCAGTCGCAATTACGAGCAGAAGGAAAATTCCAATCGCGGTGGCAAGGATCAGCAGTTTCCTTCGCAAGGGCACCAGCTTACGTCGTTCCAACAGTTACAAGATCGCTTGCAGCGCTTGTAACAGGTGTAACTAATCAACCGGCTTGCCCGACATCCCGAGTTGCGCAAAGAGAAACGCGTAAATGTCGGCTGACTGTTTGATGCGCTCGCTCAATGCAGTGCCCATGCCGTGGCCCGCGCTCGAACTGGTTCGCAAAAGAATTGGATTGTCAGATTTGTTCGCGGCAATCAGGCGCGCGGTCATCTTGCGGGAGTGATATGGCGCCACGCGTCCATCATTTGCGCCAGTCATCATTAGAACGGCAGGATATTTCGTTCCGTCCACAACGTGATGGTAGGGCGAGTAAGCGTAAAGCGCCTTGAATTGCTCGGGGTTTTTCACCGTGCCGAACTCGGTTACATTGAATGCACCGTTCGGTGCCAGTTCCACGCGCAGCATATCGTAAATACCGACGGAGGAAACTACTGCACGGAACAAATCAGGATGCTGCGTGATCATCGCGCCCATCAACAGGCCACCGTTGCTTCCGCCTTGAATCGCGAGCCTTCCCGGTCGCGTGTAATTCTCTTTGATCAAGTACTCGCCAGCAGCCGCGAAATCATCAAATACGTTTTGTTTTTTCGTGAGATTGCCAGCCTTGTGCCATTCTTCGCCGAACTCGCCACCGCCTCGAATATTCGCCACCACGTATACGCCGCCGCGATCGAACCAAAGCCGCCGCGTAAAATCGAAGTTGGGCGACATGCTGATTCCGTAGCCGCCGTACGCGTAGAGCAGCGTCGGGTTGTTTCCGTCGCGCTTCATTCCTTTTCGAGAAAGGACGTTCAGTGGAATTTTCGTGCCGTCTTTTGACGTGGCGAACTCGCGCCGCACTTCAATATCAGCAAACGAGACAGGAGATGTGCTCTGCAGGGCCGTCTTCATCGGCTCGGTTTTCCCATTAAGACAATGGAACCACGCCGCCGGGTCGGTATAGCTCACGTCGCGGAACAGGAGCGACCCGTCTTCGAGCGCGAGCAATTCCTGCACAGCAGAGATTTGTGGGGTCGAGATCGCGGTTTCATTCTTGCCATTCAGATCGAAGCGCCGGATTTGCGATGGTCCTCCAAGCAGATCGGCAACATAGAGCGCATCT
>Ga0193747_1000440_pt1 | contig 13975 bp, 16 predicted proteins | sample L1m2metaG_FD_143048 | JGI IMG/M metagenome (GOLD analysis project Ga0193747, IMG submission 143048) | Soil microbial communities from a riparian zone of the East river system, Colorado, United States - L1m2 | ecosystem: Environmental > Terrestrial > Soil > Riparian zone | place: USA: East River...
GTGACGAGAGGTCATGCGTCTCGATTCTCGGGCTGTCGCCGACGCTGGTGCGGGCGCTGATCCCGCACGGCGCGGAGCTTGTCGAGCGGCATGACCTCTCGTCACTGCGGGTGCTCGTGACCACCGGGGAGCCATGGAACCCGGAGCCCTACCGCTGGTTGTTCGAGCACGTGGGCGGCGGGCGGTGCCCGATCATCAATTGCTCGGGCGGAACCGAGGTAGGCGCCTGCTTCCTCTCGCCGACGCCGGCGGTGCCGATCAAGACGTGCTCCCTCGGCGGCCCGGCGCTCGGGATGGCGATGGACGTCGTCGACGCCGACGGCCGGCCGGTGCGCGGGGAGGACGGCGAGCTCGTCTGTCGGCGACCGTTTCCCGGGATGACGCGGGGGTTCTGGGGCGACCCGGAGCGGTATCTCGACACCTACTGGCGGCGGCTCCCGGGGGTGTGGGTGCACGGGGACTGGGCGCTCGTCGACGAGGACGGGTTCTGGTTCCTGCACGGGCGCTCGGACGACACGCTCAACATCGCGGGGAAGCGGCTGGGGCCGGCGGAGCTCGAGTCGGCGGTGATCGCGCATCCGCTGGTCGCCGAGGCGGCGGCGGTGGGGGTGCCGCACGAGGTGAAGGGCGAGGTGGCCTGGGTGTTCTGCGCGCTGGTTCCCGGGGCGGAGCCGTCGGAGAAGCTGGCTTCGGAGCTGCGCGGGCTCGCCGCGGCGGAGCTGGGGAAGGCGTTCGCGCCGGAGCGGGTTCTCTTCGTCTCGGCGCTGCCGAAGACGCGGAGCGCGAAGATCGTGCGGCGGGCGGTTCGGGCGAAGGCGCTCGGGAGCGACCCTGGCGACCTCTCGTCGGTCGAAAACCCCGAGACACTGGAGGAGATCGAACGTGTCGCAACCCACTGACATGCTGGACGGACAGGTCGCCCTCATCACCGGCGGCGGGCGCGGGATCGGAGCGAACATCGCGCGGGAGCTGGCGGCGGCCGGCGCGCACGTCGCCGTCGCGGCTCGCACGCGCGCGCAGGTCGAGCACGTTGCCCGGGAGATCGGAGGCGTGCCGCTCGAGGTCGACGTGAGCGACCGCGCGTCCGTGGACGCGATGGTCATCCAGGCCGAGAGCGAGCTCGGCCCGATCGAACTGCTCGTCGCGAACGCCGGCATCGGCGGCCCGGACGGCCCCACCTGGAAGGTCGATCCCGACGACTGGTGGCAGGTGCTCGAGGTGAACGTGCTCGGCGTCCATCTCTGCTGCAGCGCCGTGATCCCGGCCATGCTCGAGCGCGGCGCCGGCCGCATCGTGATCACCGGCAGCGGCGCGTCCTACCTCCCCGGCGCGCGCAGTACGCCCTACCCGACGAGCAAGGCAGCCGTCGGCCGCTACGGCGAGACGCTGGCCAACGAGCTCGTGGGCCACATTCCGGTCTTCGTCATCAGCCCCGGCCTGGTGAAGACGGAGATGACGGGCGACAACTTCCCCGACGACGCGCCCTGGACGCCGCCCGAGCTGGCGCCTCAGCTCGTGCGCGTGCTCGCCTCCGGCCGGGCGGACGCGCTCGCCGGCCGCTACCTGCACGCCGAGCACGACGACATCGAGGACCTGATCCGCCGCGCCGACGAGATCCGCGAGCAGGATCTCAACGCGATCCGATTGCGCCGCTAGAGGTTTTCGACTGATAGTCTAAAACCTGTGAGGCTCGCGCTCGCGCAGATCAACACCACCGTCGGCGACCTGGACGGGAACCGCGAGCGGATCCTGCAGGCGGTCGGCGAGGCCAAGGGCGCGGGCGCCGACCTCATCCTCCTCCCCGAGCTCGCCGTTACCGGCTACCCGCCGGAGGATCTCCTGCTCCGGCCCGGTTTCGTGCGCGCGGCGGACGAGAGCCTGCGCGAGCTCGCGCGAGAGGTGCGCGGGATCGTCGCGCTCGTCGGCTTCCCCCACTTCGACGGCGACCTCTACAACGCGTGCGCGGTCTGCGCCGGCGGCGAGGTGAAGGCCATCTACCGCAAGCGCTTCCTGCCCAACTACGGGGTCTTCGACGAGGACCGCTACTTCGCGCCCGCCCACGATTTGCTTCTGCTCCAGCTCGGCGACACCCTGATCGGGCCGACGATCTGCGAGGACCTCTGGCAGCCGGGCCCTCCGACGACCGATCTCGCCCTGGCCGGCGCCCAGCTGATCGCCAACATCTCGGCCTCGCCCTTCCACGTCTGCCGTGACCGCGAGCGCGAGGAGATGTTCAGCACCCGCGCCCGTGACAACTCGTGCTTCGTCGCCTTCTGCAACGCGGTCGGCGGCCAGGACGAGCTGGTCTTCGACGGCCACTCGCTCGTGCTCGACGAGGAGGGGCACGTGCTCGCACGCGCTCCCGGTTTCGAAGAGGCGCTTCTGGTCGTCGACATCGAGCCGGCCGAGGCGGTCGGTCGGCGCCTGCGCGACCTTCGCCGCCGGGCGCTGGCCCGCGAGCGCACCTCGCCGCCGGACGCGCCCGTCGTCCATGTCGGCTCGCCACGAGATCAGGACGAGCACATCGAGCCCTTCGTGGCCCCGCGGCTAGACGAGTTGGAGCAAATGCGCCTCGCCCTGGAGCTCGGGCTGCGTGACTACGTCGACAAGAACGGCTTCAGCGAGATCCTGGTCAGCGTCTCGGGCGGGATCGACTCCGCGCTGACCGCGGCGCTCGCGGTCGAGGCGCTCGGGCCGGAGCGCGTCCACTGCGTCTCGATGCCGTCGCGGTTCTCATCGGCCGAGACGCGGCGCGACGCCCGCCTGCTCGCCGAGAGCCTCGGCACCGACTTCCGCGAGTTGCCCATCGACGGGGTCGTCTCGGCCGCCGAGCAGGCGCTCGCCGAGGCATTCGCGGGCCGCGAGCGCGACCTCGCGGAGGAGAACCTGCAGGCGCGCACACGAGGGCTGCTGTTGATGGCGCTCTCGAACAAGTTCGGCTGGCTCGTCGTGGCGACCGGGAACAAGTCGGAGCTGTCGGTCGGCTACGCGACGCTCTACGGCGACCTCGCCGGCGGCTTCGCGCTGCTGAAGGACGTCTTCAAGACGGATGTCTTCCGGCTCGCGCGCCATCTCAACGAGCGGGCCGGCCGCGAGCTCATCCCGCAGACGACCATCGACCGGGCGCCGACTGCCGAGCTGCGGGAGAACCAGCTCGACGAGGACTCGCTGCCGCCCTACTCCGAGCTCGACCGGGTGCTCGAGGCCTACGTCCAGGAGGACCGCTCGCGCGAGGAGCTGTCGGCGGACGGCTTCGACCCCGAGGTCGTCGAGCGCGCGGTCGAGCTGATCGACCGCGCAGAGTACAAGCGGCGCCAGGCGCCGCCCGGAGTTCGATTGACCCCGAAGGCGTTCGGCCGCGACAGGAGAACGCCGATCACAAACCGCTGGCGCGGATAAACGAACCGCCGGCTGCACGGCGCGTGTTCCTGACGGCGATCGGCGTCGGCGGCAGCTAACCGCCGACACCCCCACCCTTCTCTTGGGTGGGGTCGCATCCCTCCGCCCTCGCTGCGAGCCTGCCGGACCGGTGGGCTCGCGGCTAGGGCTTGCGCATGAATCGACGCGGATCTTTCACACGCCCGTGTCGATCGGCTCCGCCGGCGGCCCCTCCCGGAGTAGCTGCCGCACGTAGTGCGCCAGGCGCGCCGGGACGAGGGTCTCTGTGGCCGCCTCGAACTCGGCGAGCGACCACCAGCGCACCCCGTGAACCTGCTCGGCCGCCAGGTCGACCGTCGGCGCGGGCTCGTGCCCGTCGACGCGCACGAGGAAGATCCGCTCCCGGGCGCGCAGGATCCGGCCCATCCAGGCGAAGACGTGTTCGCGGCGCCAGATCTCGGGGCCGAGTTCGAACGCGTGCAGGCCGACCTCCTCGGCCAGCTCGCGCCGGATCGCAGCCTCCTGCGTCTCTCCCTCGTCGAGCCCGCCGCCGGGCGTCGCCCACCAGACCTGCCCCTGCTCGTCGCGGAACTGAACGAGGAGGACGCGATCGTTCCGGTCGAGCACGAGCGCGCGCGCCGCCGGCCGGTCGACGGGCTCGAGCCAGTCGCGCAGCTCCGTGAACCAGAGGAGCCGCTCCGCCCACGGCACTGCGGCGTTCGCCGGCGAGGTCGACGGGAGGACGAAGAGGCCGGCGTCGCCGAGCGTTCGCCGCTGCGGACCGAGCTCCGCGCGCTGGCCGAACGTCCCGCGGTGGGCCTCCTTGCCGACGAAGGCGATCGCGCGCGGTTGCAGCTCGGCCGCGATCTTCCCTAGCCGCTCCGCCGCGCCGGAGAAGTCAGACCGGCGGAGATCGCTCGAGCCCGCTGTCGTGCGGGCGGCGGCGTTCGTCAGGCCGATTCCCTCCTTCAGCAGCTCGAACTGCTCGGCCGGCTCGTACAGCCGCGAGGTGATCCCCGACTCGGCGAGCAGGCGCCAGAAGTCGTTGCGCGGGTTGGCGAAATGCGCAGCGGCCGCAGCCGAGACGAAGCCGGGGTTGATCCCGCAGAAGACGACCCGCAGGCCCGGCCCGAGGACGTCGGGTACTGCGCTAGCAGGCTTTGTGCGAGCGGCGCCGCGGCGAGCACGACCGGCGCTCACCGCGAGGCCTCGGCCACCGCGGGCCAAGGCGCTGCCTCAGCCTCGTCCGGCCCCAGCGCGGGCACGTCCTCATGCGGCCAGCTCCGCCTCGCGCGCGTCGAGCCGCAGCTCGAACAGCCGCCGAAGCTCCTCACCGCTGATCCGCGCAAGCCCCCGCGGGCGCCGCGGCTCCAGCTTGACCACCCGCACCATCGAGTCCCCGGCGCCGTAACAGCGGAGGTAACACTCGTCCTCGGTGAGCGGCCGCAACCGTCGCACGCCCGCAGCGTACGGGCGCCCTCGGACAACGGCTATTCGTACTGCAGCGCCTCCAGCACGTTCAGCCGCGCCGCCCGCCTGGCCGGCAGCACAGCCGCCAGGATCCCGACCAAGATCGCCGCGATCACGAAGTAGACGACCTGCAGGAACGGGAACGAGAAGGCGATCCCCTGGCCGTGGAGGGCGTGGATCACGAGCGCGGCGAGGAACGTGCCGACGGCGATGCCGAGCGCGGCGCCCATCAGCGCGGTGGCGATGCTCTCGTAACGGATCATCGCGCGGACCTGCCGCCGAGTCATGCCGACCGCGCGCAGCATCCCGATCTCTCTCGTCCGCTCGAAGATGGTCAGCACGAGCGTGTTCACGATCCCGACGAGGCTGACGATCACCGAGAGCGCCAGCAGCGCGTAGAGCAGGTTGAGCAGGCTGGTGATCGGCTTCAAGAAGTTCGACTTGAACTGGTCGCGGGTCTGGACTTTCGCATCGGCAAAGGAGGCCTCGTCGCGCTTGAGCAGCGCAGTGTTCGCGTCGTTGACCCCGCCCGGCGTGTTGATCAGGACCATCAGGTCGCGCGGCCGCGGAGTCTCGCGGTCGAAGAGCCTGGTCGAGATCGTGGCGTCCCCGAACGGCGAGCCGCCGTTCGGCTGCTTGTACGTGCCGAGCAGGCGCAGGTTCGCCTTCCTGCCGTTCGGAAATTCGAGCACGATCACGGAGCCGACCCGAAGGTGGTGGCTCTTGGCGTAGTCGGTATCGGTGAAGAAGCCGTTCAGCCCGAGGCGCCGCGGGACGGTCTGGCCGCCGGTCGTCCAGTCGATGTTCACCCCCGCTGCCACGTTGGGCGCCACCGCCGTGAGGTCGTGATTGCCGCCCAGGAAGCGGGCGGAGCCGGCACGGATCGGCGTCACGGCGCTGACCCCCGGCTTGCCGGCCAGCGCCTTGCCGGCGGTGGCGTCGATCGGCGTGAAGGTGTTGGTCGACGTGATCGCGTAGTCGGCGATGAAGAGGTCGTTGACGGCGCTCTCGAACGAGCTGCGGATCCCCTGGGCGAAGATGGCCACGAAGGTCACCAGCGCGAGCCCGATCATGAGCGCGGAAGCGCTCGACGCCGTGCGCGACGGATTGCGGGTCGCGTTGTCGCGGGCGAGGATGCCGGGAGCGCCGCCCAGCGAGCGTGCCGGCCAGCCCGCCACTGCCGCCAGGGGCCGCACGACACGGGGAGCGTTCATCGAGACGCCGAAGAAGAGCAGCAGGACGCCGACCCCGATCAGGAGCAGACGCGGCCCGGTGGCGAGCCCGCCCGCGAGCGACCCGAGCGAGACGAGCGCGATCGCGGCGAGGAGCACGCCCAGCGCGGTCGCCGGCCCGTACTTGGCGAACCGGGACGGCGGCAGCACCGAGCCCTCCCGCACGGCGGCGATCGGCGGCACGCGCGTCGCCCGCCGCGCCGGCCTGATGCTCGCGACGAGCGTGATCAGCGTGCCGACCACGAGCGACACGACCACGGTCCGGGTCGCGAAGACCGTTTTGCCCTGCGGCAGGTCGATCCCGAACGTGACGAGCAGCGCGTTCAGCAGCTTCGCCAGCGCGAGGCCGAGGAACAGGCCCACGACCGAGCCGAGAAAGCCGATCACGAGCGCCTCGACCACGACCGCGCGCAGCACCTGCCGACGGGAGGCGCCCAGCGTCCGGAGCGTCGCGAACTCCCGCGTGCGCTGGGCGATCGTGATCGAGAGGGTGTTGGCGATCACGAAGGCGCCGACGAACAGCGCCACGCCGGCGAAGGCGAGCAGCGCATAGCGGATGAACGTGATGAAGCTGCCGACCTGCTTCTTGTCCTGCTTCGCCTGCGCCTGAGCGTCGCGGACGATCGCAGTCGCCGGCAGCAGCGGCTTGATCTCCGAGATGAGCTTCGAGGTGGGCACGCCCGACTTCGACTGGACGCGGATGATGTCGAGCTGGCCGACCTTGCCGAAGAGCGTCTGCGCGGTCTGAGGAGAAAAGAGCGCGAAGGTGGCGGCGCCGATCGAGCTGACCCCGGAAAGCTTGGCGATCCCGATGATCCGGAAGCGCTGCTCGGGCCCGATTGCCTGAACGTTGATGCTGTCGCCGACCACGAAGTGCTGGCTGTTGGCGGTCCCCTCGTCGATCGCGACCTCGCCGGCCAGGCGCCCGTTGTCAGCTTCGTCGGGTTGAAGAGCTGGTACTGCGGCTGGACGGAGAACCCGAGCGAAGGCGCGCCGCCCGTGTTGATCACCTTGCCGTCCTTGCCGACGAGCTTCACGTTGTCGCTCGTCACCGCGCCCGCCGCGAGCGCGACGTCCGGGAGCGCCCGGACCTTGCCGAGCACCGACTGCGGGAAGGTCGGCGGCTCGACCGTATTGCCCTGGCCCTGGTCGAACGCTGCCTTGCCGCTGACGACCACGTCGGCGTTCCGGTACGAGACCTGGAAGATGCTGTTGAAGCCGTTGTTGATCGTGTCGGTCAGGACGTAGGTGCCGCTGATCATCGCCACGCCGACGACGATCGCGATCGCCGTGAGCGAGGCGCGGAACTTGCGCGCGGCCAGGCCCTTCAGCGTGAACCTGAGCATCAGCTCGTCTTGAGCGATTCCATCTGGACGATCACGTCGTGCTCACTCACCTTTCCGAGGTCCTTGACGATCAGCCCGTCGTCGAGGAAGAGCACGCGGTCGGCGAACGCGGCGGCTCTTGCCTCGTGCGTGACCATCACCGTCGTCTGCCCGAACGAGTCGACCGAGTCGCGCATCAGCTCGAGGATCTCGCCGCTCGTCTTGGAGTCGAGGTTGCCGGTCGGCTCGTCGGCGAAGACGACCGTCGGCCGCGAGATCAGCGCCCGGGCGATCGCGACGCGCTGCTGCTGGCCGCCCGAAAGCTCGGCCGGGCGGTGCTCGCGACGGTCGCTGAGGCCCATTTTCTTCAGCAGCGTCTCGCGCCACTCGGGATCCGGCTTCTCGCCCGCGATCGTCATCGGCAGCAGGACGTTCTCCTCCGCGTTAAGCATCGGGAGCAGGTTGAAGAACTGGAAGACGAAGCCGATGTGGTCGCGGCGGAGCTTGGTGATCTCGTTGTCGCTGAGGTTCCCGAGCTTCGTGCCGGCGACCCAAACGGTCCCCGTGGTCGGCCGGTCGAGCGCGGCGAGGATGTGCATCAGGGTCGACTTGCCGGACCCGGACGGGCCCATGACGGCGGTCAGCTTGCCCTGCTCGATGTCCAGCGTGACGCCGCGCAGGGCGTCCACTGCGGTCTCTCCCTCGCCGTAGCGGCGGGTGATGTCACGTGCGGCTACGACCCCGCTCGGGGCGCGGTCGCGCACGTCGACGACGGGTTCTGCGGCGGCTTCCATCGATCTCCCCTCTTTCCTGCCTTCCCGGCCCAGTGTGCCAGCAACCGCCCGAGAAGGTCAACGGCGGATCCGATACCGTGGCTCCGTGAGCACGATCGCGCTCGACCCGGCGGCGGTGCGCAGGCGCTTCTCGGCGCTCGACCGGACGCTGGCCTTCTTCGACGGCCCGGGCGGCACGCAGGTGCCTGACGAGGTGATCGAGGCGATCGCTTCGTACCTGCGCGAGTCGAACGCCAACGTCAGCGGCCCCTACGAGACAAGCCGCCGCACCGAGGCGCTCGTCGAGGACTCGCGCGCGGCCGGCGCGTCCTTCCTCGGCTGCTCCTCGGAGGAAGTGATCTTCGGGGCGAACATGACGACGCTCAACTTCGCGCTCACGCGCACGGTCGGGCGCGAGCTCGAGGCCGGCGACGAGATCGTCGTCACGCAGCTCGACCACGACGGCAACGTCTCGCCCTGGCTGGAGCTGGCCCGCGACCTGGGGCTCGAGGTGCGCTTCGCGGCGATCCGCGACGACACGACGCTCGACCTCGACGACCTCGCCTCGCAGCTCTCCGACCGGACGCGCGTGGTCGCCTACCCGTGGGCCTCGAACGCGGTCGGAACGCTCGTGGACGTGGCGCGGGTCGCCGAGCTCGCGCACGAGGCCGGCGCGCTCGCCTGGGTCGACGCCGTCCACTACGGGCCGCACGGGCCGATCGACGTCGCCGCGGCGGGGATCGACGTACTGCTCTGCTCGCCGTACAAGTTCTTCGGGCCGCACCTCGGGCTCGGCTTCGCGCGGGCGGAGCTGCTCGAGCGCTGGCGCCCCTACAAGGTGCGCCCGGCCGCCGACCAGCCGCTCGGCCACCGCTTCGAGACCGGCACCCTCGCGCACGAGCTGCTGGCCGGCTTCGTGGCGGCGCTGCGCTACGTCGAGTCGGTCGGCATGGACGCGATCGTGGACTACGAGCGGGAGCTCGGCGAGCGCTTCCTGGCGGGGCTGCCGGAGAGCTGCGAGCTCCACGGGCTGCCGACGATGGACGGGCGCGTGCCTACCTTCGCGTTCAACGTCGCCGGCCTGACTCCGGCCCAGGCGGCCGAGCGGCTCGGCGACCGCGGCTACGCCGTCTGGCACGGGAACTACTACGCGGTCGAGGTGATGAAGCGCCTCGGCCTCCCGGACGGAGCCGTGCGCGCCGGGATCGTGCACTACAACACCGCGGACGAGGTCGACGGCCTGCTCGCGGAGCTTGCCGCGCTCTAGCCGCTCCGCTTCAGCGTTCGCCGCTCACGGCACCGCTGAGGGCTGGGATAGCCGGTCGCATCGGGCTCGGATAGCCGTTACGGCTGCGTGATCAGCTCGGCGACCCGCTCGAACGGGATCCCGCCGGCGTTCGCGGCCGCCTCGACCGCCGCGGAGGACGGCCCTTCGTAGATCAGGAACCAGGTCTCGTCCTTCGGGACGAAGAACGAGCGGACGTACCTCACCGGGGTTCCTTCCCGAGCGAGCGCTTCGGCTCCGGCACGGGCGCGGGCCCCTGCCTGGGGCAGGCAGCCCGCGCCCATCCTCGAAATGTAGAGCTCGACGAGGTACCGGGGCATGCGCTAGTCGTCGTCGCCTCTGCCCGGCAGGATCACGATCTCTCCCGCGAACGTGAATGTCGAGGCGTCGATCAGCTGCCCCTCTTCGTGGACGGGAGCGCCGACGTGCCAGCCGCTGACGACGCTGCCCTCCATGATCACGGCGCCCGTCGTCGTGTCGAACGTGCCGGTCGTGATCGCCACGAACGACTTGCTTGGCGCCTTCGCGGTCACGTCCCACTCGAACGCGAACCGCCACACCGGCGTGCTTGCGTCGAGCGTTCCGGGGACGAGCCTCGAGACGAGCGTGCCCTTCGCCGCCCCGCCGGTGGTGCCGTTGAAGACCAGAGCCGCCGGATCGACGAGATGCTTCTCGAAGGTCACGACGATTCCCTTTGCGGGTTTCGCATCCGTACCGGACTCAAGGGCGCTGGTGTTGAACCGGGAGCCCGCCGTCAGTCGTAGGCCGCCCGCGCTCGCTTCCAGGGCTCTTCGTCGGTGCGGATCGGGTCGGGGTCGACGCCTCGCGCCTCGGCCAGGTCGAGGGTCAGCAGCTGGAAGCGGACGATGTCGACGACCGGGTGCACGGTCGGAACGAGGGTCGTCTCGCAGCCGAGCTCGCGCAGCGCTGCGACCGCGCCGGCGGCCCGCTCGGCCGCGCGCCCTTCGCCCTCGAGCACGAACGCCCGCACCGACTCGTCGACCGCGGCGAGGTGACCGTGCAGAAGCTGCTCGGTCTGGTGCGCTTCCGCTGCGACGTGGGTTCCCTCTCGCAGCTTCAGCACCGCCTCCTGCGCGGTCGGCCAGTCGCGGCCGGCGCCGGCGACCAGGAACCGATCGTGCGCCGAGACCGGCTCCCGCTGCTCCAGGGCCTGCTCGACCGTGCCCGGCAGCCAGGCGACGTCCTCGCCGTGCAGTGCCGCCAGCGCCGCCACCGCGCACGTGTAGCTGGCGGTGTGGCACCAGCTCCGCTCGACCTCGGGCGTGCAAACGATCACCTCGTCCGCGACCTCGGCCTGCGGGCTCTCCGCCTTGCCCGTCACCAGCCAGACTGGGCCGTCGAAGGCCCGCGTCGCCTCGATCGTCAGCGCCGTCGTGCCCTCGTGGCTGATCGCGACGAGCACGTCCGCGCGCGGCGGCCGCAAAACGAGCTCGAGCGCCTGCTCGGCCCACCCTCCCGTCTGCGCGGCGTGGAACGAGGTGCCGCAGCCGGTGTGCAGAACGCGGCCTTCCGGCAGGCGCCTTCCGGTCGGAACCGCGCGGAGCCAGTCCGGCTGGGCGAAGATCGCGCGCCTCGTCTCCTCGCCGGCCACGGGCGCAGCATCGCATCACGTTTGCGGTCCCGGCAAGCGGGGTACCTCCCACCATTCGAGACCTACCGGAAGGAGGTCGACGATGGTTCTGATTTTGCTCGCACTGCTGGCGATCATCCTGTTCGGCGTCGCCTTCGCGATCCAGTGGTTGTTCATCGTCGCCGTGACTGTGACGCTGCTGTTCGTGATCAGCGGGTTCATGAGCGCTACAGGCGATCACAGACGCAGCGCCTGGTGGTAGCAGCCACCCGCTGACGGACGCTTGGCGCACCACGTTTGCTCTCCAGGCAAGCCGGGTAGCTCCGTCGTCCGAGAGCTAGGGAGGAGGTCAATCACATGCTTCTTCTGATCCTGCTTGCACTGCTGGCGATCATCCTGTTCGGCGTCGGTTTCACCGTGCACTGGCTGTTCATCGTCGCCGTCGTCGCCGCGTTGCTGTTCGTGATCAGCTGGTTCATGGGCGCAGCAGGCGGTCGCAGTCGCGGCGCCTGGTGGTAGCCACGTAAACGCGACTGGGCGCCTGGCGGCACGACCAAGGCCAGGCGCCCAGATAGCATCCCGGCCCGTGGAGGGCTTCGACTTCGTTCACGAAGAGCCGGTGCGCTTTCGAGACATCGATGCAATGGGCCACGTCAACAACGCGGTCTTCCTGACCTACATCGAGTCCGCGCGCGCCGCCTATTTCTGGCACCTGGGGATCGCGCGCTCGCTCGAGGACCTGACGCTCGTCGTGGCGCGGGTCGAGATCGACTTCCGCGCGCCGGTGGGCTTCCCCGAGGTCGTCGACGTTGGCGTCCGCCCCGGCCGGTTCGGCGAGAAGAGCTTCGGCCTCGACCACGAGCTGCGCGTGCGCGGCGAGCTGGCCGCCGAGGCCAAGACCGTGCTCGTCGCCTACGACTACGCACAGGCGCAGACCGTCGCGATCCCGGCCGCCTGGCGGGAGAAACTGGCCGCATGAGCGTAGGCTCGACGGAGCTCAACAAAGAGCGGAGGCACCGGCTTTGCCGGTGCCGGGAGCGGGAATGAGCGTGTTCGAACAGCACCAGCTCGGCAACGGCCTGCGGGTGCTGAGCGCCGACATGCCGCAGGTGCCGTCGGTCACCTGCATGATCATGCTCGCCGCCGGCTCGCGCTACGAGACCCCGGACACGAACGGGATCGCGCATTTCGCCGAGCACATGTTCTTCAAGGGCACCGAGCGGCGGCCGACGGCGCGCGACATCGGCATGGAGGTCGACGGCCTCGGCGGCGAGTTCAACGCCTTCACGAGCAAGGAGTACACCGGCTACTACGTCAGGTGCGCGTCCGACTACCGCGACCAGGCGCTGGACGTCCTCGTCGACATGCTGCGCAACTCGAAGTTCGCCTCCGAGGAGATCGAGCGCGAGAAGGGCGTGATCGTCGAGGAGATGAACATGTACTACGACACGCCGCGCGACTTCATCGGCGGCCTGTACGAGCGGCTCCTCTACGGCGACCAGCCGCTCGGCTGGGACATCATCGGCCGCAAGGAGACGATCCGCGCGGCCAACCGCGAGACGTTCCTCGACTACGTCGGCCACTGGTACAAGCCCGAGCGGATGATCGTCGGCGTCGCCGGGCGGCTCGACGACGGCTACCTCGACACGATCGAGCGGCTGCTCGGCGACCTCGAGGCGACGCCGACCGGCGCCCCGGCGCCGATCGTGCCCGAGGCGAACGGCGGCCCGCGCGTGACGGTTCACCAGAAGGAGTCCGACCAGGCGCACCTCTGCCTCGGCGTCCCGAGCTTCCCGCTGGTCCACCCCGACCGCTGGCCGCTGCAGATGCTCACGACCGTGCTCGGCACGGGGATGTCGTCCCGGCTCTTCACAGAGGTGCGCGAGCGCCGGGGCCTCGCCTACTACGTCTACGCGCACAACCAGCCCTACACCGACGCCGGCTCGCTCTACTCGCAGGCGGGCGTGGACATCGCCCGCAGCGAGGAGGCGGTCGAGACGATCGTACGCGAGTTCCGCCGACTGGTCGACGAGCCGGTGCCGGCGGTGGAGCTCGAGAAGGCGCGGGCACTCGCCAAGGGCCGCTTCGTGCTCCGGCTCGAGAGCCCGCAGGGAATGATCGTCTACGGGCTCGGGCGCCAGGTGCTCGGCGACCCGGCGCTGGAGCCGGAGGACGTTCTTGCCGGCCTGGACGCCGTCACGGCCGAGGACGTGCAGCGCGTCGCCAGCGACGTGATCGCCTCGCACGGGCTCAACCTCGCCCTGATCGGCCCGTTCGAGGACGCCGCGCCCTTCGAGGCGCTCCTGGGTTAGCCCTCAGACCGCGTGGCGCATCCAGACGTTGGGCTCCCAGTAGCGCCCGACGTCGGCCTCGCGGTCGATCGCGACCGTCGTCAGCCCGCCGGGGAAGGTGTACTCGCCGCTCTCCGGGAACGCCATGCCGACCCATTCCTCCCACTCGGCCACCGAGCCGGTGATCCGCAACGAGCGCGGCTCCGGTGCGAGCGTCTCGGCGCCGAGCCGCTCGTGCGTCCGCAGCCACGGATCGAGAAGCAACCCGTCGTCTCGGCGCCACTCGGCATAGCGCTCGATCGGCGTCAGCGGATAGCGCTCCTTCCAGCTCGGCCGCACGGGGGCGATCAGCGCCGAGAGGCCGTGCCGGCCGGCGATCTCGACCATTCCCTCGAGCGCACGGCGGCTGGCGCCTCGCCCCTGTGCCGCGCGCGGGACCATGATCACGAGGGCGCAGAGCGTGTTCGCGCCCCCCTCGTCGAACCCGCGCGCGATCGCGCCGTCGATCCCGGCCGGTAGGTCCCCGACCGTGCCGTCCCAGCGCAGCGGGATCGTCCGCGCTCGCGCCAGAATCTCGTCGCCGTCGACCACGTGGAACTGGAACTCGGGCAGTTCTTCGGTCAACCCCGG
>Ga0193747_1000441_pt1 | contig 13958 bp, 10 predicted proteins | sample L1m2metaG_FD_143048 | JGI IMG/M metagenome (GOLD analysis project Ga0193747, IMG submission 143048) | Soil microbial communities from a riparian zone of the East river system, Colorado, United States - L1m2 | ecosystem: Environmental > Terrestrial > Soil > Riparian zone | place: USA: East River...
GGGCCATTACCCCACCAACAAGCTAATCCGCCGCGGGCTTCTCCTCGGTCGGAGGCCGAAGCTACCTTTCCTTTCGAGCCCGAGAGCTCGAGAGGCTATCCGGTATTAATCCGGGTTTCCCCGGGCTATCCCGAAACCGAGGGCAAATTACCCACGTGATACTCACCCGTTCGCCGCTGTCCCCGGACCCGAAGGTCCGGTTCTCGCTCGACTTGCATGTGTTAAGCGCGCCGCCAGCGTTCGTCCTGAGCCAGGATCAAACTCTCCGTGAAGAAGTGAAGCACCGGTTCCATGAACGCCGCGCCGGCAGAGCCGACACGGCTTTCGAAGGCATCGCAAGCGATGCCTCAGGAAGCGCGGCGCAGCTTTCGTCACCTTGAGCTTGTGCTCAAAGTCGCACTTCGATGCACGCCCGAGCCAGGCTAAAGCCAGGCACGGGATTGCGAAGAAGTGCTGACAGGTTGTTCGTGATCCTCACCGGCAAGCCGAAGCGAGCCGAAGAGGTCTCGACGTAAACGCACGCTGTTGAGTTTTCAAAGACCGGCACCGCTTTCGAGTGTCGCCCGAAAAAAAGCCTCCGACTCGCGCCAGAGGCCTCCAAAACGATCGGTGTTGCTCGTATCCGATTGCGTCCGAAGGCGCTCCAGTTATCGTCGGGACGGGACTTCTTTCCGTGCGGCCCTGTCCAGGCAGCCGAAGTAGGTTAGCAACAACTCTTGGCTTGTCAAGCGGGCTGGAGCCGCGCGAAGCGACGCTTTCCGGCCTGGAGCAGCGCGCCCTCGAGCCGGCTACGCGCCACGTCCAGATCGGTCACCGGCTCACCGTCGACCTTGACCGCTCCCTGGGCGATCAGGCGGCGTGCTTCGCTCGTCGAGCCGATGCCCAGCTGGTCGACGAGCAAAGCGGGCAAATGGACAGGATCGCCGCTCGGAAGCGGCACCTCTGGCACGTCATCGGGCGCCTGCCCCTCGCGCACAACCCGCGTGAAATGGGCCTCGGCGCGCTCGGCGGCATCGCGCCCGTGCGCGCGCGTGACTATGAAGCGCGCTAGAGCGAGCTTGGCCTCGAGCGGGTCCGCCGGCGGAGGCTCCTCCGACTCCATCACCAGGCGGTACCACTGCGGCAGTAGCTCGTCCGGGATCCGCATCCCCTTCCCGAACTGCTGTTCGGGATCTTCCCTGAGGCCGATGTAGTTGCCGCGCGAGGCGCTCATCCCGGATCCGTCCCAGCTGTCGAGGTACTCGACGGTGAGCGCGACCTGAGGCTCGAGCCCGTACTCGGCCATGACCTCACGCCCCATCAGCAGGTTGTAGAGCTGATCCGTGCCGCCGAGCTCCACGTCGGCCTCCACCGCGACGGAGTCGTAGGCCTGCATGAGCGGATAGAGCAGCTCGGAGACGGAGATCGGCTCCTTCGCGGAGAACCGCTTGGCGAAGTCGTCGCGCTCGAGCATGCGCGCCACCGTGGTCGTCCGGGTCAGCCGCAGGATCTCCGCAAAATCCAGCTTCGAGAGCCACTCGCCGTTGAAGCGCACTTCCGTGCGCTCCGGGTCGATGATCGTCGACGCGTCGTCGAAGAACTTCTGCGCGTTTCGGTCGATCTCTTCGGGGTCGATCATCGGGCGGAGCGTCTTCTTCCCCGACGGGTCGCCGATGCGCGTCGTGTAGTCGCCGACGATCAGGACGCCTGTGTGCCCCTCACGCTGGAAGGCGGCCATCCGCTGCAGCGGGATCCCGTTCCCGAGCGTGACGTCTGGCGCGGTCACGTCGATGCCGAGCTTCACGCGTAGGGGCCGACCGAGTTCGAGTTTCCGCTCCAGCTCGCCTTCCGGCAGCACGTTTACGGAATTGCGCGTCAGCTCGGCGATCCCCATCGCCAGCGATTCTAGAAGTAGTACGGGAGGAGCCCTTGGGCGCCGAGCGCGTACCAGAGGCCGAACGCGAGGCTCAAAGCGCCCAGCACGGGCGCGAGCCGATGGAACGATCGCTGCACCGGCGCGCTCGAAAGCGTGAGGCCGAATCCGCTCGAGAGCAGCGCCATCGACACCGCGGTTCCCACCGCGAAGACGGCCAGCGCGACCACGCCGAGCGCGTGGCTCGGGATCGACGCGATCAGCAAGATGCCGACGCCGGCGCTGCCGCCGAGTCCGTGGACGAGGCCGATTGCGTACGCCTGCGGTCGCGTGCGCGCCTTCCGTGGATGCACTGGACCGTGAGCGTGGCGCGGCTCACCGTCTCCGTGCGCGTGGACAGCGAGCGCGCCCCGACGCCACCGCACGAGGAGCCAGCCGGCGAGGCAGACAATCAGCAGACCGACCGTCGTCTCCGCTCCGCGCTGGACGACTTCGGGCAGATACGCGCGGTAGAGCACGATCGGAATCCCGAAGACGAAGAGGCTCGTCGCATGCCCGAGACCCCACACCAGGCCGAGGATGCCCGCCCGGCGCGCGGCGCGCTCTTTCCCGGCTGCGATGAGAGTGGTCACGGCGGCGAGGTGGTCGGGGTCGCTCGCGTGACGCAGGCCGAGCACGATCGCGACGACCATCACGACCAGCAGCGTGGTCCCGTCGGAGAGGCTGGCGATCCTGTCATCGAGGCCGAACATAGGACTCCTTTCAGGGCAGACCGGGTAGCGCGCGGAAAGTCATCGCAAGGCCGAGTCCGAGGACGACGACGGCGCTGATCGCCGGCAGCGCGCGGATCAAGCGGCCGTCGAAGCTCTTGCGGGCGAAGAACCGCTTCGCGGTCACCGCGACCAGGCCGATCCCCGTCACCGACGCGGCAAGCCCGAGGCTGAACGCGACGATCAGGACGAGCCCGTAGCCGACGCGGTGCAGCGAGATCGCCGCGAGCAGGACGACCAGCGCCGTAGGACAGGGAAGCAAGCCGCCCGAGACTCCGACTCCGATCAGGCCGCGGAGACCGCTGCCCTCCGGCGGGACGTGCTCGTGGCTATGCCGATGGTGATGGTGGTGCGCGTGGCCTCGCGCATGTGCACGGGCCTGTGCCATCGACCGGATCCGGGCGCGGAGCACCCCAAGCCCGACCGCGACGACAAGCAGGGCCGAGGCGAGATTCAGCCAGGGATAGAGGTCGGCCGGCACGATGAACTGGGACAGCGCCAGCGTCACGATCCCGAGGGCGAAGACGCCGGCCGTGTGCGTGACGGTGACGATCAGCCCGAGGAGGACGGCGTGGCGCGGGGTTCCCCGGGAGCCGACGAGGTACGCGGCGACGATCGACTTGCCGTGCCCGGGCGTGAACGCGTGGGCGGCTCCCCAGAACAGGGCGAGCAGGAGGGAGATCGCGACAACCCCGGCACTGAGCCGGTCGCGGGCGACGAGGCGCGTGAAGCCCGAGTCCGCGACCCGGTCGGGAGCTTGCAGGCTCGTGCCGGACGAGAGCGTCGGCAGGGGACCGGCCCTCCCGCCGGCTTCGACTCGGACGCGTGCCGAGGTGACGCGGAGCGGGCTCTGCAGCAGATCCTTCGGGTAGGCCCGCAGCTCGTCGCTCTTGCTCGTTGCGGGAACGGTCGAGTCGAGCAGGTGCGCTCCGGCGCTCGCACGGCCGACGACCTCGCTCCAGCCGATCCGGTCTGCATAGTTGTTGTCGTGATAGACAACTTCGCTTACCTCGTGCAGCTTTGGGCCCGCGAGCAGCACTTCGAGCCGCGCGGTCTGCAGTCCCGCAGCGCCCTTCGGGAAAGCGAGGATTTGCTTGACCGGCCGCAGCTGCACCGGACGGCCTCCGATCGTCAGCGTCGTTCCGGCCGCGATCCGCCGCGCGTAGACCTTCGCGTCGATTCCCGTCTGCCGCGCCTGGAAGGTCGGGATCTCCGCGAGGTCGAGCACATAGACCACGTAGAGGTGGTCGCCCGAGATCTCGATCCGGCTATGGCGGTTGATCGTGAAGTTCCCGAGGGGGTGGGCCAGCGCCGCCGCGGGGGCCGCGAGTACAACCGCGGCGCAGACGAGAAGGACGAGCCGTCTCATCGCAGCGCCTTGCGTGCGACAGGCGCCCAGATGAGCGAGAAGTGCGGGTTCGTCGCGAGCGCGCGTGCGAACCACGCTCGGGCCGGGCCGGAGCGGCCGAGGCAGCGCTCGATCATCCCCCGGTGGAAGTACTTGACGGCGTCCTTCGTGCCGAGCCGGAGCGCACGCTGCGAGTACGTTCGCGCCTCGGCGCACTGCCCGCTTCGCGCGAGCGCCCACGCGAGGACGTCGTCACCGTCGATCGAGGGGCGCTCGAGTCGTGCGCGACGGGCGCGAGACGCGACCGAGCCGAGTGCAACTCCATGGTCGACGTCGAAGAGCGTCGCCTCGAGATCGGTACGGACCCCGTTCGCCCGCAGCAGCCGGTCGATCGCGGCGATCGTCGCGTACTGGTCGCGGGCAAGAGACGGCTGCCCGGCCAGGCGGTACAGATCGCCCAGCGTCCCGACGAACTGCGGCAGCGGGATACTCGCTACTGCCTGACGTTCGAAGCGGATGGCGCGGTCGAGACGTCCGCGTGCCGCCCATACCTGCGCGAGTCCGTCCAGCGCATAGACATAGCCGGGAAAGCCTGTGAGGGCGCGCTCGTACTCCACCGCGGCGGTGTCGGCCTGCCCCTCGTTCCAGTAGAGCTTCCCGAGCTGAACCTGAGCCCAGGCGCGCGGCTCCGGCTGCGCGCCTGCTGCATCGACCGCGACGCTCATCCAGCGGATCGCGCCGGCGCGATCGCCCTGGAGCTCGCGCTCGTACGAGTAGCGCGCGTACGACGCGAGGCTCGGCTTCATCCTCGCCATGCGGTTGAAAGCGGCAAAAGCATCGGGATAGCGGCCGAGCTCGAGGAGGGCGTCGCCGACGATGCCTAGATTCCGGGCCGAGTCGGGCGCCAGCGCATGCGCGCGCCGCCCAAGCTCGAGGGCGTCGCGGAACCGGTGCCGCGAAAGCGCCAGCGACGCCAGGCCGCTCGTCGCGACCGGGTCGCGGGAGTCGAGCGCGCGGGCCCGCTCGAGGGCGCCGCCCGCCTTCGGATACCAGGCGGGATCGCCCGTCTCGCGGGCGCGCTGCTGGTACGCGAGCCCGAGCAGGCTCCAGAGCATGCCCTGGTCGCTGTGCGCGCGCAGCCTGAGCTGGAGATCCTGGACGAGCACGACCGTACTGCCGGACGTAAAGCCCGACTCGAGCGCGGCCTGCTGAGCGCCGATCGTCCGCGCCGGCGCCGCGCCTGCGTCGTCCCCGGCGCGGAGCGAGCCGCCAAGGAGAAGTGCCGCAGCCGACACCACTGCTGCTGCAAGTCCGATCGCTATCCGCTGTTTTCGCATGCCACCCTCCGCGGTCGAGTTCGGGAGCGCGGCGCCGCCTGCCGCGCCCCCAACGCTCGTCGTGCCTACCTGTTGGCCCGCCAGAGGACCGCCATCGCCGCAGCGACGGTGGGCTTCTGAGCGCCCTTGGTGTTGGCGAAGCCGGAGTCCGGATCCGCGGTGTACGGGAAGACGGACAGGAACGTCTTGTCGTCCTCGTTCACGCCGTCGCCGAGCGGCAGCTTGTGACCGATCAGCTCGCCCGCGATGACGCGCTCGTCGATGTCGATCACGTCGTCGCCGAGCCGGCGGCCGTTCGGGTAGCCCGCGAGGTCGCCGGCAATGACGCCGAGCCGGTTCGGACTTGCCGTGACCGGGATCGACATGTTCAGCCGGAGCAGGTCAGCCTGCGTCGGCCCGGTGTAGTTGAGCCCCGGGACACCGGTGAGCGTGACGGCCACGAGGTCGTCGCGATTGGTCTCCTGGAAGGGGCCGAACTGCGGGTACAGCTTGTTCAGGAGCGCCGCCAGGATCGGCGTGCTCGCGTACTGCGCGAACTGGCTGTCCTCGATAGGCCTCGTGGCGTTCCACCGGTCCTTGAGGTCGGTCGGGATCAGCACCTCATTGATGAGCGGGTTGCCGAGACGCGAGACCTGAGTGAAGCCTCCGTCGGGCGTCGGCCGCTCGGTGTTCGCATAGACGCCGATCGTGTGGTTCGTCCCGTTGTCGAGTTGCGAGATCGGAATCTGCAGCGCGATCGAATGCACTCCGTAGCCGGCGAGGAAGTCCTTGCCCCCACCGGTCGAGCCCGTGCCGGCACGGATCGACACGAGGTCGAAGATCGCGCCGACGTCGCCGAAGAACGGGTCGTCTCGCTGACCCGCGAAGGTCAGCTCGCCGTCCGACAGGACATGCGTCTGGTCGGTCCGGTACTTCGCGTACGGCACGCCGCCGAGCGACTTCGGACCGATGTTGTCGGGCGGGGTCAGGAGACCCTGGCCGACGACGCGGGAGGCTCCCGCTTCGGTCTTCGTGACGCTGTACGACTGCTGCGTGTTCTGCAAGAACGCGACGTTCGGGCCGTTCGTGAAGCGGTACGTGTACGTCGTGTCCGGCACCGCATCGCCGTTCTTGTCGATGTAGATGTCGTACCGGGCGTTTTTCGAGAAGGTCCAGTAGTTCGGACCCGCCGCCGGGTCCTCCCCGGGAATCCAGTTCGAGATGATCGTGACGCTGTCCGGCTTGTCGGGCGACCGGAACGCGTACAGATCGGTGTTGTCCGCTGTCGGATCCTCCGAGATCAGCGGCGCTTCCCGGTGACTCGATGCCTGGCCGGCGCCGGGAGTCGGGCCCGCGACCACCGCGACGCCGACGGCTACGACGAGCGCGCCGGCAAAGCCGAGTGCGAGCAAGAACCTCTTCTTCATTCCCACCACTCCTTTCGAGCGCCGAGCGCTCGCTGGTAACGCGCCTGGTTCGGCGCGCCTCGGCGATCGGTTCGGACCGGGGGCAGCGAGGGCGTACACTCCTCGCTTCGTGGCATTTGGTCGTCGCTCGAACGGCGCTCGGGAGAGGCGCCGTCGCCGGATCCGCAAGCTCCGCCTCCTCGTCGTCGTGGCGCTGCTGCTGCTTGTCGCGAGCGCGGCCTTCACGTACGGGCTCGTGACGGCGATCGCCAGCCAGATCCCGCCGCTCGACCCCGCCCGGCACCAGTCGCAGGCGGACGGCTACATCTACGCGAACGACGGCGAGCGCATCCTCGCCGTGCTGCGCGGCTCGCAGAGCCGCGTGATCGTCGACTCGCAGGACATCGCGCCGTACATGAAGCACGCGATCATCGACGTCGAGGACCGCCGTTTCGAGCAGCACCGCGGCGTCGACCTGCGCGGGATGGCGCGCGCTCTCTGGGCCGACGTCTCGAACAAGTCAGTCGTCCAAGGCGGCTCGACGATCACGCAGCAGTTCGTCAAGAACGCGTACGTCCACGACCAGCGCTCGGTCGGGCGCAAGCTCAAGGAGGCGGCGCTCGCCTGGCAGCTCGAGCAGAAGTGGGGCAAGGACCGAATCCTCACCGCCTACCTGAACACGATCTACTTCGGGAACGGCGCCTACGGGGTGCAGCAGGCGGCCAAGACGTACTTCGGGCACGGCGCGAAGAAGCTGACGCTTCCGGAGGCGGCGCTCCTCGCAGGCATTCCGCAAGACCCAACCCTGTACGACCCCGTCACGAACCCGCGCGAGTCACGCGCCCGGCGGCTGGTCGTGCTGCGCGACATGCTCCAGCAGCTCGACATCACGCCGGGGCAGTTCCGGGCGGCGGCGCGCGCGCCCTTGCCGCGGCCGGGAGACGTCCACCTCCCGGGAACCGAAGGGCCTGCGCAGTACTTCGTGAACTACGTCAAACAGCAGCTCGTCGACCAGTACGGCGCGCGGAAGGTCTTCGGGGGCGGCCTGCGGGTGACGACGACGATCGACCTCGACCTCCAGCTTCGGGCACGCGAGGCGATTGCGAAGACGCTGACCGATCCGAATGGACCGTCCGCGGCGCTCGTCGCGATCGAGCCCGACACCGGCCGGGTGGTCGCGATGGTGGGCGGGAACAATTACCGGCGGAGCCAGTTCAACCTCGCGGTCCAGGGCGAGCGGCAGCCCGGGTCGTCGTTCAAGCCGTTCGTGCTCGCGACTGCGCTGCAGCAGGGCATCTCGCCCTCCTCGACGTTCGTCTCGCAGCCGGTGACGCTCTACGCCGGCGGCACCTTCTGGGTCGTCCACAACTACGAGGACGATTACCTGGGCCCCATCGATCTCAACGCCGCCACGATCCATTCGGACAACTCCGTCTACGCGCAGCTGACGCGGATCGTGGGGCCGGCGAACGTCGCCCGAACCGCGCACGAACTCGGGATCAGGAGCCGCCTGCGGAGCTACTTCGCGATCGGGCTCGGAGCGCAGGCCGTGAATCCGCTCGAGATGGCGCGCGCGTTCGCGTCGTTCGCGAACGACGGCCGCCGCGTCGACGGGTCGATCTTCGGCAACGAGCCGCGCGCAATTCTCTCGGTCGGAGAGAGCTCGTCAAAACGGCCGGACGTGAATCTCCCGGACCTCCACCAGTCGGTTCGTCCCGACGTCGCCGAGCAGGTCAACTCGATCCTCGAGGGGGTGATCCGCGAGGGGACGGGCACGCACGCGGCGCTTTCCGACGGACGGCCGGAGGCCGGCAAGACGGGAACGACGGAGAACTACGGCGACGCCTGGTTCGTCGGCTACACGCCCCACCTCGTCACGGCGGTGTGGGTCGGCTACCCGAGCACGCTGAAGCCGATGCTGACCGAGTTCCACGGCTCGCCCGTCGCGGGCGGCACGTTCCCGGCGCTGATCTGGAAGAGCTTCATGGAGAGCGCCGACAAGCTGAAGAGCTATCCGCCCGACTCGTTCACCTCACCGCCCGCCCTCTATGCGTCGCCGAAGCGCGTGGTGTGGCGCGACGGGCGGCTGCAGGTGGACAACGGCAACTGTCACTTCGCCGCGGACATCCTCTTCGTGGAGAACCGCGGCCCCAAGCACGTGGCGAACTGCAAGCCGAACGAGGTGGACGTCCCGCATGTGGTCGGGCAGAAGATCGCGGACGCGGAGCTGCGACTGCAGCGCCAGCCGCTCACAGCGGTCGTCGTCTACAAGCCCGCAGCGCCGCTGCAGCGGACGGACATCGTGATCGCGCAATACCCCCGCGCCGGAAGGCTCTCCTCCTACGACAAGGTCACGATCGTCGTGGCCCGCCCCTTGCACGGCGTGGTTCCGAGGGTCCTCGGCCTGCCGATGCGCGTGGCCCGCGCCAGGCTTCGCGCGGTCGGCCTGCATCCGGTGGTCGCTGGCCTCGTCGGCGGGCCGGCGGGACGGGTCGTCTCGCAAGCGCCGCTTCCCGGCGTGGCCGCAGCGCGAGGGCTCGAGGTGAGGCTCACCGTAGCGCGCGGCTAAGGAAGCGCGAGCCGGCGAGCCCGAACCGCCACGGGAGGTCGGCGGCCTGCGAGATGCCGACGCGCGGCCCCGCGACGATCTCCGGTTCGCGCGCCCGCGCCAGCAGCTCGAACGGCTCCTCGTCGAGCGGAAGCCCGTCGTGGTCGCGCGTGATCGCGAGCGCCTGGCAGAGCTTGCCCGGCCCGGAGCAAAGCGCCCTCTCGTCCGCCACCCCGCGCCGCGCGCGCATCAGCTCGAGCCCGTGCGTCGGCGCGAGCGCGCGCACGAGGGCCGCTTGGGGATCGCCCTCCTCGCCGCAGACCAGGTTGAGACACCAGTGGATCCCGTAGGAGCGGTAGACATATGCATGTCCGGGCGGGCCGAACATGGCCGCGTTGCGAGCGGTCAGACCGCGGTGACCGTGGCTCGCGGGATCCTCGCGGTCGTACGCCTCGACCTCGACGATCTCGCCGCCGACGCCGTCGACCAGCAGCGTGGCTCCGATCAGCTCGGGCGCCACGTCGTGGACCGAGCGGGCATAGAACTGACGGTTCACGTGAGCTTGTCGCGCTTCGCGTCGTAACGGACGAGGGCCGGAAAAGCGAGGCAGGTGGCGATCGTGCCGATCACGCACATGAAGCCGCCCGAGACGATCGAGAAGCGCAGGTTCGTCAGGGACGCGACGACGCCGGCCTCCATGTTCCCGAGGGTCGGGCCGCTCGCCACCTGGGCGAACTCGATCCCCGTCAGCCGGCCTCGCATCGCCTCGGGCGTCGCGGTCAGCATGATCGTCGAGCGGAAGACCGCGCTGATGTTGTCGGCGCCGCCGGCGACAGCGAGCATTAGGAGACCCAGCCACAGGGAGTGGGCAAACCCGAATGCGCCGATCGCAAGGCCCCAGCCGATCGCCGCGATCGCCACAGCGAGACCCTGGCGGCGCACGTGGGGGATCCAGCCGGAGGCGAGCGAAGACACCAGCGCGCCGCCGTAGGGAGCGGCGTACAGATAGCCGACGAGCGTCGGATCGCCGTAGCGGTGCGTGGCGATCGCGGGGAAGAGCGCCATCGGCATCCCGAACACCATCGCGTTGATGTCCACGATCATGAAGCCGAGCACGACGGGTTGGCGCCGGACATAGCGGAAGCCCTCGACGATCGACCGGAGGCTCGGGCGGTCGGCATCCGCCACCGGCGCAATCGCGGGCAACGCGAGGATGCTGGCGATCCCGATCGCGAAGGTACCGAGGTCGATCGTGTAGGCCGCCGTCAGCCCTACGAGCTTGATCGTGATCCCGGCCAGCGCCGGTCCGGCAACAGAGGTGAAGCTACCGGAGACGCTCTCGAGCACCATCGCGGCGGGCACCTTGTCCTCCGGCACGAGGCGCGGGGTGACCGAGCGCATCCCGCCGACCCCCAGGCAGAAGAAGGAGGCGGCGAAGAAGCCGAGCACGAAGCACGCCGTGACGGACGGATGGCTGACCGCCGCGTTTACGACGAGCCCGATGCCGACGACCGCCATCCCGAGCTGAGTCCAGATCAACAGGCGCCGGCGGTCGACCGCGTCCGCAAGCGCACCGCCCACGAGCGTGAGCGTCAGCAGCGGGACGAGCTCGACGAACGCGAGCATGCCGACGAGCAGCGTCGATCCCGTCAGCAGATAGACCTGGTACGGAAGCGCGACGAGCACGAAGTTCCCGCCGAGGTCCTTGACGGTCTGGCCGGCCCAGAAGATGCGGAAGGGGCGGGAGATCCGCAGCGGGCTCGTGTCGATCGCAAGGCGCGCGAAGCGCTCGCGAACGCCGGGGCTCTCGAGGCCTGGCGGGGTCTCGTCGGGAATGAAGCCGGAGCTGCTCAGAAGAGCTTGTGCGTCTCGGACGGACGCGACGTCGACTCGAGCACTCGGCGGGCGCGACGGCCGAGATCCGTGAGGTCGACCTTGCCGGTGTCGACCTGCTCCGCAAGTCTTTCGGCGAGTGCGAGCGCCTCGTCGAGGAGCGGTGCGCCGGCGCCAGCGTCCTCGCCCATGTCGTGCAGGATCGTCCGCTCGGTGCGCGAGGCCACGATCGGATCGGCCACGCCCTCGATCCAGACGCGCGTGCGCCGCCCGTCGCCGCGCTCGTCGCCGAGCAGCGGCTCGAGCGCGTAGATCTTGTCGGCGCGCGCCCACTTGCCGAAGCCGAGGAAAACCATCCGCGTCGGGTCCGCCATGCAGGGATTATGTCTGCTGCGGTAGCTGTCCATCGCGGGCAGGCCCCACTCCGCTGCCCCACCCTTGGGTGGGGACCGGACCACCCGCCACCCGCGGTCAGCGTATCGCCGGGACTGGGCCCTCGCGGGTGAAAATCGTGCCGGTTGTGTGACGATTCGTGCCCAGCCGTGCAGACCGGGCGCCGCTAGTCGAAGAAGGTGTCCTCGTGCCGGTACGGCGGGACACAGCAGCAGAGGATTCGGAGCGGCCGGTCGCCCTCGGCCCGCAGCTCGTGCCACGAGCCAGCGGGGATAGCGACCGCGTCGCCCGCGCTGACGCCGCGCCGCTCGCCGTCGAGCTCCATCTCTCCTTCGCCGTCCAGCACGAAGTAGATCTCCTCGCTCGCGCGGTGGTAGTGCCGCTGCGTCGCTTGACCCGGCGCAAGCGTCGCCTCGGCCAGGCTCTGGTGCTCGATCCCGCCGGTCGGGCGGCCGAACAGCTCGCGGATCGTCGACCCGTCCGCGGTGACGAACGACTCTGCGTCGGCCAGCGAGCGAACCTCCACTAGTGCCCCTTCAGTGAATGTTGCCGAGTTTCTGGGTCGCGAGCACCAAGCGATGCAAGGACGCAGGGAGCCCTCGTACCGGTTGGTACGGGGGCGACTGAGGACGCCGCAGCGCGCCGTGTGATCGCGGGCCAGAAGCCGGTGGACATTTGCTGGAGGGGCACTAGCCGCGCTCGACTGCGCCGCGCAGAATTTCGGCCACCCGCTCTTGATCCTCGGCCTCGATCTGCGGGAAGAACGGGAGCGCGAGCGTCCGCCGCGCCGCGTCCTCGGCGACCGGGAACTGCCCCTCGCGGAAGCCGTAGTCGCGGCGCATGTACTCCTGCAGGTGGATGCAGGGGACGTATTCCGCCGTTCCAACGCCCTCCCGGCGCAGCGTTCCCATCACGCCGTCGCGATCGAGCTCGGGCGCCAGTTTTACGACATAGACGAACCACGAGCGCTTGTGCTCCGAATCGTCACCGACAAGCGTCTCGACGCCGTCGAGGCCGTCCAGGAGCTCCCCGTACCGCGCGGCTGCAGCAGTGCGCAGCTCGAGGATCCGGTCGAGCTTCTCGAGCTGGCCGATTCCGACGGCGGCCTGGATGTCCGTCCAGCGGTAGTTGAAACCGAGCCTGACATGGTCGAACCAGCCGCCACCCGCGTACTGGCGGCCCTGGTTCCGCATGCTGACGACGAGCCGGTACGTCTCCTCGTCGTGCATCGTCACCACGCCGCCCTCGCCGGTGGCGAGCTGCTTGTTCGGATAGAAGCCGAAGATCGCGGGAACGCCGTGGCCGCCGATCGGAACGCCCTTGTACTCCGCGCCGAGCGCCTCCGCCGAGTCCTGGATCAGCGCAAGCCCGTGCCGATCCGCAAGCGCGCGCAGCTCGTCGAGCTCGCAGGGGTAGCCGAACATATCGACCGCGACGATCGCCTTCGTCCGCTCCGTGATCGCCGCCTCGACCGACGCGGGATCCATGTTCAGCGTGCGCGGATCCATGTCGGCGAACACCGGGACGCCGCCCTCGTAGATGAAGCAGTTCGCCGAGGCCGCGAACGACAGCGTCGACGTGATCACCTCGTCGCCGGGCTGAACGCCCGCGATGCGGCAGAGCAAATGGAGTCCCGCCGTGCCGCTCGAGACCGCCGCTGCATGCGGAGCACCGACCCGCTCGGCGACGAGACGCTCGAACTCCTCGATCGTCGGGCCGAGCGACAGTCGGCCGGAGCGCAGGACCTCGAGCACGAGCTCCTCCTCGCGCTCGTCGAGCCACGGCTTCGCGAGAGGGATCTCCCTGACGGCGGGCTTCAAGCCTCGGCTGGCGCCGGCGTTGCGTAGTCGAGCCAGTGCGCCCAGCGCTCGCTCTGCCCGCGGGCCGTGTCCAGATACGCCTTCTGGATCTCCAGCGTGACCGGTCCGACGCCGAGCTCGTGGTCGTCCACGGCGCGGAGCGGCGTCACCTCGGCCGCCGTTCCGGACATGAACACCTCGTCGGCGAGGTACAGGTCGGTACGGATTAGGTTCTTCTGGACGACCTCATGGCCGAGATCGGAGGCGATCTGAATGATCGTGTCGCGCGTGATCCCCGGGAGGATCGACGCCGACAGATCTGGCGTGAAGATCGTCCCGTCCTTGACCACGAAGATGTTCTCGCCCGAGCCGTCGGCGATGAAGCCCTCGTCGGTGAGCAGGATCGCCTCGTCATAGCCGGCGCGGTTGGCCTCCATCACCGCGAGCATCGAGTTGAGGTAGACGCCCGTCGCCTTGGCGACATGCGGAATCACGTTGGGCCCGATGCGCCGCCAGCTCGAGATCGTGGCGCGGATGCCCTGCGTCAGGCTTTCCTCGCCGAGGTAGGCGCCCCACGGCCAGCTCATGATCACGACGTCGACGGGATTCCCCACCGCCGAGACGCCGAGCTCGCCGTAGCCGTAGAACGCGATCGGGCGGAGGTAGCACTCGGGCAGGCCGTTCGCCGAGATG
>Ga0193747_1000444_pt1 | contig 13927 bp, 11 predicted proteins | sample L1m2metaG_FD_143048 | JGI IMG/M metagenome (GOLD analysis project Ga0193747, IMG submission 143048) | Soil microbial communities from a riparian zone of the East river system, Colorado, United States - L1m2 | ecosystem: Environmental > Terrestrial > Soil > Riparian zone | place: USA: East River...
AGTTCGATTTCCTCCAGATCAATTATTCGCTGATGGAACCCGAAGCCGAGGAGCGCATTCTGCAGTTCGCGCAGGAGCGCGGCGTCGCCGTGATCGCGAATCGGCCATTTGGATCCGGCGATCTCTTCGGCAAAGTGCGTTCGAAACCGCTGCCGGATTGGGCGGCGGAAATTGATTGCCGCTCCTGGGCACAATTCTTTTTGAAATGGATTGTGGCAAATCCAGCAATCGCGTGCGCGATCCCAGCGACGGATAAACCGCGTCACCTCGAAGACAATATGCAGGGCGGAATTGGCCGGTTACCCGATCCAAAATTGCGCCGCCGGATGGCGGAATTGGTCTCATCATTGTAAGGCCACGGCGCCGTTCGTACATCTAGCGCAAGTCAAATTAAAAAATTTAACGTTTGACGAAAAAATCGGTTGCGACCTTGGCCGATATACCCGATAGATCGCGGCTTCATGCCAAAACTTCTCACCCTCACGTTTGTCATCGTGGGATCCGCGGCAATTTGCCCGCATCCCGTAATGGCGCTGCGATTCTCGGCGCCGACCCCCAAGTTCAATTACACCGATCCCTCCGGCAAAAAACAATCGGTCGACGTTGTGGACCACTACTATCCGAAGAAGATCGTCCAGCCGATTTGCAAGCCAGATGCGCAGATTGATCCGAAATTGCGCCGGGCCGCCACCATCGCCGAGGAGCGCGCACGTGCGCACTCGCTGTCCAAGTGCTGGCGTTTCGTAAAGGAAGCGCTGGTTGCTGCGGGCGTAGTGAAATCGCGGCCGCAGACACCCCTCGCGAAACAAGCCGGTCAGGAGCTGGTGAACAATTACGGATTCAAAAAACTGCCGGTTTCAAATCCGTACGAAGCGCCCGTGGGATCTGTGTTGGTCTACGGCGCCAAGCGCGCGGCTGGTCATGTGGAGATCCGGACCGAGACTGGATTTGTTAGCGATTTTCGTTCGAAGACGCCATCGCCGCGTCCGCTGATTGGCGTTTTCGCGAAGAGTTAGTTTAAAACCGCGCCTGCGGCGGCTGACGTCGTCTTCGGAGAAGCCGATCCACCTGAACACAGGCGGAACGCGTTGTCCTCAACGCCGTTGCACACGCGGCTTTGCCGCCTGACTGTTCCGGCCGTGAGCATTCGTATCGCGATGTGGTCTGGTCCGCGAAATATTTCGACGGCCATGATGCGCGCATGGGGCAATCGGGACGATACGGTCGTTATCGATGAGCCATTTTACGCCTATTACCTTAAAGTGACGGGCATAGAACATCCCGGCGCAGACGAAGCGGTCGCAACCGGCGAAACCGATTGGCGAAAAATTGTGACGCGCCTCACCGGCCCGATCGCGAACGGAAAGCGGATTTTTTTTCAGAAACAGATGACCCACCATCTGTTGCCCGACATTGATCGCGAATGGCTCGGGGCTGTGACTAATTGTTTTCTAATTCGCGACCCGCGCGAAGTGATTAATTCCTACATTAAAAAGCGAGAAGACCCTGCGCTCGAGGATCTCGGTTTCGTGCAGCAGGCAGAGATTTTTGATTTCGTGCGAAGTCACACGAATGCCGTTCCGCCCGTTGTCGATGCCAAGGACGTGCTGCAAAATCCGGAGAGGACGCTACGACTGCTCTGCGAGGCGGTCGGCGTCGAGTTTAGCGAGTCGATGCTTTCCTGGCCGTCAGGCTTGCGTGACACCGACGGCATTTGGGCAAAGCATTGGTACGGCGAGGTGGCAAAAACGACCTCGTTTCAACCGTATCGTCCAACACCGAGCGAAGTTCCGGCGCGATTGCGCGAGGTCCATCAGCGGTGCTGTGAATGCTATCAGCGGCTTTATGAATACCGGCTGCATTGAAGTTCTCGCACGAAGAACACGACGGACACAACGTCATCGAAATGAAAGTTTTTCTTTGTGTCCGTAGGGGACGTTGTGTGAGGTAATTCAGATGCTTCAAAAATTCGACGAACGAAACCGCGACCTGCTCGTAAACATCAACGGAAAGTTGGTGCATCGCGACAAGGCGGGGATCAGCCCGTTCGACTCGGCAGTGCAAGGCGGTGACGCGGTCTGGGAAGGACTGCGACTTTACAACGGCCGGATTTTCAAGCTACACGAACACCTCGATCGCCTCGAGCGTTCAGCCCGCGCACTTTCGTTCGAGGAAATTCCGCCCCGCGAAAAAATCATCGACGAAATCAAACGCACGCTCGCTGCAAACAGTATGCGGGATGGCGCCCATGTTCGACTCACGCTGACACGCGGAGTGAAGATTACTTCGGGCATGGATCCGCGACTCAACCAAAGCGGGCCCACATTGATCGTGCTCGCCGAACACAAACCGCCAGTTTATACGAAAACCGGACTGAATTTGATCACGAGCCAGATCCGCCGCCCGCCACCGGATGTGCTCGATGCGCGTATTCATCATGCAAACCTGCTGAACTCGATCCTGGCAAAGATCGAAGCGAACAATGCGGGCGCGGACGACGCACTCATGCTCGACACGCGCGGATTCGTCGCTGAAACGAACGCGACGCACGTCTTCATTGTGCGTAACTCCGATGAATCGCGAGCAAGCGGCGACTTGGCAACAGGCCGCGTTGTAGCGTGCCCCGAGGGGATAACTCGTGCGACTGTGATTGAGATTTGTGCCGCCGAAAAGATTCGTTGCGTCGAGACTGACCTGTCACTCGTCGATGTCTATGGTGCGCATGAAATGTTGTGCACGGGCACGATGGGCGAATTAGCCGGCGTGATCAGGATAGATAATCGCCAGATCGGCGATGGAAACGTTGGGCCGATCACAAAACGCCTGAGCGATCTCTACTTCCAAAGGACCGCGACCGAAGGCGTGCAGGTCGTGGATGTGTAAGAGCTTAGTCGTTTTCTTTCACAACTGTTGGGTCGGCGTGATAAGCCCCAACAGGATCGCAACAGGAATGGACGTGTAGCCGATAAAAAGAAGCCAGGCGAAGATCCGGCCGCCTAACGCGAGACGCGGTGTCAGTTTTTTGTCATTAAACCCGAGCGATTGGAAAAAGCTCGACGATCCGTGGCTGAGATGAAGCGCGAGCAAAAACAGGCCAAGCACGTAAAACCCAGAGACATAGTAATTTTGGAATCCGTACACCATCATTGAGTAGACGTCGTAATGTCCGAGAGGATCGGCCTTGAGCAGAACAAAACGGGGATCAGTGACGCGCACTGTAAAATGCGCGATGTGGTAAACGATGAACGCAAGCACGATCAACCCGCTGATCACCATGTGACGCGAAGCGAATGTTGCTTTCACATACTCCCGGTCGACGTACCCCTCTGGTCGCGCACGGCGGTTTTCGATCGCCAGTTGAATCGTCACGTAAATGTGAACGACGACGGCGGCGAGTAGGAACAAACGGATTATCCAAAGCAAAGGGCCGAGGTCGCGCAGGTGTTGCGAGTAACCGTTAATCCATTCCGGGCCGATAAAAATCTGCAAATTGCCTAGCAGATGTCCGATAACGAAAAGGATCAAAATGATGCCGGTGACCGCAACGATCATTTTCTTTCCAACGGACGAGCGATAGAAAGCAGCGAAGATATTCACGGCAGATTTAGCGCACGGCGAGGCACGCCGCACGCCTCAGATTATGAACGTCACTCGGAGCGTCAAGGCTGCAGGCATTAGCAGAGGTTTCAGGGTTCTGATGCGGCTCCTCGCCGTAGTGGAATAAGTAATCTTTCACTTCGGTTTACCCCAGCATATAATTGCCGGCCTCATGGCGAACAGCGAAGAGCCTCAGACGGTTTTCCAGGAAATGCCCGGTTCTCACGAGGAGCGCTCCATACTGGCGAGCGAGCCCGTTGCCACAATTGGCCGCCGAGATGGTTTCTGGTCGCAGTTTCTCCAACACGAATGGTCCTCGGCTGCGCTGTATCTGTTTTTAGATGTAGTGAGCTGGCTCGCTATTTATCGACTCGCAGGCTGGTTTCGCTATGACGCATTTTATGCCACGCCGTTTCAGTTCTTCGTGATCAACCTTATTCAGCTGGGTGTGATTGTGACGGCGCTGTACTTTGTGGGTGGGTACGACCGCACTGTCGAAAAGCTCACTCTCGGTTACGCTGCCGAGCACATTCTTGCAGTCACGACAGCGGCCCTGGTGAGTGCAATGCTGATTTATTCCGCGGCAACGTTTGATCAGACGATGAAGCCAAGCCGCGGTGTACTCCTTTTGAGCTTCGCGATTTTTCTTCCCCTGTCGCTGGCTTACCGCCGCTGCATTCGGCAATATGTAGTCGCCAACAGCGTCGGCCGCTCTTTTTTGGTCATCGGAGGCGGCGCTACGGCAGCGCGTTTTTACGAAGCATACAAGAAGTCTTCAAACGGGCAGCAACTGGAATTCGTGGGTGTAAATGAAGAGCGCGTCGGCCAGCCCATTGCTGGTGAGGGATCTCCGATCGTGCAGGGAAATCTCGTGTCGAAGTTGGACAACCTTAGCAATCGTTACAGCGGCATCATCCTGGCGGAGCGAGCGAGCTCTCTAAATACCCAATTGTTGGAACGCCTTGTCCACGCGCAGTTCCAGGAAACGCGCGTTTATACTTTGGAATCCTTTTACGAAACTCAATGGCGTTATCTCCCACTCGGAATTGTCGATCCCTTTTGGCCGCTGCAGACCGGGTTTCAATTAGCGCGTACCTCCCCCTATCATTATCTCAAACGCCTTTTCGATCTCTTCGCCTCGGCAACGGCACTGGTCATTTGTTCCCCGCTCTTCATTCTTGTTCCTCTATTCATCTGGATGGAGGATGGCGCTCCGGTTTTATTCAGACAGGAAAGAGTCGGTCGCGACGGAAAGCGTTTCATTCTTTTCAAATTCCGGACCATGCGCTGTCGCGCAGATCATCCGGACGAAGACATTTACACGCGCGAAGGCGATCCCCGGGTGACGCGTGTGGGGCGGTGGCTGCGGAAACTTCGGCTCGATGAGTTGCCGCAGCTTTGGAACGCGCTGAAAGGCGATATCAGTCTGATTGGCCCACGCGCTGAGTGGAGCAAGTGTGCCGAACGCTATGAGCAAAGCATCCCGTTCTATCACTTTCGCCACCTGGTCAAGCCAGGAATCACCGGATGGGCGCAGGTCAACTATCCCTACGGCGAGAGCGACGAGGACGCCGTCGAGAAGCTAAAATACGATCTTTACTACATCCGGCATTACTCGCTAAAGCTGGATGCCATGATCGTGTTAAAAACGTTATACACAATGCTCTTTGGCAAGGGACGCTGAGCAGAGCACGACTGATGATCGGCTAGTGATCGGTTGATGAAATTTTTGCTTTCGAAATCTTTCAGGTGATCTCAAGCATCTTCCGCAAGGCATCTCGCTGGATTTTCTTCGCTGCCCTTGCTTATGCTCCCTGGGCGTACGGCGCCACAACCTCGGCAAGTATCAACATAACGAACTGCGTGTTACTCGTTGCGTTCATACTCTGGGGTGCCGAGTTACTCACCGGTGGACGGAGTCCCGATTTACCACCGTTTCTTCTCACCCTGATTGCCGCCCTGGTTTGCATAGGAGGTTGGATGGCCCTGAACGCCAAGTCGATCTACGACCCAGAATTCTCTCTTTTCGTCCCGCTGCGGAATTTTGCGCCGTCTGTAACGGGCTCTGTCGATTATGCTAATAGCGCAGCATGGATGTTGCGGGGTGCGTTGCTGCTCGGAACGATATTATTCGTCTGTGATCTTTCGCAGAGCAGCCGATGGTTGCTCCGACTGTGGTATATCATTGGCCTGGTCGGCGGCTCGATAGCATTTCTGGGTTTACTCCAGAAAGCTACCGGCACGCTGATGATCTTTTGGCAACCGCCACCGCCGGAGGACGTTCGAGTAAGGACATTTTTCGCGACGTATTACTATCACGGTAATGCCGGTGCTTTTTTAAACTTGGTGTGGCCGTTGAGTATAGGACTAGTTATCCGCGCCTTTGCCAGCGGATCCCATCCTTGGACGCGTGCGATGTGGACAAGCGTTTTTCTCCTAACCGTAGCCGCAGTGTTCGCAAATACGTCGCGCATGGCTCAACTGGTTGCGGTCCTGTTGTTGATCGCGATTTGCGTGCAATTTGGACCGTTGCTTCTCCGCAAGCTGTCGGGAGGCCAGAAGAGTGTCGCCTTGGCGGGCGGGCTTGCTATTGTTTTGGCGCTCATCGCGTTTGCGCAGGCCAGTCATTTTGAGCAACCGCTTAACCGCTGGCAGTCGGCGAGCGAGCACATTCCCAACGATGCTCGGTGGCAGGCGTCGCGGGTGGCCGTCCGCGCGTTGCCGGATGTCGGGTTATTCGGGTTTGGCCCAGGGACGTTTCGCGTTGTGTTCCCAACATACAATCCCAGTGGGAGCGACCAGGTGCCGGGGTCGTGGAGATTTCTGCACGAGGATTACCTGCAGACCGTACTGGAATGGGGGTGGGTTGGCGGCATTCTTTGGACTCTGGTCTTTTTCGGAGGAATAGCGGTTGGTATTCGTAGTTATAAGAAGCACGCCAGGCGAGTGTGGATGCCACGAAGACGTGTGCTTCAGCCGGTGGTAATCATGGCGCTCATGGGATTGGCGCTGCACGCCGTGGTCGATTTCCCGATCCAGATCGAATCCATCCAACTGTATGTAGCCACTTATCTAGGCCTTTGCTGGGGAAGTGTCCTCTGGAGAGACCACGCACCGCGGATGAGCGGACAGGCAGATCTGAGTCCGCACACTGCTACCCGAGCGGTCCGTTAGAGCCGATGGCTCTACGCGCCGTTGCCTTCGTGATCGGGCTTCGCCCGGTGACTGTCACCACGGTAACCGCGGATATAGGATCCTTCGCCGTATCCGTGCGAAGCGTAATAGTAATAGTAGCCGACGCCCCCACTCCGCCGCAATCGATTCAACACCAGACCGGCTGGGCGAACCCCCGATTTACCCAGCAAGGAAATGGCTCTGCGCACCGCTTCACGTGGTGTTTTGCCCGCTCGAACGACCATACACACCGTCTGGGCATGCGGAGTCATCAGCAGAGTATCGCTGACAGCGAGGATCGGTGCGCTATCGATCACGACGCGATCAAACAGATTTGCAGCCTCGGCAATCAGTTGGCCGAAGAACGGGCCGGCAAGAATCTCAGCGGGATTGGGCGCGCGCCGTCCACCTGCGAGGACAAATAGCTGGCCTCCCGTCGCGGCGAGAATGTTTTCCGTCAGCTCAACGCTCTCATCGACGAGCTGGACTTCTCCGGCGGGAATCTGACGCGCTGCCGAGGCTATGTCTGCTTCACTCACTAGACAATCCGTCAGGAGCACGCGATAACCCTGCTGGGCCAAGGCAAGCGAATAATTGGCGCTTGTGAAACTTTTCCCTTCGTTGGGGACAGCACTAGTGAAAAGCGAAACTTTTCGCTCGGCTTCCGGACCCAAGAGAGAAAGTGCGGCGCGTAAATTCCGGAACGCTTCCGCCGCCGGACTTTGAGGAGTTTCCACTACGACGCGATAATTGGAACTTCCGAAAGCTTTGCTTCGCCTTTTCAGCCGCTTGACCGGCCCCTCGTCTGTTGTGTCGGGAACAGCCGCGAATACGGGCAATCCGACTGTGGTTTCCGCCTGGTCCACAGTTTTAATGGAACGATCCAGCGCGTCGGCGCCAAAAACGAAAGCCAAACCGACAGCGAGGCCGCCAAGCAACCCCAATAGGATCGTTTTCGTGGGTCGAGGACTAACAGGAAAGTTCGGAAGCGGGGAATGCTCAATCACGCTGACCGCATTCGCCTTGACGTCTTTTGATAGGTTCGTCTCTTTTATCTGGCGAAGGACGCTTTCGTACAACGCACGATCGGTTTCGGCTTGCCGCGCCAACTCCTGATAACCGATCGCGGTGCGGTTGAGATTGACCGCGACGCCCTGCTGGCTTTGCAAAGCTTGTTGCAAGCTGGCCTCTGTCGCTTTGATTTGCTCGATGGTACTGCGCAGAAGCGGAGGTTGCGCCAACACAGCTTGACGGAGCTTGTCTTTCGCCTCGGCCAGCGAGGCCTTGGCCGCCATCATTTTGGGGTGCTTCTCCTTGTATCGTAAGGCGTAGGTAGTGATCCCCGCTTCGATCTGAATAATACTGCGCCGCGCTTCCGCTACCATTGGGGCAGAAGAAATACTCGGAATCGCGAGCAACGCGTCGATATTATTGCCATTCTGATCGACTTGCTGGAGCTCGCCTTCGAGACGAATCTGATCGGCCTTCGCGGCGGTCAATTTGTCGCTCAGCGTTTGCAGCTTATCCTCTACCAAGCCGCCCCGAGATCCGCCAGCGCCTGAGCCAGACCCTTGCTGTGACCCCGTCGCGGCTGTGCCACCGCCGAGTTGGAGAGCATCTGGATTTTTTGCCTTGTATTCGGCGACGGCCGCCTCACTTTTTTGAAGGTTCCTCTTCAATCGCTCTTCTTCTTCCAACAAATAACGCAATGCGTCCTCGCTGAATGACGCGCGGCGCTCGATTGAGTTGCGAATGTACTCTCGACCGACCGCTTCGGTCAGGCGCTGTGCCATGGCTGGATCACCGTGCGTCACGTACAAATCGATCAGCCGCGTGCCGCGGCGGATTGCCGGTTTCACCATGCCGACCATTGCTCGACCCAGTGCTTCTTCGACCGCCGTAAACGTTGTGCCACCGGCATTCTGCGTTTTGGTCGCAGCCTGCGATGGCTCCGTGCGTTCGGTTGCGCTGGAACTCTTTTCGGCGACGACACTTTGGCCCAGAAGAGCGCGTCCACCGTCCTGCGCCAAGCCTTCAGAACGCACAACCCGCGCAAGAAGTGCTTGGTTAGTGAGATTCTGTTCGATCGTTCGCAGCGCCTCCTGGCTGGCCAGAAATACCGAGCGCATCCGCGTCGTGGAATCGTCCGTAGGAACGAAACTCGGCTCCTGAAGTTGCACTTCCAAGATCGTGTGGCCCTGGTAAAGCTTCGGCGTCCGTGCGAGGTTACCCAACGCCAGGAAAAGGCCGGCCAAAACGCAGATCGCTACGATCCAAATACGTTCGACGAAAGAATGCCAGTAGCGCCGAAAATCGAATCCGCGTACTTCGTCGGCGTACGGCTCGGCCAGTTTCTCCAAATTTGGGGAAACGTTCTTTCCCGTCACAGATTGGGCAGGATCAATCACGGCAAAATATTGGTCCGAAGCTTACACTCAAGACGTCCACTCGGAAAGGTGAACGGGCAACAAATTTTCAGTTAAAAAATACTTTCGCCGACGGTGATGGTATCGCCCGGCACAACGAGAAAACCTCCGCCGCTCCCTTTGGTGAAGCGCTTTGCATTCACCTTGAAAATCTGATCGCCATTCGCGTTACGTCGCCGCACCGTAATTCTTTCCGGCGCGGCGATCCGCGTATATCCGCCGGCAAGCGCGATCGCCTCGAGTAAATCAATACCCTCCGGACTGCCTTCGGGCATTTCGAAGCTCCCAGGGTGACCTACCTGACCCAAAATCGAAAAACGCCGCTTTGCGTAGCCGAGGAGCATCACATTGACCCTTGGGTGTACCAGATAATCGCGGCCGTACAACTCTGTGAGTTTCGACGCTGCCTGAGTCAGACTCAGTCCCGCCAGGTGCACTGAGCCCAGCAACGGCACGCTCAGGTTGCCTTCGGGGTTCAATCGTCCGTTTGCTCGGAGATCGTCTTCGCCAAAAACCTCGACGGACACTTGGTCGTTCGGACTTAAAATGTAACCAGCCGGCGCGCTGGCTCCGCCGGTTGTTGCAGGCGCCGAAGACATGGCCGCGGGCTGCGATGCGGCGCTCCCCGGCATGGTTTGGGCTAACAGAAACTCTGGGAGCAACGACAACGCGAGCGCAGTGGCCAACCAACGTCCCCGTGTCCCAGTTCGCAATTGATTCAAACCCCGTCTAGAACCTGACCGTCGCTCGAACGCCGACCTGATTGTCATCGAAGCTGAAGAAATCCACATTGCTGCTATCCTCGCGGTGCAGGTAGTACACCCCGGCGCTCAACCACCTGGTAATCAACACGTCAAGCGACGGCTCAATGAACCAGTAATCGTCATTCCGCGGCGCATCAATATTATCCTTAGCGGCGAAGTAATCTGCGTTTTCGTAGCCACCGGCCAAGCCGAAGTAAAGGCGGTGGAACAAACGTTGCTGAAAGCGACCGACGACATACGTGTTCGCGAAATCCTGATCGGGTTCGAACCCGGAATTGTAAATCCGGCGGCCAGCGGCAAGTGTGAGAGTCGAGCCATCAAATGGATAGTACGTGAGCCCCAGTTCAAAGACGGGTGTGCTATACGTGCTCCGGTTACCGTCGAATTGACGAAACTCAACGCCTCCTGACGCGTACAAGCCCAATTTGGCTGTCACCTCGTAATTGAGGCGGAGGTTCGCCTGCTCGAACGTTTGGTCTGGAGTAGGATCATCCACCCAGTTGTACCCAAACGTGCCCCCTACGCCGACGGACACCTTTGGCAGCCACCTATAATAAAGGTAAAGGCCGCCCGAAACGGTGTAGTCACTAATGTTATTCGGGTAGAAGTAGGTGTACGAATCAAATTCGCCCTGCAGGTACAGTTTACCAGTCAAGTCATATTCGGCCCTCGCCCGGGTATTGAAGATGTTCATGCGGGTGGGCGCGTTTGCGTCGGTGTTTGCCCACAGCCCGGTGGTGTCGATGAAGCTATTGAGATTTGCAGACTGAAGGAGCACCACATCCTGGGAAAGACTTAGCCTCAATCGGCCGGTGCTGTATCCGCCTTCGAGGTGAATCAGTTGGTTAAATGCGTCTTCGTCCGAGTGATCGACGTACAGAAGACCACTCGGCATGTAATCCAAGCGCAGATAGCTTCTGCTGCGCCCTTGTATGTCGCCGAAGCCAAGGGTCAGCTGCGGCTCGATCGCGAAATAATAATCCGATGTCTTATGGGTGTGAGTGAGAAAGATGTTGTCATCCCAAACACCGCGCACCGTGAACAACAATCCGTAATAAAACCGGCGCGGCTGGGATGAGGGCCCACCTAGCGCGATGTTCTTCGTGCTGAACCCACCATAAGGCCCTCCCGCTGCGGGCGACCCAATCACGCTTGTCTGCGCTGTGGTGTAGTTCGTCGAAGACGACCACGGATCGGATGAAGGTGGGAACGCCTCCTCGGAGGAAGGCAAGGGTGCAGACGAACTGGGTAATGGCTCGGCTGGTGTAGAAGGCAATGATTCTGGCGCGGAAGGCAGTGGCGCTGCTTGCGTCGACGGCGCGGGTTCACTCGAGGGAAGCGTTGGCTCCGACCAAGGCGGCAGAGCCGCCTCTTCAACGGACTCCTGTGCTTGCGCAGCCAGAACGACTGCGAAGAACATTGCTGCGACGAGTGCCGGCGTTCTGCCGACAATCAGGTGGGCGATTTCGGCAGCGGTGGTTGCTGCCGCGCGGGCTGAAAAAGGTGCGAAGCGGTGGGAGTACAAGGCATAACCGGGGCGCATGGCCGCGAGATTAGGGTGTCGCCAAAAGACCGTCAATCAAAAAATGTCAGTAAAAATCAAGAAATTTTGGTGCGGCTTTTGCCCCTCCCCGAGAACGCCGTCGGCGCATGTGAAGACAGCGGGGGTTTAGCAGGAGAGATTTGCTTTGCAGTTGTTCGCATAAGACGTTTTACATCGGTTCAGCAGGAATCATGAACGACATTTCAGAGCGCGAAAAGACGCTTACAATCAACGAAATTTATCACTCCCTGCAGGGCGAGAGCACCTGGGCCGGTTGGCCGTGCGTTTTTGTGCGCTTAACATTCTGCGACCTGCGGTGCAACTATTGCGATACGGAGTACGCCTTTTACGAGGGAAACAAACGAAGCTTGGGCGAAATTCTGGACGCGGTCACGGCGTATCGGTGCCGCCTGGTCGAGATTACGGGCGGGGAACCATTGTTGCAGAAGAGCGTGCTGCCGCTGATGTCGATGCTGTGTGACTCGGGATACACGGTGCTGCTCGAGACTAGCGGTGCGCATGACATATCGAAAGTCGATCCGCGCGTCCACCGCATCATGGATCTAAAGACCCCGGGCAGCGGCGAAGTGGACAAGAATCTTTGGTCGAACATTGACCACCTCACCGCTCGGGATGAAGTGAAATTCGTCATGGGCTCACGCGAAGATTACGACTGGTCGCGCGATAAAGTGCAGCGTTACGGTCTTCCCTCCCGTTGCCACGCCGTGCTCTTCTCGCCAATTTTCGGCAGGATCGATCCGCGCGAAATCGTGGAGTGGATTCTCGCGGATAATCTGAACGTCCGTTTTCAACTGCAGATGCACAAATTCATCTGGAGCCCAACTCAGCGCGGCGTCTGATTATGCGCGCGCGCTTGACCAAAGATTTCACATTTGAAGCAGCACAGACTTTGCCCAAAGCGCCGGAGGGCCACAAATGCCGACGGGTGCACGGACACAGTTTCAAGGTGGAAGTTTCCGTTGAGGGCGATGTCGATCCAACGGTCGGCTGGATTTATGATCACGCGAACATCAGCGCTGCGATGAAACCGCTTCTAAAAATCCTGGACCACGCGTATCTCAACGACATTGACGGATTGGACAATCCGACCATCGAAAACATGGCCGAATGGTTCTGGAAGAAATTAGAACCTCAATGCCCCGGCCTCTGCGAGATCGTGGTGCACGAAACACCCACTGCGCGTTGCGTCTATCGCGGTCAATAAGGAGTAACCGCTGGAACGCCGTGGCTCCTTGCCCAATCTACAACTCAATCGCGTAGCGTTTCAGCTTGTTGTAAAGGGTGGGCCGCTGAATCCCGAGGAGTTCGGCTGCTTTTTTCTTGTTCCCTCGGCATTCGGCGAGCGCCTGGAGAATTGCGTTCCGCTCCAAGTCATCGAGAGTTTGCACGCCCTTGCGGGGCAACCCGCCGAGTTCGGATTGCTGCAACGCTGGAGGCAACTGTATTTCTGCGGGCAACTCCTTTACCCCGATCACACCCTCCCTGGCGAGCACCACCGCGTATTCGATGGCGTTTTGTAGTTCGCGAACATTTCCCGGCCACGAATAATCGAGCAATTTCTGGAATGCATCCGGTGAAACGTCTGGCTCCGGCTTGCCGAGTTGTTGAGAAAATTGCCTAACGAATTGGCCGATCAACGGCGGAATATCCTCTCTTCGTTTCCGCAACGGCGGCACTTCAATTTGGAAAGTGTTTAGACGGTAGTACAAGTCCGAGCGCAACCGATTCTCGGCGAGCGCCTCGGGGATGGACCTGTTAGTCGCTGCGATCGCGCGGAAATCCGCTTTCATCGTCTGCGTGCTACCAAGCGGCCGATATTCGCGCTCTTGCAACACGCGCAGGAACCGCGTCTGCAAATCAGCCGGCATGTCGGATATTTCGTCAAGAAACAGCGTGCCGCCGTCTGCCGCAGCGATCATTCCCGGGAAATCGTGCATCGCTCCGGTGAACGCGCCTTTGACGTAACCGAAAAGTTCTCCCTCGATCATCGTTTGCGGGAATGCAGCGCAATTGAGCTTCACCATCGGTTCTCCAGCGCGTCGGCTGCGGGCGTGAATCGTGTTGGCAATCACTTCCTTGCCCACGCCGCTTTCGCCTGCGATGAGAACGTTCGCATCCGAGGGTGCCATCGCCTCGATCAGTTCCTCAATCTCCTGCATCGGTTTGCTCTTGAAAACTGGGGCAGGTCGCGCTTCAGCGATCTCTAGCCGCTTTTCCAATTGCTCCGTCTTCTTCCGTAGTTTTTCAGCTTCCTGGAGCAGGAACTGTTTCTCCAATGCTTTCTCCACGAGGCTCAGAAGTTCCTCCGGCGCATACGGCTTGCTGATAAAATGGTACGCGCCGCGTTTGATCGACTCGATGGCGTTATGAAGCGAGTCGTGCGCCGTCAAAATGATAACCTG
>Ga0193747_1000445_pt1 | contig 13919 bp, 11 predicted proteins | sample L1m2metaG_FD_143048 | JGI IMG/M metagenome (GOLD analysis project Ga0193747, IMG submission 143048) | Soil microbial communities from a riparian zone of the East river system, Colorado, United States - L1m2 | ecosystem: Environmental > Terrestrial > Soil > Riparian zone | place: USA: East River...
TCACGTTAGGTCCTATAAATTTTCGGATAAAATAGTCGAACCGAAACGCCTGAAGTATGATTCTACCTATTACTGATACTGACGACATTACAAAAGGAATGACCCCTACTGCAAATATATTGGCGGGAGAAACATGAGTAGAGAAGATCATTATAAGCAATGGAACAATACTTGCAGGTATTGCGAGTAGTCTCCAGTTCAAAAGCGGTCAGTGAATTGATAAAAGTCAGGCATATAATAATTAATTGAATGACAATTAATCTCGTGCTCAATATGACTCTGCCGCAGGCTTTTGAGCCACTGCTGTTGCTGCGGTCTAGAAAATATCTTCAATTTCCATGATTTACTCTTAAAGGAGGCACTCTGCTATCAAACTCAGAAGAATCCAAGTGAGCATGTGATCACAGCAGAGTCTGATGATGAACCTCCCTATGTAGCATAGAAAATAATTTTAGAACTGAGGGGACTTGCCATTGAGGGCCAGGTAGACTAAGAAAAAATTGGTTGGAATTAGAAAGCAAATATACAAAGATGCGGTAATGAGTCATCCCTGATATATGAATGCAATATTTATTACTGGTACCGCAGGATCTGGAAAATCACTCCTTACGTCGAGATTGCTCCAATGGTATTTGGATCGCAAATCCTTTCCGATTAGTATTAACCTCGACCCTGGTGTCGTGAATTTGCCATACGAGCCAGATGTAGACGTGCGAGACTATATAGATATAAACACTTTGATGGAAACCTATGACCTTGGACCAAATGGTTCACTAATTATGGCAAGCGATATGATCGCAACTCGGTTAGAGGAGATTCAAAATGATGTGAACAATTTGAACCCGGATTATGTCCTGATTGATACACCAGGACAGATAGAGCTATTCGCCTTCAGAGCAAGCGGTCCATATTTTGTATCGAATTTTCAATCTGACAATAAGGTTACTTTGTTCATATATGATGGGATGCTAGTTTCATCTCCGATTAATTTCGTTTCAATAGGACTACTCGCATCGTCAGTTAGATTGAGATTAAAGATTGCGCAGATTAATATTCTATCTAAACGCGACCTCATCGTTGACAAATTGAAAGACATTCTAAAATGGTCGTCGTCTGCCCTTTCATTAGAATCTTCTCTCGATAATGAGAAGGAAGCAGAATATTCTCTTTTGAGCAAAGATCTGGTCAGGAGTATGAGTAAAGGCGGATTTCATCAGAACCTTATAGCCGTTTCAAGTATGACCTTGAATGGCATGGTCAATTTGTCGGCTGCGCTAGCGAGAATTGTCAGTCAGGGAGAGGAAGCTAAAGACTGAACCCCAAATTAGGATCAACGTCTGTCACCGCCGCAGCACCGTCCTCTACAGCCAATTTAGGACCAGGCTTTGATGTATTTGGGCTGGGTCTTGATGCCTTTGAAGATAAAGTTAGAATAACTACACGCTTAGAGCAGTCAGAACAGATAACGATCAGGATCTCGGGCGAGGCTGCAAAAAGTGTTCCTTCAAAAGTGGAAGACAATTGTGCAGGTGTGGTAGTCAAAAAGATGTCCCAAGATTTTGGTATAAAGAATAGTTTTGATATCAATCTTGAGAAAAAAGTCCCGGCGGGGATGGGGATTGGGAGTAGCGCCGCATCGGCTGTGGCCGCGGCAGTTGCATTCGACAGACTATTTGATCTTAAAATTGAAAAAACTAAACTGGTCGAATATGCAGCTCAAGGGGAAATAGTCAGTGCAGGTGCCAAACACTACGACAATGTTTCGGGTTCATTACTCGGCGGTTTTGTGATTGTCAGAACCAGTCCACGATTAGAATTTATCCGATTAGCTCCCCCTGAAGATCTCCTCATTATAATTGCAATTCCTTTGATCGAAGTCCCCTACAAAAAGACTGAAGTCGCGCGAGGCATCCTACCCAAGAATGTTTCGTTGAAGAGTGTAGTTCATAATATTTCTAATGCCAGTACTATTGTTGCAGGTTTTCTCTTGAAAGATGTTGAAATGATCACCAGAGGAATTGACGATATGATAGTAGAGCCACTTAGAAAGGATTTGATTCCTGGATATGACGCAGTTAAAAAGAATGCACTAAAGGCTGGAGCCCTTGCGGTCACAATCAGCGGAGCCGGTCCCTCCATGATTTCATTTTTGAAAAATGACAAATTTGGAAAGCGCGTAGCAGATTCTATGAGTGAAGGTTTTAAAGAAGCCAACGTCCAAAGCCGAACCATAGTATGCCACGCCAGCAAAGGAGCAAGAGTACTTATGAACCCTTAATACAACAAGGCAGCACCTATTGGCTTCTCTTACTTCTTTCCTTTGTTTAGAAATGCAGACATCATTTTCTCCCTGTCTTCATGAGCAAAACATAATGCCCAGCCATAGATTTCTAAGCGCAGTCCCGTATTTATATCTGCATCCATCCCTTTGTTGATTAGTATTTTGCTAGTTTTTACAGCAATGAAACTATTCTTTGTGATTTGTCTCGCTAGTGCGAGACATTCTTCCATTAGCTTCTTGTTGAGGATCCTAGCAACTTGATTTGATCTTTCTTTTTCTTTGACACTGTCCCCCTCTTGGGCATCTGGCGGTAACACATCATCCGGCCCTAAAGATACTACTTTGTTAACTAATCCGATCTGCTCTGCCTCCTCGGCTGATAGTGTTTTACCTGTGAAGATCAGCTCTTTTGCCTTTGACGGGCCGACAATTCTTAACAATCGCTGAGTTCCTCCCCAACCTGGAGGTATACCTATCGTGACTTCGGGTTGTCCTATCTTGGCATTACTGGAAGCTATTCTAATGTCGCAAACCATAGCCAATTCACAACCTCCACCTAGCGCAAATCCATTAATTGCGGCGATAACGGGTTTTTCTAATTTCTCGATCTTGTTGAGGACATCTTGCGCAGCAGAAGCATATTTTTCGGCCATGATCGGTGTAATGGTGACCATATATGAGATATCTGCGCCTGCACAGAAAGATCGTTCTCCTACACCTGTGATAATTACAGCTTTTATACCGTCGTCTACGCCGATGATGTCAATTGTACGTGATAATTCAAGAATAACATCAGTGTTGAGAGCATTTAGGGCCTCTGGTCTATTAATCTTGATAATAGCAATGTCCGCTTGAGGTTCGAGTTGTATATATTTCATAGTCGGCATATGGGAAGCAACTACTCCTTTCAATTAAACCTTATCGCAATCAAATTGTGAACGTAGCAATGTGCATTGCAATTGCCAGATATACCCGGACGGCAATCACACAAGAAGTGGTATCGTTCTACGTGGATAAAATTGCAAACATAATTCTAGAAAAAAGGAGAGGGTTTACGCAGAGGAGCGCATACTGTTGCTACGCGCCAGCCATGCCATTGCGAAGCTCAACGCCCTTGTGATCCTCGACGGCACCTGATGTCTCAGCTGCTGCCTTGTGCATTTCTGATACCGCACAGCCCATCTGGGCTTCGGGTTTACCTTTTCTCATTAGTCCCCTATATAGGCCAGCTTCCAGAGTTTGGCCGTGTGCCTTTTCCCACTCTTCAACGGGAGTGCTAAATTTCTTTTGAATTCTATCTCTATACCACTCAGGTATAACATTGAAAGCACAGAACGGGATAATTCTTAGATCTGGAGTCAGGTAGTGAATATCACACCTTTGCAATCTTTCAAGATCTTCGTTGTACTTATCTTGGAAGTGCATCATTCCTAAGAATAGCGATCTTCCGTGCCATGAACCGACTGAATCAAAGTTTCGCTTTAGCAATATACTTGAAAACATCTTTGCAAGATCGAGACCCTCTGGTTGCTTGCTTCTATCAACGAATTGGTTCAACTTGCGTACAACTTGTAGTGTCGTCCAGTATCTATTGGAACCTGATCTAATTTCATCTGCTTTTTCTTCAAAGTATTCTAGTAAACCTTTAAGATCGACAAATGCGGTAAGAGGAATTAACTTCTTAGTCAGGGCATCCTCAAATAGATAAGTTCCTGCACCGCATGCAAAGTGAATTGAAAGCTCGTATTTTGGTTTCTTGCTGAAAGCTTCAATTACATTCGTTAAAGGCATGCACGAGGGAACCGGGAACCATGCGTCAGTTGGAATGTCACCTTGGGTCTGTTCTTCAATTCGTTCAATGCAATCAGGAATTGTGATTCTATATTTCTCGCGCTCTTTTTTCGTCATCCTGCCTGTCAACGAGACAGGTTGGAAATTGACTGCATGAACTACATCCATGTTGTTTTGTGCGTATCTGATTATTCCACCGAGCTCATGGTCATTTATTGACTTGATAACCGTGGGAACAAATACTACTGTCATGCCACACTTACGTGCAGATTCTAATGTATATGGTACCTCCCAATGGTTTTTGGGATTAGTTCTAGGAGTAACACCATCAAAAGAAAGATAAAGATTGCTCACACCCGCTGTTCTTACTTGTCTCATGGTTTCTGGCGACAGAGCTAGTTTAATACCATTTGTGTTCATCTGAACATGGTCGACGCCTTCTTCCTTCATTATTCTGATAATCTCGGTGATGTCATCTCTGAGCATTGGCTCGCCGCCGGTTATCTGGATAGAGTTACCTGCGATGGGTCTTTCTGCTTTCAACGTCTTCATCATTGCTCTAACTTGCTCGTAGTTTGGTTCATAAAGATAAGCTCCTTCTAGGCCCTTCTTTACGTAAAAGAAGCAATACCAACATGTAAGGTCGCATCTGTTTGTAACTATCATATTAGCCAATCCAGAATGCGAGAGGTGATTTGTGCATAAACCGCAATTGGTTGGACATGCACATTTATCTACCATAACATTGGGAGCCTTAGCACCCTTCCCATCCATCCAGTATGTGCTGAATTTCTTGTACATCTCATACGATCCAAAGTACAGCTCCTCGCATTCCCCATGAGCTGGGCAGGTCTTTGTCATGAAGACCTTGCCTTCCCTTTCGAAAACTTCTGCATCTAGGATCATGTTGCAATCTGGGCAGATACTCTGAGTGTACCTTATTGAACGTCTTGAACCAGAACTCTTGATGGATGTATTAGAAATTTGAATAAGTTCCATTTTACTGTCTTTCTACTCCTACTACTCGGCTTGTTGCTGCAGGCTTTATATATATAAGTATAACGTGACAACTCCTAAGGTGATTAGTTACTTCCTGCAGATCAAGTTTTGACGGAGAATGAACCTCTGTATTGTTCCCTGGAAACCCCAGCTCGATAAAGATCCAAAGGTGGGACGCCGCAACTTTGTCGTATTGTACTGGAACGGAACCACTTGAAGTATGGACCGACGGCCTGCCATCATTCTTGTATCGCCATCATTCTTGTATCGCCCTTTTATTAAAGACGATAGGCATTACGAATGGGTTTAGTAAGGCAAGTTATTATTTGATATGATATATGACAGTGGGGACGTCAAATATAAAATTCAGAGCAGCGACGAAAGGTGGTAGAACTGACATCAGCTTGTAAACCTAGACAATATAGTCATAGCGAAAAACAACCGCACTTGTTATTTTTTTGTGCTGCTTAGAATTCACATATAATAAGTACACATATTCTCTAGGTATCCCGAGCCGCTGTCGCTCGTATTCTTAGAACATACTTATATTAGTGCTCTAAGACAAGTTCAAATATTTAGATGAATATAAGCGATAAGTCAAGGAAGGCGATGGAGAGCCTTGGCTTAACGGGTTACGAAATTAAGGCATACATTGCTCTTGTTGAAACCGGCAAGTCAACAGCGTCTGACATAAGCAAGAAGTCGGGTGTACCTTACTCGAAGATTTATGAGGTTCTTAGCGGCCTAGAAGAGAAGGGATGGTCCGAATCTGACAGTTCTAGACCGCAGAAATTCTTTCCTAGATCACCCCGTACTGCACTCGAGGCCATGAGAATGCGTATCGAAAACGGCATTAAGGACAACGAAAGCTTGATTGTAAGCGAGTTAATGCCGGTGTACGAGAAAAGCGGTGTACGAGAAAGACCAGAGATCTGGGTTGTTAGGGGAATTTACAATATAGCTGCGAAAGTAAGTGAAATAATTCAGACCTGCCAGCACGAACTGTTAATAGCTTTACCACAAGTCGTGGAAGATATCGCGAGACCGGTACAGCCGATGCTGAGAGTCCTGCACGAAAAAGGAGTAAGGATAACCGTTCTTGTATCTGAGCAAACCAACCCTGACACTGTTCGGGCGATATCTAGAATTGCTGATGTTAGATTAAAAAACAATATGTTTGGTGGAGGAGTAATAGGTGACAGCAGGCAGGTGATGATATTGTTGGGTGAAGGAAGAAGTGATATTGGAAGATTTGAACCAATCGCTATATGGGCAGAACATATAGGTCTTGCAGGTTTTGCAAAGGATTACTTTCATTATTTATGGGCAGATGCTACTAGTAGACAAGAGACAGGTTTGGCCGGGAAAAGAAGTAAGTAAAAAAGTGATACTCGCTACCTTGTTGTTTTTTGCGCGCCTATTATTTCTAGTGAACAGTCTAGTATAATTGTAATTTAATCTGGTCCAAAATTTAAGACGAGTGTAGTGAAAATGTTCATGTTGGGTTTGGTGTTACAAATTAATGAGACACAAGCAACTTACGAAAAGAGAAGTAAATAGCCTCGGTTTTTATGTGTGATATTGGAACTTCCCAAACGGACAAACGATGACGAAACTAGCCCTCCTGAGTTAGTAGATGAAGTAGATCTTGAGTTAGGAGTTTGTCCAGCCTGGCTTAGTCGTTCCCGTTCTTGTACAACTACTGCCTCGTTTCCTTGCATGCCTTTACTTCACTGAGGTGCCTAAATAATCATATATAAGACTCAAAGAAAGTATTCAGAAATTATTGGCGTTCGTGAAAGAGATTATTCCGTTTATTTCACAACCTTGATAAGCATCTAAATGTTTTTATACATCAATGGTCCGCATCGTAACTACTGCTTCACTCGAAAGTTTTCGACAGTTTATCATTGTTAGCACTTGTCGATCCTTTATCCCTGAAAGTTATTTGCACGACTACGAGGTGTTTCCAGAACGTGAAGATGGACCGGGTGCGATCTATATAGAGGCAGCAGATAAGGTCACATTGAAAAAAGTGCGTGAGATGACGTTTGTTAACGCAAAGGAAGTACTGGGCATAATTTATTCCTCGAAAAGCGGAAATACACAACTAAAGTGGCGACAGACTAGAAGAAGGTCAGGCAAGGTTCACGGAGACGCGTCGGCGAATGCGTTAGTGAATTTAGTCGAGTCTGGGGTATTGACACAGGAATGGGTCGACAATTATTTAAAATCGGCCGGGACTAAGGAAGAAGGTTCTTCCTCGATGACAAATAAGAAAGTAGCATAGAATGCGACGATCCATTTATGTCCAGACAGATAATCGAAGATCCATCACATGATCGTGAAAGAAGCCAAAGGGTTTTCAGGCAGAGCATATGTTGTCATACCCAGAGATGCAGATGACCTTTTTACTTTAAGAAGAACAATAGAAAATGGGGATTTTGTCGTGGGAGATACAACGAGGGTAATCAAGCAATTCAAGCAATATGGGCGGCCTGAAAGAGGAGAGCGTGTTAAGGTGAGGGTCTCTCTAAAAGTTGAAAGTACTGCTCTTTATGATGCCGTAGATAGATTACGGATTACAGGCATTATAACAAATACTGACAATGAGCTTGTTTCCAGAGGATCACATCATTCGATGACGGTGCGGATTGATGATACAATAATGATTGAAAAAGAGAGAAAGTGGCAAAATGCCGAATTAAGTATTCTAACCAGATCGGGAAACACAGAGGATTTTATATTGGTTGCGATAGATACACAAGAGGCATCAGTCGCAAAGGTTTCCGGTACTCATATAAAGCTAATTCCAAATATATATTCCGGGCAAAGTGGAAAACGTTACCAGTCGTCTAGGAAAAGCAATCCTAATATCGAGAGCTTTTTTGAAGATGTTGCTAAGACGATCCAAAGTATTATGAATAACGACGGTGGCAATGATGCCTGCAGAGCAATAATATTCGGTCCCGGTGAAACTAAACGTAAACTACATAACTTTTTAGGTACAGGGAAATATCGGTTTGAAAAAGAAAAATTGACAATAGTTGATGGAGTTGATGTGGCTGGAGAGGATGGAATCTATGTCTTTCTTCGCTCATCTGCACTCAAAGAGGCAATGAGTTCAAGCAAACTCGCAGCAGTCTCTTCAATTCTAGACGACGTATTGAAACTCGTTCATAACGGTGAATTGAAGTATGGAATGGGATTGAAAGAGGTAACGTACGCCGCGTCGATAAAGAATATTGAATGTGTGGTATTTTCAGATGCTATCTTCAAGACCAGCGACGAAGACACAGTTCTGAAGGTATTAAATTCGATTGAAAGTTACGGAGGGAAAATTTATGCTGTTGATTCCTCTACTGATATCGGTCTCAGAGTTTCGTCTTTAGGGGGTATAGTAGCTTTGCTTAGGTATTCCATGAGATAAATAAGAAGTGAAATCCATTCGTTTTATCTTGTGTCATGCTATTGTTATTTGTTTAAATAACACTATTAGTTGATAGTGCCATCCAAGCCACGTAAGATTCAGAGACATCATTCATCTTCAACTCTACTACCTCAGGAATTTCGTAGGGGTGTCTTTTCTCTATTTCCGCTTTTAATTCTTCCGAATGTTGGTTTGTTGTCTTGAACAGTGTAAGGAATTCTGCATGATCCTCAAGTTTATTCTGCCAAAAGTATAAGGATCGGATCTTTGCATAATTAACACATGCGCATATTTTTTTATTAACGATCACATCTGTAGCTAGCTCTCTTAAACATTCTTCAGTGGGAAATGTAGAAATTATTATAACCCCGGAATTCTTTTTTTTGCCCATAACCAAATTTATGCTATATGCTCGAGGCTATAATAACAGTTTTCTCCTTAGTCCATGTCGGCGCGCGCTAGGCAGGACGAGCTGTAAAAAAAATCCCCAACTAAAAAATTAGCGATTCGTTGACATTATAGTTATTGTGAATGTTCATTTACAGAAGATCTGGAGGCCCTACCAAATGTTCCGATCGGAATATCTGGGAAGTTATCGCTGATTCTTTGCTCCGCAACTGCATTCGCTTCTGCCAATATTTTGTCACTGTCTTCGCCGCCGGCATTAAATGCAAATGATGTAGTACCAATCTCTCCAGCGTTCATCACGATATCGTTAAACACTCCATTGATTTCTCCCAATTCTGTGTCTATCTCAGGCATTACGTCCGACATTCCTGATTTTACCCTTTTCAATGCGCCCATCGCTGGTCCTACGGCGCTCATTACATCTCCCATGTCACTTGTCGATTCCAATCTGAAATGTACCTGTTCGAGAGCCATTTTAAATTGCGAGACCATTTTTATCGTCTTCTTAACCTGTGCCAGTTCATTCGATAACATCTTTCCCTGAGGCATATCATGTTTCTGAACATTTACGATTATTTGATTGAAAAGAGATTTTTCTTTTCCTTTTAATTTCTCTAGGGTTGTATCTAGCTTCTGATTTTGGAGATGAACTTTGTTCTTTGTTGAATCAATCGCTGGTTTGAGTGGTTTCTGTGCTTTCACGCTTTCCCTTATCCGCTGAGGCGCATTTGGCTTGCGTTCTCTAACCCAGTTACTGCTAAAGCCAGTCATTCTGAATTAAAGTAATAAAATATCGTTAAACTGCAATGTCATAATTGAATAACTAAACAGCTAATATGTTGTACGCACTAACTCCAGCACGCTATATGCAGACTACTGATGAATATATACTGATTTCTCACACTCAAAATCATGGGGTATTGAATCCGATTTTCCCATGTACCAATAATTTTCAGCACTCGGGTGAAATCGATGAGCGCCTTTATATTGTAGAAACTGACTGGCGTATAAACAGTATGCTGGTTTTTCCTTCAGCAAATACATAATGCGGTTGGCTGAACTCGATCTCCGGGATTCAAAGCTGCCCCTTCGTATCTTGGGACTACCGCCTATTCAAGCACAAAAAAAACTGGAACTTAGAGTACTAATGCAAGGAATCAAAAAATAAACTCGCTTACTTTTTTGTTTTATTCTGACGCTGAATAAAATTTCTCATCTATTACTCTACTCATACTGTTAAGAATCCTCCAAAGAATAGATTTTCATCTATCAAAAATTCACTTAGAGACCAGAAATAGAAAGAACAAAATACCCATTACCGCTCTTGTTTCTTTGTCCAGGTGCCACTATTTGTATCTCCTATAAAAGTGAAGGTCGATATTTCGACAATCGTGGATGTTTTCACGAGGATGCGGTGCGTGCCACTTCCATAGATCCTAAAAAGGTATGACATTACAAGGGAATAGCAGAGATTTTTCATATCTTAGAAAGACTCACCAAAGATGCAGCTATTTGAGACAACATTAGGAATTAGTGATCAGAGCGTTTTCGCTGTATTCGTACGATGGAATAAATTCGTGGAGTTATTTTTCCTCACATTTCCCTGCCAATTCAATTATGAAGGCCGAATTCCGGAGCAAAGACCTTTCGACAAATGGTTCATCGGAACTCTCCTACACTAGTCAGAGATTATACTGGATTTGAAATGTCTCCTGAAGAAATCATGTACAAACGTAGCATACGTCCTAGGATAGTAACTATGAAATCACTAGCCCTTAAACTCCATAGTGTTCGAAGGTGGAAAGATAAGTAGTAGAGGAATCAAAACAGGGTGGAGCAACAGAGATCGAGCTAACAATTATAACCCCCGGTACGCTTTTGTTTTTTGGTTACTTATCACGTACATCTATCCTCTACTACCCAGGGTGTACCCAGATTGCACGATTATTAAAAAATTGGTCACATTGCTTCTGATTTTTTTAACTTACCTTCTTCTGAGAAATGTCTAACAGGAGATATGTTTTGATAAAGTATCACGTTCCTTAAATAGGAAATAAGTTAAAAGTCTAACGAAAACCACGCACTGCTAATTTGGTTGAAAACTAAATTAAGATCTCTAATTTACAGATCATGGCGACTCTGATCATCGTCCACCCGTGAGGAATGTCCTAAAAAACCGCCCCCACAGCCGCTTTAGTTTCCTTGGACAGCTCACGATATCCGTTTCTGTCTATGATAACCACATTTATGCCGTCACCTGTACCCGCATTCCTTCTAATCGCCGCTGCAATCGACTGGACAGCTACTTTGTACGCGTCATTCACACCTAGATCTGCCTTGAATTCCGCTTCAAGGTAACCATACGCCACTGGTGAGCCGCTACCAGTTGCGATGAACTTCTCGCTTGTCATTGAACCGAACAGGTCAATATTGTAAATTTGCCCTTCTCCCTGACCGTCGAAACCGGCGAGGATTATCTGCACGTAGTAAGGAAAGTATCGCTGATTGAATAATACGTTAGAACAGAGTCTAGCGGCAGACTTGACTGGTATTGGTTCTTTGTTCGAAATCCTGTAGATATTTGCATTGTAACGCATAATATCAACAAGATTCTGGGCGTCTGCTACTCCCCCTGCAATAGTCATACCCAAGTGACCATCAACTCTTTGAATTTTCATTACGTGTTTATCGGCAATAAAAAAACCGGCACTTGCCCTTGTGTCAGCAGCTAACACAACTCCGTCCTTGCAAGTCAAGGCACAAGTAGTCGTCCCCTTTCTAATGTGCTCTGCAATATATTCTTCGTATCGATTATCCTGCGAACGCATATTACGAGTATCAGAATCGTTACCAGATTTAAGTATTCTCAAAAATATTGCTCATAATAAAATGATTCCATTGCGGATGAGACATGACGCAAAGAATAAGAACAAATTACATTGTATTGTTGACTGGCATCTGAAGTTGCGCCAATGATTATATTTCAGCTCAGTTTATTAAAGATAAGCTCATGTCTGAGACGCTATTTGAGAAGATCTGGGAGAGTCATGTGGTAGGACCCGAAAACGAAAGCGAACAAGGACCGTCGCTATTATATATTGACAGACACTTGATCCACGAAGTTACGTCCCCTCAAGCATTTGCCGGTCTTCGAGCAACAGGCAGGACTGTCAGACGACCGGACCTGACATTTGCAACGATGGATCATAATGTACCGACAGACAGCAGGTCACTTCCGATTGTCGATCCTACATCATCTCTACAGATCCACAGATTGGAACAAAATTGTAAAGACTTCGGAATAACTCTCTTTGATGTCAAGAGCCCAGATCAAGGCATTGTACATATCATTGCTCCAGAGCTAGGAATAACTCTCCCTGGAACAACCATTGTTTGCGGAGATAGCCACACTTCAACGCACGGTGCTTTCGGTACTATTGCATTCGGTATAGGAACCAGTGAGGTCGAGCATGTTTTAGCCACTCAGTGCTTATGGATGGATAAACCAAAAACTTTTGCAATAAATATCGTCGGTAGTCCTAGAAATTCACACGCAGTAACTGCCAAGGACGTTATACTTTCCCTTATCCGCCAAATAGGTACCTCTGGAGCTACAAGTACGGTGATAGAATACCGGGGCGAAACGATATCCAAATTTTCGATGGAAGAGAGAATGACTATCTGCAATATGTCTATTGAGGCTGGCGCAAGAGCAGGATTGATAGCCCCTGATAAAACTACTTTCGAGTATATCAGGGGACGAAGATATGCCCCTCAAGGAGAACAGTTCGAAAAAATGGTGGAATTCTGGGAGGAAAATTTGATGACAGATCCTAATGCACAGTTCGACGAGTCTTTTATTCTGAATGTAGATCATCTTGCACCACAGGTCAGTTGGGGAACTAACCCATCGATGGTAGTGGATGTCACTGAAACTATTCCCTTCCCAGCCGATTTTGCAAAAGGAAGTGAAAATGAGAGAAAAGCTGCGTTCCGCGCTCTGGACTATATGGCGCTTGAACCGGGGATTCCTATAGTAGAGATTCCGATTGATCGCGTATTCATAGGGTCGTGTACTAACAGCAGGCTAGGAGATTTATTAGAAGCATCAATGATTGCAAAGGGAAGAAAAGTATCGCCGAACGTTAGGGCGATGGTAGTGCCTGGTTCGCAACAAGTTAAGAGGGAAGCTGAACGGCTGGGACTTGATAAGGTCTTTAAGGCTGCTGGTTTCGAATGGCGAGAGTCGGGCTGCAGTATGTGCCTCGGAATGAACCCCGATATACTTGCTCCTGGTGAAAGATGTGCCAGTACGTCGAATCGTAACTTTGAAGGACGACAAGGAGCAGGCGGTAGAACACACCTTGTCAGTCCCGTCATGGCAGCAGCCGCTGCAATCGAAGGTCATTTTGTCGACATCAGAGATTGGTTATAGGTAAGCTCAGGATAAAACCATGATGGTGGGACACTAGAATGGAGCCTATTAGAATCATTAAAAGCAAAGCTACACCGCTTGATATGGCCAACATAGATACGGATCAAATAATCCCTAAGCAGTTTCTCAAATTGGTTCAAAGGACCGGCTATGGCAAATACTTATTTTATGATTGGCGCTTTGATAAGAATGGTAAGCTGAAACCCAATTTTGTATTAAATGATCCGAAATATCAAGGACGAGAGATATTGGTGACACGTGATAACTTTGGCAGTGGCAGTTCTCGTGAACATGCGGTGTGGGCGCTCGAAGATTACGGATTCAAGGCAATAATAGCACCATCCTTTGCTGACATCTTCTATAGTAATTGTTTTAAAAATGGAATTTTGCCAATCAAATTAAGCGCCTCAGATGTAGAGTATTTGTTTAGATATGCCGATGACGAAGAGATCAAGATAGATTTGGCAGTACAAGAAATGTTAGTTGCTCATAAAATCCTACATTTTCAAATAGATGAGTCAAGAAAAAAGAAATTGCTTGAGGGTTTAGATGACATAGACGTTACATTGAAAATG
>Ga0193747_1000446_pt1 | contig 13918 bp, 11 predicted proteins | sample L1m2metaG_FD_143048 | JGI IMG/M metagenome (GOLD analysis project Ga0193747, IMG submission 143048) | Soil microbial communities from a riparian zone of the East river system, Colorado, United States - L1m2 | ecosystem: Environmental > Terrestrial > Soil > Riparian zone | place: USA: East River...
TTTCAGAGTTACCTCAGGAATGAAATTTTAATATATACCTCCCTTATGCCATACCTATAGGTAGACATTATTCTTGTCGGTAGACATGGCAGTGAAAGTTTTGGATGAGAGTCTTGGTAAAGTTGTGCTTATAAAATTGAAGGGCGGAAAAGTTATCAGAGGAAATCTTCACGGATTCGATCAACATATGAATCTGTTGCTGGAAGAATCTGTAGAAATACTGGATCAAGGTAAATCTAACGACTTGGGGACTATCGTCGTTAGAGGTGACAATGTGGTCATAATATCACCTCCACCAGTCTAATACTTCCTGGGTGAGTTAGAATGACCAAAGGCACCACTTCGATGGGTAACTTCACGAGGAAAAAAACTCACATTCGCTGTAGGAGATGCGGCCATAATTCTTTTCACAAAAGGGGGAAGGAATGTGCCAAATGTGGTTTTCCGGATGCCAGAATGAGAAAATACAACTGGATTAAGCGTCAAGTGATATGATAAAATAGCTATTTCTTTGTTCTCTTCCCGGTCAGAAGTTTGCCAAAAATTGTCTGCCCGCAAAATCAGAAAAATTTAACTATATCACGTCCGGAATAATTCTCGACACTTGATTGAAGAGTTACTTGTCCTCATATGCTTTTCGTTGGCTGGGGCGATATCGGCTCTTACTCTTTGGAAACACCCCGAGGGTAAATTGCCTCTGCTAAAACATAGAGGTAATCAGGTTGTAAAACCAATTACTGCCACAAGATCAGAAATCGAAGCCTTACAATTCGAGAAAAGCATACTATCACACTCAATTACCAACATTTATGAAGCTGTTCAAAATGGTAAGATAGGTGCGATCGAACGGGACCGGCTCCTGTTAAAATACAAATCCCAGCTAGACACTTTTAATAAAAAAATAGGAGAATTACAATTGGCAGTTGACCTTACAGAGCTATCTGACATGCGCACTCAACTTGTTTCCCTACTGGAAGAAAGGATCGAAACCATAGAAGGAAGGCTCACCGAAATATCCCAGAAGTGCGGGATTCCGTTGGATTCACTTATCCATGTGACAAAGCGAAAATACGCTACAGTAGAAGCGAGGGATCAGGAATATTCCGAAATAGGTGTGAAGAAAAGAGAAGGTAAGAGAGCCACGGCCTCGGTTAGAGTGGAGGATAAAAATATCCAGGAGGTTCAACAGGAGGTTTTGCAGGCCCTAACACGCCTAGAACATGCTGGAGAAGTTGAGGACAATATCGTGACACAAGTTAGCCAAATAAAACCCGATGGTTTTACAGAGAATGTTGCTATTCCGTCTTCGGACTTGGATTTAGATCGGGAAAGCCATCCCCACAACAAGACCCGTGATGCTCTTTCGTTTCTAAATGAAGCAGAAGTGGAAGACTAATTACTATGAAGCGCCGGCACAACGTTGCTCCCCAAGTGGATTATTCAGTTATAATCGGTAGCTAAAACGAATATTAACGTGGCATACTCTCTGCACTAGAAGTTGTCATTGGCGTCCTCGCTCATAAAGAGTGCACTTCATAACAGTGCAAAAGATGCGGTGAAGCGATTTGTAGCAGCGAACCACGTCGTCGGTTTAGGAAGCGGAAGTACTATGACAATTCTTGTGAGGGAATTGGCGAATCTACCATACAAAAGGTCAGTTGAATTCGTGACAACATCCATTCAAATAAAAATCGAAGCAGAAAAAGCTGGGCTCAAAATTGCAGACGAAGGTGACTTTGTCGACATCGATGTGGTGTTCGATGGAGCGGATCAGATCGATTCTGATTTTAATATGATAAAAGGTGGGGGTGGCGCGTTACTAAGGGAGAAAGTGCTAATCTCAGCAGCGAATAAAGTAGTTATTCTAGCAGACGATACCAAATTTGTCAAGCTGCTGACTCAGCCTGTTCCGATAGAAATTCACAAGTTTGCCCGCTCCTTTTTGTTGAAGAGGTTAAAGGAAATTGGAGGAAGTCCGAAGCTTCGAACGACGGACAAGGGATATCCATACGTCACCGAAAATGGAAACCTAGTCCTTGATACTTCGTTCAACTCAATCGGAAACATTCGGACAAAAGAGATCGACTTAAAGAACATTCCTGGAGTGTTAGAGGTAGGACTCTTTACCAGGGCAAACATATATTACAATGCAAAAAAAGATGGTTCCTTCGAAATTATCCAACCAGACAGATAATGGGTTTGACTGCTATCAACACAGGATAAAAATTAGGCCGCTGTTCGAACAAACTCTCCGTACCCGCAAGTGTTTTTATCAACTTGTCCGTTCTCCATGATAACACGTCCCCTTACGATAGTGAACACGGGCCAACCCCGCAATTCCCATCCCTCGTAGATTGAGTAGTCCGAGTACGATTGAAGGATCTCTGGGGTGACCTTCTGCACCAAATCCAAATCGATAATTGTCACGTCCGCATCAGAACCTTTTTCTATAGTACCCTTCTTCGGATACAGGCCGAAGATTCTTGCAGCATTATAGCTCGTCACTTCTGCAACCCTTTCCAGACTGATTCTACCTTCATCTACACCCTTACTTAACAAGACCGGTAACAAAGTGGCGATTCCCGGAAATCCTGCTTTCGCCGACCATATGTCTCCTTGCCCTCTTTTTATTAATGATGTATTGGCAACATGATCCGATCCCACTGTATCAATGATGCCATTCATTAGCCCAAACCACATAGATTGTACGTCGATTTTCGTCCTCAATGGAGGTACAACCTTTCCTGTAACATCGCAAAAATCACTGGTATGTGTCAAATAGTGCGGACAAGTCTCGGTATATAAAATCGAGTTACCTTTTTCTTGTTCTGTTAGAATTGAATCCAATGCTGTTCCGGATCCTATATGTACAAAGTATATTGTTGAGCCGAACTCCCTAGCGAATGCTCCTACCTTCGCTATAGCATTCGCCTCAGATGATGGCGGTCGGCATTCTGACCATACCCTTAAACTTGCTATTTTCGTTCCGGTCAGTTCGCTTTGGATTTGTTTTTGTTTTTGAAGTCTCGAGCACATGACCTGGTCCTCGGCATGAACAAGCACAGGCGATTGTCTCATGGATGCCTCCTGGACTATGTCTGAAATAATTTGATCACTAATGTTCACCTCTCGTTCCACCATCTCATGTGTGCCAGGTTCAATATCCATAAGAATACGATTCACATCTTGTCCTAGGTTGGCGTAAATTTTAAACGAGTTAATTCCAAATTTCTTTTTTAAATACTGAATATCCTTTACTTGTTCAGGTCTTAGGATTGACGCATGAATCGAATAATCAACATGATGCGTGAACTCGCTTGCCCGAAGATGCTTTTCGATATTTTCATACCTATCGTACAACCTGAGCATTCTCATCATGGTCGTGACACCGCCTATTGCAGCAGATCTCGACTCCGTTTTTGCTGCCTCTTCTATGGGCGTGTATACACCGTAGTGAACGTGAGGGTCTATAATTCCAGGCAGGACATATTTCCCCTCCGCGTTTATTTTCCTCGATGCTTGGACGCTCTGAGTTGATTTTGTGAGTGCCTTGATCTTGCCGTTTTCAATCATAACATCTGTTTGAACCATTCCCACCTTCGGAATCACCACCCCGGCGGCATTTGTTATCAAAACGTCGCACGTGTTCTGCATCATTTAGAATATTGAGAACTGATGCATTTTCGTTGGATTCAAAGGAAACAGCTCGTACAGACTAGAAAAAGTTAAGCAGCTGACTCATGAATCTTTCCATTTTATTGAGCAACCAACTGAAGGATCAAAAGGTTTTTCTATCTTTTTGCCGTTCAATATTTTTTTTACGTTGTTTTCCATTACCTGTACTTTGGGATGCGTGTCAGGCTCCAATGCGTCATTTATTCTTCCATGAAAGACGAGTTTGAGCTCGGAGTCGAAAAGGAATGGATCCGGTGTGCAAACTGCGCCGTAGGCCTTTGCGATATTTTGAGTGTCATCCATAAGGTACGGAAAATTTAGGGTATTCTCCTTTGAGAAGGTTACCATGTTGTCAAAACCTTCTCCGTCGTAATTGGGATCATTGCTGTTTATCCCAACCACCTGCAGTTCTTCCGTTCTGAAGATTTGCTGCAGGCTAACTATATCTTTTATCCGTGCTTTTACATAAGGACAATGATTACATATGAAGACTACGAGCACTAACTCACTCTTAAAATCCTTCATTGAATATAATTTATTGTCGACTCCTTTGAGTCTGAAATCAGGCGCCTTTTCGCCAACTTTTAGTAGTTGACTCGAAACTGTTCTCGCCATTAATGCTATTTGCATCTCTTTAAGCTTTTAAAACTATCGCAGTTCTTTCAGTTTAGAACCGAATTATCCCGCAGCTATATCATAATAACATCTTTATCAAATACGGGACATATATTCAGGACAATGCTAAACAATCGTCAGCGACGACTGTTGCCTCGTTCCGCACGGAGATCTCGGAAACCTATGCAGGATAAAAGGCTCAAAGGGTATCCGAGAGGCATCTGGGTAAGGTGCGGCTACAGCAACTGTTCTTTGGAATGGGAGTATTTTGGAGGCCACCGATGGGCTGAGTGTCCTGTATGTCACAGTACGACGAAAGTAGCCAATGGAAGAAGAAACTACGAACAGTGAAGGAAATACCATCATCAGCTCCTGCATCCTTTAAGATCATGACCCACATAAAGAACAACCTGTCTGGATTGTTCATGATGGTCTAAAGGAAGTTCGTAAGTTTATCATTTAAAATCAGCGAAGTAAAATTAAGAATTTCGAAGATGGAAGTTAAGATCTTAATCATTTGTCGGAAAATAAATTCATGCTACACGAAAGATATAGAGTGGGAATATTGTAGGAGCAAATGTAGTCACCCCATTCTAGTAGAAGCTACTGCGAGGCTCGTGTCTTAAGTAGAACTTACTACCTGCATAGCGCCAAAAATAGCATTGACGAGTTGGCGACCCTATGCCTCTAGCCATCAATTTAATTGATCAACCACCACCTATAGTCCCGCCAATACTACCCCCTACATTTTCTTGATAGACATCAATTAATTCATTTAAAATGTCATCATAGTTCACATCCTTCTTCTTGTAATGCGTTACATCTTGTAACACAGAGGTGAGGCGCTTATACGTTATTTCTTCTATCCTCAGAGTCCTCATTATTTACTTCAATTCAGTCAAATTCGTATATTTACTCATTTCGAAAATCTTGTCTGAGTGGGGTCGGCCGGATTTGAACCGACGATCTCCAGCGCCCAAGGCTGGAATCATACCAAGCTAGACAACGACCCCAATCCAAAAATTACGTTATGTGGCAAGAGTCCTATTTCATCAATATAATTCTAACTTTCTCGACGGCAATAGCTCTATATACCATCTTTACTCAAAAATGTTATGACGCATGAATTTTTTTGACTCCTATCAGCGTGCGGGCAAGATCGCATCTGAAGTACGTGAAAGGGCTCGGAAAAAATATCACGTAGGAATCACTGTGTTTCGTATCTGCGAAACAATAGAAGCTGAAATACGAGAGAGGGGGGGTTCACCCGCATTTCCAGTCAATGTTAGCCTGAATGACATCGCCGCTCATTATACTGCGGAACCTAATGATATACTGGAAGTGAAGGATCGCGATATTTTGAAAATCGATATCGGAGTACAGGTTGATGGATATATAGCAGATACGGCTGTTACCGTGTGCTATGATCCGAAGTCCGAAGCATTGGTGAAGGTTGCCGAAATGGCCTTAAATGAAGCAGTCAAGGTGACTAAAGCTGACACCAAATCTAATGAGATAGGGGCCGTTATCGAGAGTACGATAGTTAAACACGGCTTCAAACCGATTCAAAACTTGAGCGGCCATTCTTTGGAACGTTATACCATTCATGCTGGTAGGTCAATACCTAACATTAAAACCATCGGTCCTTCGTTTAGCTTGTCTTCCAACCAAGCCTACGCTGTAGAACCATTCGTCACAACTAGAGATGGCCAAGGCGTAGTATACGAAGGTAAAGTGCGCAACATTTTCAGCATAACTTCTCGCAAACCGTCGAAGAACCAAGAGGCCGACATTTTCTTAGATCAGTTGTGGAATAAATTTAAAACATTGCCTTTCGCCATTAGGTGGATTACTGATTCATACGATGAAGCAAAGGCCCGTCAGTTGATGGAAGTTTTAGTGAGGAAAAGAAATGTGCACGCGTATCCCATTCTAGTAGAAGGTAATCGAAAGCTCGTTTCTCAGGCAGAACATACCTTGATTCCATCTAGCAACTTTACTTACGTCACGACGCTCTGAGCTGGGCGTTTGCTCGCTATCTATCCTTCGGATTTCTTTTCTTTTTCTGCAGGATATTCGCCATATATTGCAGTAGTAATGGCAATTCCAGAGCATGCTTTGCAGGTTGAACCTGATTTATAGATGTAGTCGCCATCTAGAAAGTTCCTCTTAATTTTGTGATTGCAATTTTGACATGTCTCCTCTGTGTAAATTATAGGACTATTGCCCTTCCTTTTTCTCTCAATAAATAACACTTATTGTCCTACCCCCGCGGTATTACCAACGCCGATAACTAGAATAGAATCGCCTTCCAGCGTTTTATCTTCGATGACTGCGGAGACGGTATTATATAACTTATCAAAAGAATCAGAAATCTCTTTTCTCATCACTGTGATCGCATCCTGGACCGATTGTTTAACTACTATTGCATATATCGGGATACTGAATTTAGTTGCGACATCTTCTATCTGGTACCTTTCGACTCCTATACCACCTATAGCAGAGCCTACGCCCTCAGCTATCGCGCCTGTCTTTTCTCCTTCTAGCTTCAAGGCAGCATCTATCATTATGATAGCATCTATCCTTAGACCTAGTTCTGCAACCAATCGGTAAACTGCTTCGCCAGGACGCCCGACGCTCCCAGCAGGTCCTTCAGCCTTGAGCATATACAATTTTCTTCCCAGACGAACCTCTTCGCTATATACCGTTTCTCTAGCGATTGTTTTTTTTTCTTTTCCAAGCATCATTCTTCCGACTACCATCGGACCAATGCCATCTCCTATCGGTAGTCCCTTCTTAAATGCGCTTATTGCGCTTTCTAAGGCCTCTGCTTCTTGTAACAGTAAAGGCATTACCATTTGCAGTTGTACAAGTACGAACATACCAGTCGTCCGTTTTCCCATCAGATAAAAGTGCCTCACGATCTTGTAAATCATATTTAGAGCGGTGGCGGCCTCCAGAATATTCTCTATGCGTGAAGCCTGCCATTCTGTCATACCTTCTGCCATCCTCTTGATTTCCGATCGTATTCGTTCATCCTTGATTCTCATCACATGATCAAGTTTTCGAATGATGCCTTGGGGATCAAGGTCTACTGGCATAATTGCAAAATATTCAAGGAATTTGTCGATTCTCTCGCTTGGGTCAGCAGTAGGCGTAATTGAGGTTTTGATGTAATCAATTACTTCCTTCCTGGCCGTCTCTTTCATAGTTTTTAATCTAGTCAGTGATTTTGATACGTCACCCAATATCATCCATGCCTGAAATTTCTGTCCGTATATCATTAATACTATAATGGGCGCAAACCAGAGAATATACGCTAAAGGACTAATATTGGAATCAAAACCGCCAGGTCCGAAGAGCCCACCTAATAGTAGAACCGGAACCGTAAGCATTGTTTATAGTCTATTCCATGCTGAATGGATTTTCTGCCCAATTAAAGGTTACTTTGTAAATGGCTTTCGCTGTTCAATAGCTAACGCCACTGGATAGCGTTAAGCAAACATCACCTAAATGAATTCGTCGCAGGCAAAAAGTATATGTATTTATTGATCAGTAGAGCAAAAAGTTATCATGGTAGCCGGTGCAATTCCAAATTTCGATACTTTTGTATGGATTTCTGTCGGGCTTTTTATAGTAGGCCTGATCGGCACAATGGTTTATGAAAGGTCCAGTTCGAAAGCGAAACGTCAGCAACCTCAACCACAATCACAAAGACAGCCAGGGCATCCAGGAACAAATACTGACATTGAATGAAAATGATTCAATAGAACAGTTATTAGCCCAAAAATTCAGGAAAGAAGGATTCGAATCTCTCACAACTATCCAGCAAAAAGCCTTGCCAATTATGGCTAGGAGGATCAATTGCCTTTTAGTTGCACCTACTGGTGCTGGCAAAACAGAGGCTGCTGTCATACCAGTGGTCACCATGTTGTCGACTAGCGCCAGACCCCCAGACAAAATTCGAGCAGTCTACATCACTCCGTTACGGGCGCTGAATAACGATGTATTCAGAAGAATTGTCAGATACGCTGAATCGGAAAATTTGCGAGTGCAAATTAGACACGGTGACACTACAACTAGGGATAAGAAAAAAATTGTAGAATCGCCTCCGGATATCCTCATTACTACACCGGAATCCCTTGGCGTGGTTCTTTCAAGTGAGAGAATGCTCCTAGCACTGCAGAATCTCGAGTGGATTATAATCGATGAGGTTCATGAGCTCATTGCTAATGAACGCGGCGCACACTTGTCAATTGGACTAGAGAGGCTACAAGCGGCTAGCTTGGAACGTGTTACCAGAATTGGCTTGTCAGCTACAGTTGGAAATTTAGCGGAAGCCGGAAAATTCATTTCCGGAACTCACAGAAAACATGCCGTCCTTGTAGACAGATCGGGTAGAGAATATGATATTCGTTTGGAATACATCCAGGGGTCGTTTACTAACGTGGCCCATTTTATCATAGAATATATCGTATCAAACAAAATAAGTGGGTCTGTTTTGTTATTTACCAATACAAGAGACGAAGCGGAGTACCTAGCTACGGTCTTGAAAAATCAAAGTGAAGTGAAAGTCGATGTTCATCATGGCTCGTTATCCAGAGAAATGCGGCAGGAAACAGAACAGAGACTAAGGGTAGGTGATGCGGGTGTCATAGTCTGTACCTCGTCCTTAGAACTTGGATTGGACATTGGTTCCATAGATCTCGTGATGCATTATGGATCCCCTCGACAGGTTTCAAAGTTAGTACAAAGGGTCGGCCGAAGCAGGCACAGGCAAACAAGCCACGCAAAGGGACTGATTGTAACAAACAACGCTGACGATGAATTAGAAGCATTAGCAATAATTCGAAGAATGAAAAGGGGTTCGATTGAGGAACAAACGATGCATGTCAACGCGCTTGATGTCGTGGCTCATCATTTAGTGGGTTTGTGTCTGCAGAATAAGGGCATGGTTGAACTCCCAAAGGCATTTGATCTGATAACGAGAGCATACCCGTTCAGTCGCACTAGCATTTATGACTTAGAAAGCTGCGTTGAGATTCTTGACAACAATGGGATAATCAAATTTGATAGAGAGGCAGGTACGTACCGCCGGAGAATTAAGGCTTACCGGTATTACTTCGATAATCTTTCCATGATTCCTCATGTGCTAAAATTCGAAGTCATCGATACAATAACTAAGCGAAAGGTAGGAACACTCGACCAGCAATTTGTAGAAGACTACGCTGAAAAGGGGAATGTTTTCGTTCTTAAGGGTTCCCAGTGGAGAATTATTTCGATCGACGAGAAAAGAATGCTAGTCAACGTGGAACCTCTGCGTGGGGTTGCAATAAACGTTCCGTACTGGGTGGGCGAAATGATCCCAGTAGACTACACGACCGCGCAAGAAGTAGGCACTGTACGTCAGCATGCAATGAGAAGCATACTCAAACTTTCCAATCATGCCTTACAAAATAGTGTAAATGCTCTAGGAATGATACCCGATTCGAATAACATTGTGGTCGAAAGCTGTATTTCGAAAAACACCCTCGTCGTTCATTCAATGTTTGGTACCAAAGTTAATAACACCATAGCTACTCTTCTTTCTACTATTCTATCTTCACAGCTCGGCTACATCGTCGAGACTAGATCAGACCCTTATAGAATTATGCTAACGTCAAATGCCAGAATAGGAAAAGCCCACATAGAAAGCGTTTTTAGAGATTCATATGAATTTGAGTCTGTCATTATTGCTTCATTCGCGGGTACTCATGTCATGGACTGGAAGGTATGGGCAGTCGCAAAGAGATTCGGAATGATTAATAGAGATGTCCTATACGACAAGAAAGTTGCCCGTCTGATATACGAAAGGTATTCGAAGACACCGATCAGTAAGGAATCAATAAGAGAGCTTATGCACGACAAATACGACGTCGAAAAAACAACAAAAGTTTTCCAGAGCTTACAGACTGGATGTTGCCGTATACACTGGATTGAAGTAACTGACTTTTCGGACTTGGCACAACCAATACTTGAACACCATGCAAAATTTTCTGCAAACCCATTAAGCGTTGAAAGAGGGATCATTGAACTCGTAAAAGAAAGACTAGAAAAAACTAAGCACAAACTGATTTGCATACGCTGTGCAAAGTGGGAGAGAACAATCGATACCGTACAAATACCTGAAAAGTTATTTTGTCCACTCTGCCGATCGAGGTTGATTACCGCAACCTTCTGGTCTGATAATGAGTTAGTAAAAATTATTTCGAAGAGACTAAATGGAAGTAAATTACAGCCTGAAGAAGAGCACCGATTCGATCGTGCATGGAAAGTTGCCTCACTTATCAACAATTTTGGCAAGAAGGCGCTGATAGTATTGGCAGGTTACGGAGTAGGTGCCGATGCCGCGGCTCGTATCCTTCGAAATTATATCGACGATGAGGGAATTTACAAGAGTGTGTATGAGGCTGAGAAGCAGTATGTGCTGACCCGCGGGTTCTGGAACGACTAATTCAGCCTAGGAGCTAGTTATGTTACAATTACGTAATTTTGACTAGAGAAGAGTCCGGCTTTAATGTAAGCTCCGTTTTGCCACTCATCCCTTTAGTTCCTTTCGCGCCCAGGACTCGTATCCGGTCACCTACTACCAGGTTGGCCACAGAAGAACTTTGCTGGCGCCAGCCTACTAGTCGAGTTTCCCCAGTATCGTCTCCAATCAATGTGTCGCTTACGGTAACTAATTCACCGTTTTTAGTATTTACTTCGGTCATATTTGGAGATTGTAAAACGATCGCCTCTAAAATGTAAGGAGAGTCTGAGATTTCAACGTCTTTGATTTTTGATTCGAACACCGACATTTTTGGAAACGACGCTTCGTCCTCGATTACCCTGATGTAAGAATCATCTTTGTAGAGAAGCATGGAGTTCCCAAAGATACGGCTTGGCACACATTCTATCATCGAGTCTGAGATGAGCGGACTGCTTAGCAAAGCACTATCTATGGTCAGATGTACGAATTTACCGCTTTTGTCCACTGCGAGAGAAGCAACATTTCCCTTGCCGGTTTCTCCACCGAACGAAACTACCCTCAGAGTCATTATTTCGATGTCCGTTTTAGTCCCGAAGAATTCAAACGCAGTCCCTTCATCACCGTGAATTTCAAAGTCGCCGGTTCCATATTGCGGGTTTCCCTGTTTAATCCTAACTCCAATCAACCGAACCTTTGCGTTCATATCAAAGATTTTGGGAATCTTGCTCTCGTCAACATTCCAGATTACGGTCCGCAAGTTTCGAGTTTTCGTTTCGTTGGAAAGCTGCAGTTGTAGCAACTTCGTCACCTCCCCACGGGGGTTATCATACTGAGAAATTCTAGGGCTAGAACCAACAAACCCGGTGATTACCACGTTTTGCCGTGTTTCGTGTACATCATCGACCTTTATCGTAATGAAATCAATGTCTGGAATAGAAGCGTTTTCCTCTTCTAAGAATTCTATCTGAGAACCAGAAGAGAGGTTAATCACGGGTCTCCCATCAAAACCTGATTTTACGTATCCGCGAGAGATCTTTACCAGTTCCCCAGGACGAAAGCGCGCTTCATCTGGTAAGCTTATTTGATCATCCCATAGTTTGACTCGAACGGCAGACTCATGATCATAAATAGTCAATGTTCGATTTTTGATCTCTTCTTTGGTATCTTTTCGAAGGAATTTGCGCGTAGGATAGATATTCATGATCCTACCTACAATACTCACATCTTTTGCGCCTACAAATAGATCCTTGATTGCACCATTTGTCCGCTTGACATCCCCCAATGAGACACCTAGGTCGGCAGCCACTAGAAATAAAGCACCCTGATCTGTAAGATACCCGGCCCCAATTTTGCGCTTCTTCTCATCAATCAACTCTCTAACCTGCTCAAGACTTATCTCAGGCTTCTGGCTGAGAAGCGACTCGATCATGGTTTTAAAATCAGCAGACACTGACGCTAAACCCCCCTTTTGTCAAGTACTTAAAAACTATGTCGAGTACTTGCCTATATTCTTTGACAGAGCGGTCCACACCAAGGATACGTTTGCAATAGTATGGAAAGCTGCGAAAATATTTCTCACCTACATAATATTGATAGTAACAAAAAAAATTCATTTTGTTGAAAAACATGATAATTTTTAAGGTTCGTTGAAACATAATCCAGTACATGGCATTTGAAAATGAACACACTCTTCAAAAGTTCATCACTTCAAAAGAAGAGGAATCCTTTCATGACCAGTATGAACAAGCAATACGAGATGTCAGAAGTGAATTTGGGAAACAATATCCTCTGATTATCGGTAGTACGAAAATAAAGGCGGACTCAACATTTACTCATCTCTCACCTATCGATACTCGAATAGTGTTAGGATATTTACCAAGAGCCAGTGTCGAAGATACACGTAATGCTATCAATGCTGCTAGAGACGCATTTAACTGGTGGCGCAAACACAATTACAAAAAACGAATAGAGATTTGCAGGGCTGGAGCAAATGTATTGAGCCGGCGTAAGTTTGAGCTGGCGGCGTGGTTATCGTATGAAAGTGGTAAGAATAGATATGAAGCGATAGGAGATGTCGATGAAGCTATCGATTTTATTAGATATTATTGTGAGTGCATGGAAACGAATGAAGGGTTCTCAACTCTAACTAGGAGCGCATACCCTGCAGAAACCAGCAGAAGCGTTATGAAGCCGTACGGCGTATGGGGCGTGATTGCACCGTTCAATTTTCCAGCTGCAATATTAATTGGAATGAGTACTGGAGCTCTGATTACAGGAAATACAATAGTACTGAAACCTGCCAGCGATGCCCCAATTACTGGATATAAATTCGCCGAAGTCATGGAGGAAGCTGGCTTGCCAAATGGTGTTCTGAACCTCGTCACAGGAGCCGGCGCTCAACTAGGCCACCGGTTCAAAAAAAAGTAGGTTACGAGATGATCAGGCGATTTAACAAAACCAAACCCCGCCCTATCATTGCAGAATTAGGTGGGAAAAATCCTGCAATAGTTACTGAAAGCGCAGATCTAGACGAAGCGGTTCAAGGAATATCTAATGCTGCGTTTGGTTATTCGGGACAGAAGTGTAGTGCGTGCTCTAAGGTATATGTGCAAAAAAACATCAAGACAGAATTTGTTGAGAAGCTTGTGAAAAGAACCAGGAGCCTGCAAGTAGGAAATCCTGTTGAACATAGTACCTTTGTCGGTCCTTTGATAAACGTCGGCGCATATAAAAATTATCAAAGGTATACGATATTAGCATCTCGAGACGGAAAGTTGTTGGTAGGAGGTCGCATTAATAGAAATGGTGATTTAAAGTACGGATTGTACGTAGAGCCGACAATTGTAGACGGGTTGCCTGAAGGTCACAGATTACTCACAGATGAGCTTTTCGTGCCTATATTATGTATAATAGTATACGAGAATCTTGATGATGCGATTCGATTATGTAATAGCTCAGAATATGGCTTAACAGCAGGAATATACACTAAGGAAAAGGAAGAGATTGAAACATTTATCGACAGTATTGAGTCTGGTGTATTATATGTCAATAGGGCTTTAAGCGCAACCACGGGAGCCATGGTTGGATGTCAGTCATTTGCTGGTTGGAAGGGATCAG
>Ga0193747_1000447_pt1 | contig 13904 bp, 17 predicted proteins | sample L1m2metaG_FD_143048 | JGI IMG/M metagenome (GOLD analysis project Ga0193747, IMG submission 143048) | Soil microbial communities from a riparian zone of the East river system, Colorado, United States - L1m2 | ecosystem: Environmental > Terrestrial > Soil > Riparian zone | place: USA: East River...
GGATCGCCAGTCGGGTCAGCGAGCATCGACATGCTAGGTTGGGGCACTACCTCCGCAAGCGCGACCGACCATTCGCCAGTGACACCGAGCACGACTTGGACAATCCAATGGATGGTAACGGATCAACTCGGCACGCCACGAATGGTCTTCGATCAGAGCGGGAGTCTGACTGTCGTGGATCAGAATGGCAACTACGTGAGCGGAATGACGCGACATGATTATCTGCCGTTCGGTGAGGAACTCTTCGCCGGCACTGGTGGGCGCACTCAAGCACAAGGTTACAGCGCGAGCGATGGAGTGAGGCAGAAGTTCACCCTCAAAGAACGGGATATTGAAACGGGGCTTGATTACTTCCTTGCCAGATACTACTCATCGACTCAAGGACGCTTCACTTCACCTGACGAGTTCAAGGGTGGACCAGATGAACTGTTTGTTCCTGAAAATGAAGGAAAGCAAGCTTTGCCTTATGCCGAGGTAAGTCAGCCGCAATCTCTAAACAAGTACACATACGTTTACAACAATCCGCTACGGTTCATCGATCCTGATGGTCATTGCGGGGAACCGTCAGGATTAAAACCTGGTCAGGTGGGAATCTGCGTGGCTTCGTACATCGAGTCAACGCTTTTCCCGAGACTGGCCGGACCTGGACGTGGTGACGGTCGAGGTCCTAATGGGCAGGGAGGAACCTCACGCATTGAGGCCCGACTAATTGTGGATCCCGGCAAGGGTACTGTAACTATGACCTATGACGACATTGCCAAAAGCAGCATACTAATTAAGGGAGTAGGTTTTAAAGGAACAGGAGAAACTCGGGTAAGCGATCCATCTGAGAAAGACAAACAGGGCAACATGTACTTTCAGATCAACCAGCACGCCGATAGCGCTTTTGATGTTAAGGGTGCTCTTGGGAGCATCGACAACCATCTGAACATGGTAGTCCAATCTGATCTCAAGGTAGGGGTCACGCCTAGCAGCACTGCCAGAGATTTTCCTTCTCTAGAGATATACAAATATACCGTTGATAGTAAAGGAAATCACACAACGACCCTGGTTCTAGATAAGAGAGAATCCGGCAACTTTTTGGATCTAAGAAAACCTGAGAAACCGATCAAGGCGGACCCAAAGTGAAACGGCGACAAGTCATATTTTTCGTAACGGGGCTGATCGCGGGGCTGATCTCTGTCACTCTTGGATCTCTCGAGTCGTTGATAGGGATTCTAGGGTTGGCGTACGGAGTTGGTCCTCTCTTTTTCTTCGCTGTACTTGGAGGCATTGTAATCACGGGTGCATGGCGGCGCATCCAAGCCGACCTTCTTCGGTATCTTGCCGGAATGGTCCTTTGCACTATTACTTATGTAGTTTCGATGTTCACGTTTTTCGCGGTAGGCGGATTCTCACCGAATTGGTTTGGGGTTCGACCGTCCGCCAATATCATCGACTTTCGTGTTGACGTCTGGTTAGGACTAGTTGCCGCAGGAATAGTGGGAGCAAGCGGGATCACATTATTTACATTTCTTTTGACAGGAAAGTGGAGCTATTCTCTTCTTCGACGCCTGATGCTAGCTGGTTTCCTCACGATACTTGTGACCTTCATGGCTAACCTGCCCTTCCATAACTATTGGTCTTTCCTCGGCGTCTTGTTGCCATTAGGTAGCGCCATCTGTAGCTGCCTCGTAGGAGCCCAGATCTGGCAACATCCTGAAGTAACAAGACAAGTGGCGGCAACAGCACCAACAGCATGATGAGCTACAGTCCGGGCGACAGCGGAAGTTCACCCTCAAAGAACGGGACATTGAAACTGGGCTGGACTTTTTCGAGGCCAGATACTTTTCGTCAACTCAGGGACGATTCACGTCAACCGATCCTCTCTACTTCCAAATGATGATGGCGATTGATCCACAACGGTTCAATCTCTACAGTTATGCCCGAAACAATCCACTAAAGTTCATAGACCCAAGCGGTGAAAAGCTGTATCTGAGAGGTAATGACGACTGGCTCAGAACAAACGTGCTGTATGAGATGGCCGGCGGCCAAGAGAACTTCGATCGTTACTTCGAGATCGCGGATGGTCAAGTTGTCGCTCGATCCGGCGTAGATACATCGGGCGCAAACTCCGGCGTGCAAGAACTGTTGGGGTTGGTTAATGCAACTGAAAACTTTGTCTACTTTGCGGGAAACAAATGCCGAGGAGGCCTTAAGCAAGTTTGACGGTCTTAACGGCAGAGATAAGCAGGGGAATCCTGCCGTTACGGGCCTAACCGACCAAAACAAAGCGACGGCAAGGAGAGAATTCAATATTGCCGATCTTGTCGGAACAAATGGAAGATATGGAGCGCTCCATCCCGCGGCACTTAGTAATGATGATCCTGTTTTCGCTGTAATCGCGTACAACACCAATAGTAGCGGATATACTCAAACATCAGTAGCAGCGGACCAATACGATAAGAAAGTGTATGAACGCGATGCCCAAGCTTCAGGGGTTGGGCAACAAGTTAGACCAGTAAGCATTTTTATTCACGAGTCCGCTGAAAATCGTTTCTTCTCTGGAATGGCTATGAGCTATAGATACGGTCACCAGTACGCGCAGCACAGAGAGGCGGCGATCAGGCAAGACTTGCACTTGATAGGTGGATTTGCCGGTGGCGGCCTTGAGGCCACGAGTGCGGTCAGACAACGTCCGAGGTAAAACATATATGAGAGTGTCTTGCGGTAAATCCATTTGGCTCTTAGTCATTCTCGTCGTTTCCGCAGAAGCAAGTTTCGCACAAATCCGAATCGTGAAGGCTCAGACGAAAGACGGGTTAACGATTGCTCTGTGGCTTTCACCAGAGCCCGCCAAGGTAGGACAAGATGTGATGATCCATTATCGGATTAGCAATGTCGGCTCCAAAACAGTCTACCTCGTCAAGAAAGAGAGCCTTCAGTTCGAAACTGCCAGCGACAATATCATTGTGAACCCTTTCACTGTCGGGTTTGACGAACATGGCCCCACGGATTACAGGTTTGAATCCATCAGAACGGGGACGATTAAACGAGGCGCTTTTGTAATTCCAGGGCGGAAGCTATATCGCGATGGACTGTGGTTTATTACGGTGGAATTTGCTTTCGTAAATGATGTCAGGAGGCTACAACCAGAGAATCTGCCTAGCCGCGATCCAGTCGCATTTAGAGGGCTACTGGCCCAGTTAGCAACACCGATAAGCCTCGGCAAACTCGCTTTGCTTCTTAAATGAATGAGTACGCGGGAGCGGTGCTAGCAGCGGGAACCACCCACAAGACGTGCTGCCGTTATCAGGCGGGAGCTCCACATTACCGGTGGCTTTGCCGGTGGCGTTGTCCAGTCAAGAGTACCGAAACAATGAGAGTTAAGATCGCGAAACTGCTTACCGTCGCATTGGTAATAAGTTGTCAGGCGAACGCGTCTCGTAGGACCAACTGCAAATGCACTGCGCCCGCACCCGGAGAGACAACGCATCAAGGTGGCAATGAGATAGTAACTTTCAGAGAGCGGAGAAACTACAAGTCAGTTCATGGCGTGGTGCGCGATGTGAACGATGAGGCGCTAGCGGATGTTCTTGTTGAAGTGTTCGATCATCCTGAATGGATAGCATTGAACTATCCTGCCAGCCGAGTGGAGCAACACAGAATCGCAGCCTGCAAAACCGGACCCGATGGCAGCTTTTGCTTTGCAAACATACCATCCGGTAAATATGAGTTGCGAGCTAGTAGGGATGCCGCATGGAATCCTTCTCATACCTACATCGTTGTTAATCCTCGCAGTCGGAGAGGCGCACGCATCGGAATCAGAGTTCAACTAACGGTAGGGACCTAGTCAGCGCAAGCTGATTGTCCAAGAGGTTGGTCGTCTCAACTCTTCTGAGCGCCCTTAACCATGGCGTCGCAAAAAACAGAATGCAGACAACAAGAACAAAAGGGGTCAGGCCTGCGATTTGCGATTCTCAACAGTATCTATGTGATGAACAGCAATGGCACAAACCAGACGCTGCTGACCTTCAGCGCCGCGCCTTTCAGTGACGAACAACCAGCGTGGGCGCCAAACGGATCAAGCATCGCGTTTACCAGCACGCGCGACAGCACAATTGAGACTTGGACAGAGACGGATGATGACGGCAATGTAATCACCAAGTCGAAGGTACACCTCAATAAAGAAGTCTATTTGATGAACGTGGATGGCAGCGGACAAACTCGCCTGACGAACGCGCTGGAGAATGATGACTCGCCGGCCTGGTCTGGCGACGGAACCAAGATGGTCTTTCGCAGCGAGCGGGAAAGAGACTGCTGCGATCCCACCGAGCAAATCTGGATCATGAATGCTGACGGCAGCAGTCAGCTTGATCTATCGAACAATGGGGCCGGCGACTACTGTCCGAATTGGTCGCATTGATACTCTGTTGGTATTGTCATCTTTGACGAACTGATTCGGCATTTTGCAGGCGAGCAATTCTAGTTTCGTTATTGGTTCACACATTCCGTTTAGGCACGGTCTTCCGCCCGACGCGATCGGAAGCGACCAGTGCCGTTAGGCTGCCGTGAATCAGATGCGGCGAGACACGGCGGCCTCGTTTCAGCAGTCAAAAAGTTCAGTTCGGACTTACTTAATTTGGTGAATTACTTTCGTGGTGCAAATATTGAACACGATGTGCAGGAGAATTTTTTGTTCTATGGTGTGGCAGGATTGTGGCAGGAACAAATAGAAAACCGGCGTTACGGCATGTCAGCGGATGTGAAGAAATGTAAAATGGCTTGATTTTGACCGTGGCTGCATCTCGCTTCAAAATCAATTACTTAGGTTTAAGGAGCACCCGTGATTCGCGACCGTGAGGTCAGGGACAGCGGACTCAGTTCCGCTTACTACTCAATTGAAGAACGTTGCCAGACCGCGCCCCCTTTGAGTGTGCGTTCAAGAGTGCATCTAGGCGTTCGGCTCCATTTCGAGCTGCTTCCTCGGTGATGTTGACATAACGCTGAAACGTAATCATCTGAGTATGGCCAGTTATTTTCATCGGCTCTGCCGCCGGCATGTCCGAATCGTTAGCCTGGTCGTCGCGGTGTGGCGGCGATCATGAAAAGTGAAGTTCTCGATCATTGCTTCGCGCAAGGCCGCGGCGAACGTATTCTTTGCTGTGTTCCGAATGCCAAATACGGAGAGTGAATCGTCGGGCGGTGCTGCCTTCCTCAATGCAAGAAGCTCTTCATGAACGCGCCGAGTCATACCAACTGTTCGTGCCTGCTCTGTCTTAGTGTTAGTCGCCCTGACTCGGATTAGGTTCGATCCAAAGTCCACGTCGAACCAGCCGCCACAAGGATTTACTCAAAACAAGGTTAACAATTCGCATGCGAGGACGCCATCTTTTTTCTTCGCCTCGGATGATCAAAAGGAGAGTGTCGGAGACTGTGCCAAAGCCATCGGCGTCACAAATCACGATTCTCCATGTTGAGGATAATAAGGCGGTTGCGCGATTAATCCAGGAAACATTGAGTGCTGAAGGAATCCAATGTAGGTCGAACCCGTGTCACCGCCGTGAAAGAGAAGAGAATCACTGTAATTCAAGGAAACTTGGCGGCATTGATAGCACTCTACCGCACTTTACAGACTCACAGGCACTGTTTTGGACTCTTAATGGACTCGCGTTCGGCCGAAAGTCATTTGTCAGTTTTACCAGTCATCTACTGACTTTCAATTTATGGCGAAATTAAACGATAAGTCGATAGTCCGTTCGATGATGCTAGAAGCCCCTATCGCACTCCCGGCATCTGTTCGGCAGCGCCTGGTCTTCTTCGCGACATTTCAACTGAAGACGCGTTGAGATTGTGAAAGACTTTCCACACTGAGAACAATCGATGTCCTTCGGCGCGAAGCTTTTCAAACAATCCCGGTGCGAGCGCGGCACGTTGGTCCAACTTCGATGGACCTTTAGATCTCCACCACAGATATCACAACTCTTCTCATACCACTCGCAGTCTTTATGATAGTCAGGCGGATTATTCCAATCTTCGTGAACGCGCATCGGGCCGCCACAATGACTACATGGCTTCTCATACCATTTTGCTGCTAGCGCAGCGATGCATTCCTTATGCGCCGTGGGTGGGTTCTCCCAAGCACGATGGATTCTCATTTCACCGTGACAAATATCACAGGCTTGCTCATACCAAGCGCACTCATTGTGATAATCGGAAACATTCTCCCAGTCATCGTGGTACTTAATTGTTCCGCCACAATACTTGCACTCTTTGGAATGCCATTTAGCGGCTTCCTGGGCGCGACACTCTTTATGTGCAGTCGGCGGGTTATCCCAGTCGCGGTGAATTTTCAAAGAGCTACCGCAAATATCACAATCGATCGAATACCACGCGCACTCCTTATGATAGTCCGAAACATTTTCCCAGTTTTCGTGATACTTAATTGATCCTCTGCAATACTTGCACGTTTTGTAATGCCACTTGGCAGCTTCACGCTCTCGACATTCTTTGTGGACCTTTGGCGGGTGATCCCAGTCTCGATGAATCTGCATTGACCCGCCGCAAATCTCGCAATACTCCTGATACCAGGCGCAGTCCTTATGATACCGCGGAATATCACTCCAATCTTCATGCACGTGGATGTCCCCTCCGCAGTGGCGGCAAGAAACGTCATACCACTTAGACATAAATATTGCGATCCTACTTAGGTATCAGCGCTGGCCTCAAGATCAACGCGATTCAGATTCGAGTATTATATCTTTTGGCACCATTGAAGCATGTCCTCTTCCTGCAGACCACTGTTGACCGCATATGGCTATAATGCCTTATTCTTTTTTGCAGGCTATTTCATTGACAAGTGCTCGGCGAAAGTCTTACTCTTTCTGAGTTTTCCTAATCTGCGGTCTTAGCTGGTTTGTGACCAGTGTAAGAGGAGTCACCAGGAGGCTATATGGAAGTTAACACTCGTGAGTTAACCCCGGAGAGTTCGGAAGTCTTTCTCGATGAGATCGATCTGACTTTAGAAGAAGCGAGCAAACATCCGATCCTCGATCGTGTCGCTAAGCGAGTTGCGAGCGATGTTAGAACTACGAGTCACTCGGCTCACAACTCACATTACTCCTCGAACTCTTAAAGACTACTCAGGCTCGTGGGCAAGTGCCAACGGTTTCGCCGTTAAGGAGACACGTGTGCGCCACTCTAAAGGGACCATCAGTGCCTATGCTAAACGCATCTTCCGAGGTCGAGCTAACCGATGAATGCGCGCAAATCTACTTGTCTGATTTTGGCCTCTCTTCACACTTAAAACAGTTATTAGAACAAAAGAGACGAAAAAACCTGGCTGAACTTATCGGACAGGCGTCCGTGATCGAAACCGCTCTCTCAGGACTGGGATTGTCTTCAGGTTTCTTCGAGTATTTTGGGAAATTCAAGGCCGTCCGCATGAGCGCAGCCACAAAGGTTTGGGGCACGCCGGGGGCGTTTCATTGGAACTCGATGTCCAGAATGTTTTTGGATGTTATAAACTTCGAAGTTCCCGTCCATGAAGCTTTGAACGGATACTTAACTTACCTGCAGGCCTCCTTCACTCAAGGGCTTGCAGTACACTTAAATGACTTCGGTCGTTTTGCACTCGCTGCCTATGTTTGCGACAAACTTCCGATCACGTTTGAGGAAGAGGTTAAGATACGATTACCCAACGCATTACCCGGAACTAACCTCGCAATTTTGCCGGCGTTGCCGCACGACAGTGCAGTGGTGAACTGGAAATGGCTCGATCGTCCGATGTTGGACGTTATAGACGATCTCAAAAATAGTAATTCACAGAATACGTCTCCGCTTCGTATTTCTAACGGGCCAATCGAATCGAGCGCAGTGGTGATCCAGAAGCTCCCAGTTTTGGAGGGGCCGTGCGGAGCGATCGTAGTTGACAGTTACGAACCATGTCTAAACATACCCAGCGTGGAAGTTTATCGGCGAATCAAGGATCTCACGCGTTGTCATCATTTTCTGGAAACTGTAAAACGCGCCTTAGCACGGTTGACTGACTATAGTGAGTCTCTCGTTAAAGAAATGACTCTAATCACTGCGTCCGCTACACCCATGGATGCGGACGTCAGTGACACCGCGATGTTTAGTGGGACTTCGTCAGCGATCTTTGGTGCGTGTTTTCTTTCGGCGGTTGGGGAGCCATTATTCGTCGCTGAAATGCTTCTCCATGAATTCTGTCACAATAAATTGCGCCTGCTTCAAGAGGCAGTACCGCTGATTTCTGACAAGTATTCCAATCGGTCAATATTCTACTCACCATGGCGAGATGATCCGCGACCAATCGATGGCCTTATGCACGGACTCTACGTGTTCAGTTCCATTGCTGACTTTTGGCTTCACGTGTGGAGAGATCAAAAAACGAACGAAGGTGAACGGGCTATGGCACAAAGGCGTGTGGGAACCCTTTTACTTCAGTTGAAATTCGCGTGTGCAGAGTTTACCGAACACGCCGAGCTTACACGGACCGGAAAGGTTTTTTTGGGCATAATCAGCGATCGAATATATGACCTTGGGTCTCAGACTGAAAGATGGGAATTCGAACGATTGCGACCCTTCTTCTCAGGGATATTGAAGGACAAGACGCTAAGAGAGATGCGGATTTTGGAATCTGTCACCCGACATAAAGCAAATTGGGAAGCGAGTTATCGTGCCTAACGCCTCTCTAATCGAGTTCGATTCGTCCTCGTCGCTTGCCACATTCGAGCCACTTTCGAGTTTTATTTTTAAGGTGGCGACACGCTGTAACCTCGATTGCTCGTATTGTTATGAGTACAACATGGGCGATGATTCTTGGAAACGCCAGCCTCATTACATGCAGCTCGAAACGGTTAAGACGTTAGCTGAAAGAGTCAAGGAGCACGCCCTCAGGCACGGCTTAGATTTTATTGCATTCAGTTTCCACGGCGGCGAGCCACTTCTGGCTGGAACGGATTTTTTTTGTGAGGCCGTGAGAACTATGCGTCATATTCTTGGAGACAAGATTGGTAGCAGCTTCGGAGTGCAGACTAATGGCACTTTGATCACTGAGGAAATAGTCAAGCTATTCAGCCAACAGAAAATTCATATCGGGTTGAGCCTTGACGGACCAAGAGAGATTAATAACAGAAGAAGAGTGCATGCCAGCGGTCGGGGAAGTTTTGATGATGTAATGAATGGCATTCGATGGCTGAATACGCCAGAAGGTCGAGAAATATTCAGTGGGGTCCTTTGTGTGATCGACCACGAAGCCGATCCGTTAGAAGTATTTGAGTTTCTAACCAGCTTGCCCACACCTTCTATTGATTTCTTGCTTCCTCATGGAAACTGGTCATTATTGCCGGCCGGCAAGAGCGATCCTGAAACAACAACGTACGCGGACTGGCTTATTCGAATATTCGATATCTGGTTCGATGGCAAACATAGCGATGTAGCAATTCGGACTTTCGAGGAAATCATCGAGTATAGATTGGGTGGAAAAGGCCATCTCGAAACGCTTGGACTTTCACCGGTGAGTCTAATCTGCATCGCTGCTGATGGCTCCATCGAGAGCGTAGATACGATGAAATCGGTTTTTCCTGGCGCGCATCGGCTTCACATGGATGTTTTCCATCACTCATTTGACGATGTCCTAAAGCATCCTTTAATTCATGCCCGCCAAGTCGGACTTCGCGCTCTTTGCGAAAAGTGCGTGAACTGTTCTCTGGTGGCGACTTGCGGCGGCGGCTATTTTCCACATCGATGGAGTAGCATTAACCAGTTTAAGAACCCTTCAGTCTACTGCGCTGACTACATAAAGCTAATTACCCATATCTGTCAAAGAGTCGATCATGAACTTACCAGTGGAGACACCAACGGGTCGTGTTGATTCATGGGTCAGCAAAGAAACCCGGGATCTTTTTTGCAAGCTGAGGGATAGATTTAACGACAACATGATGCGGGAAGTGATCCTTGCGTCATGCGGTCTCAAGGTCGCTCGAACGTGCATGTCTGATGATGACCTCTTGACCTTTCTTCCAGTAGCTGAACAGAACAATCTAAAGGTTGCTCTCAGTACTAAGAAATACATTCACCGAAGGGACATTGGTAAGGGTGGGTGGTCAAATTCACTCGAACGTATAGTTCCGACAGATCACGGGGCCGGATTATTTAACGTTTACATAGCTACTGACAAATACATGGCTGACCTTGGACTCAAAACCGAGGCGCACAATTACGAAGACGAATTCGGACTCCTGCTCGGTATACCTCAATGTTGTAGAAATGCATACATGGACGGCCATGAGTTAGCCCGCCTAAAGCAGAACGATCTCATACCTATCGTGCTTGATAATACAACTGGTCCTCCACCATATAACTTTTGGAATAATTATGTCGCACAGTATTTCGGGCGGGCTCTGCTAAGTTTCTTTCCCTGTTCATTTAATTGCACTTTTTCCGCGGAATTATCCAAAAGAAGTTTCAGTGTTCTTCAACAGTGCTCAGAATCGTGGGCCGACCATTTCATAAATAGTCAGCAAACGAACATTCTTTACACTGAGTACTTGGGCATCCATCAGTTTCCCGCGTCCTCTTATGCGGAAGGCTGGTTGAAGTATGACCCTTGGTTGATCGAATCAACTGAAACTACGGAAGTCAGCCAGCGTCTTAGCGACGGAGATAGGCTGAAAGTTTTAGATAGGCATGGCGTAGAAATCTACAAGGGAAATCGGTTACTTACGCGTTTACAAGACGAGGACATTTCGGTTTGTTTTTTCGTCGGTGACGGCGATCTGGGCGCCGCGTACCGAAAACCGTGACTCTGTCCTAAATCGTCGCCTTCGCCCCAAAATGAATCCTCTTGTTATCGCGACGAATCTGTATCCCGGGCACATGCACTATGAGTCTGTACGACGCAGCCTCGCAGCCGGCGGGTACAAACTCGTGAACTTTATAAGTGGAGAAGACAGTGAGATTACATACGACGGTTCCGCCGTAGCTCAGTTCATCTTCAACTACCCAATGAATTCCTTGGTAGCACAACACATTAATAGTCGCAAAGAATTGGGACAGCCTTTTGTGGTGTTTATGGATGATCCACTGGCCTTTTTTGATCTAAACATCAACAAAGTAATAGAGCCGGTCTTACGTGCAGCGACACGCGTTTATACGTCAAGCGACAATATGCTCCCCATTTACCTTTCAATGGGGATAAGAGCTGAACTACTGGTCGGGCTGGGCAATCCGCAGTTTGATGTTGCGAAGCCGGTAGACGAGGGAAAGATGCGCTTCGACTGGGGATTTATCGGCGGGCTATATCCGCAGCGTTTTCGATTTTTTTGGCAGCTCAAACGTATTCTGCCTGATCTGACACATTACATCGTCACTGAGGGGTTCGGAGTCGAGGCTGTAATCGAGCGCATACGCGAGACTCGGGTAAATGTAGCGTATGGAAATTTCAGTGACATTACCGACTTCAAGTCCAATGGAACCACCTTAAGAGCTTGGGAGTTCCCTTACGCGGGAGCTTTTATTCTGCAAGATGAGAGGCCACTAATAAAAGACATTTTTGTGGAAGGGGAATCGATAGTAACGTTTAGAACCGTCGAGGAGTGTGCGGACTTGATTCGTCACTACGTGCCACTTGCTGATGAGCGCGTTCGAATTGCCGCAAAGGCGCGAGAGGTCATTCACAGTCATTCGATGCTGCAATTCTTTCCGCGTCTCTTCAGAGAGTTAACAGGCGATGGCTAAGAATCACATTAGGGTCAAGGAATTACGGTCCGATGAAGCAAACCGCTTGGCCAAACAGTTTGCTTCAGAAAGATCCAACCGCTTGGTGGCGCTCGATGGTGCGGCGGCCAAACCCGCTTCTGTCTTTAAATGGAGTTCATGGACGGACGTTCCTGAAGCGAACTGCGCCTTCTTAGTTTTAGTAAGGGGAGAACCTGCCCTTGTCATGTGGTTCGAGCCCGACACGTTCAACTCTGAATGTCTTCATGTCACGCAGGCACGTCTTCATTGGATACTGAGTCCCCCAGAAACTTTCATATCCACCGACCTTCCTGGGCTTTCATCTGTTCTTTCACGCATCCTTCATCAGAGTGAGGTGGAGCTCGTTACACTTCGACTCTTCGGTCATGAGCCAGCCGCCACACACCTTTTCCAACGTGCGGGTTTTCGCCTGGTGGTTGGCAACGCGTGGCTCTATAGATGGCCTATCAAGTCGGTGGGTTCCGAAAGGATACCTAAAGATGTTTCACTCGATGTGAGAAACTTAAACGAAAGACCACTACCAGACGATGAGGTGCATGGATATCTTAAGGTGGCGAGTGAGAGTTTCTTCGCCGATCGTTTCTCGTTGGATCTAAACCTTGATCAAGTATTAGTACGTCAGCGCTTTCTTTCAATTATTGAGAATGGCCTTCGTGGCGACATTGCTGACTATGCCGTGACCGCCAGAAGCAAGAGCAGCCTAGAAGCCTTTGCTTTTTTTGCTGTGAAGAAGTCGGTGGAATCGAATTCCTATCCGCAAGCGGGCAAATGGCTGACCTTGATTGCCCGGAGTTCTCAGCGAGCTCAAGGAATCGCACACTTTGTAATTGCTGAAGCTATTCGTGGTCTTCCGGAAGGCAAGGCTAATTGGATGTGCACTTGCTCACTAGATAACTTTGGTTCTTTACGGACCGCTCAAAAAATGGGTTTTCAAATCGGTGCCATAGTTTACGACATGCATCGATGGCGCGAGAATCCAATAAACTGATTTGTATTCTACATAACGGCTAATCGAACATGCGCGCGGTTATCATTCAGCCTCATTTTCTTCCCTTTGCGGGATATTTTGAGTTGATGAAGCGGGCGGATATTTTTGTCTATTATGACACCGCTCAGTTTGTACGTCGAAGTTGGCATTGCCGCACATACATTACCGAGCAAGGCGCAGCTCGGTGGTTGTCCGCTCCTGTAAAAACGGCTGAAGGTTCTCGGCGCCCGTTAAGTGTAATGTGTTGGGCTGACGACCAATTTTGGCGTGTGAAGATGCAACGGCGCCTCAGCAAACTGTACGCAAATACGGAGGAGTCACATCTTCTGGCGGCAATTGTCGACTTGATCAACAAGGGACCAAGCAGTCTAGTTGATTGGAATATTGCTGCGAACACATTGATTGGAGCGGCCCTTGATATTAAACGACCTACATTGAAGACTTCCGAGCTCGCGCCAATTGTAGGCGACAAACAGGACCGCATCATTCAAATTTGTCGAGAGTTGGGCGCAACAACCTATGTTTGTGGGCCAGGATCTCGAAGTTATGTGAGAGATAGAGATTTCGCTGAATCTGGAATCGCTGTTGAATGGCTCGACTATAATTACCTGTTTCGCGCAAGAACTACTCATGAAATTGAAATCTGTCCGAGCATGGTAGATCTCATTCTGGTTAAGGGGGTGAATGCCGCTAGAAATGAGATCGGATCGAGATAGGTAAAAAGAAATACGATTTTGCGCTCTTGAATAAGTTGGTCGCATTAGCCGGTGGCAGCCTATGGCTCGTAGAATTCCTCTCTTCAATCCTAAGTGTGAACTTGAAACCTGCCGCGAGGAGATGGAATCCGTCTTCACGCGGGTGGCCCAAAGCGGAATTTATGTTAATGGATCGGAGTGTCAGAAATTCGAGCTTCGGTTTGCGGAGTTTTGTCAGATTCCGTTAGCCGTTGCGGTCTCCTCAGGGACGATGGCTTTGGAGTTAATGCTGCGAGCTGATGGGATCAAGAGTGGTACTAGGGTCGTCACCACAGCGCACACATTCGTCGCGGTTTTGGAAGCGATCCTAAGTGTCGGAGCTGAGCCGGTGTTTGTAGACATTGATCCCGAGACTTGGCAGATGCCCTGCGGTGACTGGCCCGACGATGCCGTGATAGTCT
>Ga0193747_1000448_pt1 | contig 13874 bp, 13 predicted proteins | sample L1m2metaG_FD_143048 | JGI IMG/M metagenome (GOLD analysis project Ga0193747, IMG submission 143048) | Soil microbial communities from a riparian zone of the East river system, Colorado, United States - L1m2 | ecosystem: Environmental > Terrestrial > Soil > Riparian zone | place: USA: East River...
GTCTTGGTCGGGGTGCCTCGGCGCGACGGTGTCGCCCAGATTCGGGCGCTTTCCGACCGGGTCCACGCGATCTTCGGACAGCGACCGCTGGGCGCATGGCTGACCGAGCGCGTCTGGGAGCCGCACCTTCCGTCGCTTCTCGCCGAAGCGGGGGTCGCGTACACGGTCCTCGACGACGAGCACTTCATCCAGGCGGGCCTTCGCCCGCAGGAGCTCGGCGAGTCATACGTCACCGAAGACCAGGGCCTTCCGCTCATCGTTTTCCCGGGGAGCGTGAAGCTGCGCTACCTCATCCCATTCAAAGACGTGAGCCAGACGATGAAGGAGCTACGCGCGCGAGCCGATGAGGGCGCGCGCCTTGTCGTCTATGCGGACGACGGCGAGAAGTTCGGTGCGTGGCCCGGCACCTATCAGCGCGTGCACAAGGACGGCTGGCTCGAGCAGTTCTTCTCGGCGATCGCTCAGGCCGACTGGATCCAGACCATGACCCTCGAGGACGCGTGGATCTTCCAGAAGCCCGCGCGTCGCATCTACATTCCCGCGGGGTCGTATCCCGAGATGGCGGAGTGGGCACTCGAGCCGAACGCCGCGAAGCGGTACCAGCAGGCGCGGAACAAGCTGGGCGACGATCTCTCAGCCCTCGTGGCCGCGCCGCTCTGGCGAAACTTCTTCGCGAAGTACCCGGAATCGAACGGTCTTCAGAAGCGGATGCTCATCGTTAGCGAGGAGCTCGCCCGCCGCAGCATCCTCGACGCGTCCGCCGAGGTCCGCCAAGCGCAGCAGAACCTCTGGCGCGCGCAGGGGAACGACGTGTACTGGCACGGCGTCTTCGGCGGCATCTACTTCCCGCACCTTCGTGCGGACGCGTACGCCTCGCTGTTGAAGGCGGAGCGGATCCTCTCAGAGCGTCGCACCGCGGCGGGGGAGCAGCGCGACTACGACGTCGACGGCTACGACGAGTACATCTTCCGCGGCAACGCGGGCGCGGTGTTCGTTCACGTCCAGGGCGGTGCCGTGATCGAGTGGGACATCTACGCGTCGGCGACCAACCTCGTCGACACGCTCGCGCGCCGGCCGGAGTCCGAGCACGAGGCGCTGCGTCGCGCCGAGAAGCTGGGCAAGGTTCTCATCGGCAAGGCCGCGGAGAAGGAATCGAAGTCCATTCACGACGCCGTCCGCGCACGGGAGCGCGGTCTCTCGAAGCTTCTCGAGTACGACGTCGCGCGCCGGGCGTTCTTCCAGGACAGCTTCCGCGTCGGAAAGGCCGAGCCGGTCGTGCTGCACGCGTACTACTACCAGCTGACACCGCAGCGCGAGGCGCGCACGGTCAGTCTCATCCTCGAGCCGCCGCCGCGCTCTCTCGCGAGCGTTCCCGGTCTGGGGATCCGCAAGGACATCCGCATCGCCGACGAAGGCCTCGCCGCCGGCGTGCGCTACCGCCTGCGCAACGATGGCGAGGAAGCGATAAGTCTCCAGTTCATCAGCACGTCGAACTTCGGCCTGCTGTCCGAGCAGAACCCCGCGGACGTGATCACCGTCGGGACGAAGAAGACGACCGCCGGAAAGCCGATCGACGCGCGGCATGTGTCAGAAATCGCCGTTCACTCGGAATCGCGGCACTTTGACATCGCAATTGCTGTCGATCCGCCGTGCGAGGTGACGACGCGGCCGATCTACTCGATCACAAACTCCGAGCAGGGGTTCGAGCGCGTCTACCAGCAGCTGGAGATCGCTTCCACGTGGAACGTGACGATCGAGCCGGACGCCCATGTCGACCTCGAGGTCCGAGCGACCGCGGTCGGCCAGATGGTCGAACCCGACGCCGTGCGCCCGACGGCTCGGCGGCGCAAAGCGGCAGCGGGCGCGACCGCGGAAACAGCGAGGGCTCCGCGCCGCTAGAGACAACCGGCCAGGCGAGAAGGTGAAGGCCACGCTCGGACGGCGCGACGCCGTCCTCTATCTGACCGCGGCGGGTCTGGGGAGCTTCGGCCTCGGGGTCGCGCAGTTCTACCTGAACTTCCTGTACCGCTCGCTGGGGTTCGACGCATTCGCGATCGGACTGTTGGCCGGCGCGGAAGCGCTCGGCGTCGTGGCCGGCGCCATCCCGGCCGCAATCTTCACGCGAGGGCGCTCGCGCCGCGCTGCGATCCTTCTCGGTGGAACGCTCACCGGCGTCGGCATCTTCGGGATCCTCATCTTCAACGCTCTTGGGGCCGTCTTCCTGTCGGCGATGCTCGTCGGCTTCGGCGGAATCATCGCGAGCTCGTCGGGAGCCGCGCTCCTCGCGGATGCGACGGACGCCGCGCGGCGCGCCACGCGATTCGGCCAGCAGATCGCGCTCGGCACGACGGCCGCGTTCCTCTCGAGCGTCATCGCCGGCGCACTCGCGGCGCCGGTGGCATCGTTGCTCGGCGCACGACCGGATGACCCACTTGTTCTGCGCGCTCTCGTCGGGAGCGGCGGCATCATCGCGGCCGTCTCGATCGTGCCGATCCTCGCGATCCGCCCCGTGCCCGTCGCCCCGCACACTCTCGAGGCGCCCACACGCAACGACCTCGTCCGGCGCTTCCTCGCCATCGAGATCCTGTTCGGATTCGGCGCGGGCAGCTTCCTTCCGTTCGTGAATCTCTTCTTCGCCGACCGCTACGGCGTGCCGTTCTCCGCCCTCGGGCTGCTCCTTGGCGTGCTCGCCGTCGCCGGAAGCATCGGCGCGCTCCTGCACGGGCGATTCGTCGCCGCGCGCATCGGCGCGATTCCGTCCATCGTCCTGGTCGAGACGCTGTCGCTTCCGTTCGCGCTCGTCGCTGCCTTCACCGGCGCGTTGCCGGTCGCCGTCGGCGCACTGGCGGCACGACACTTCCTCATGTTCGGCGCGAGCGGGACGGTGAACGCTTTTCAGCTCTCGTCGTTCACGCCGGCCGAGCGTGCGGGTGCCAATGCTGTGTTCGCGCTCGCATGGAGCGCGGCGAACGCGGTCGGCGCGATCCTCTCGGGTGCGATCCGCGCTCGGCTTGGCCCGGAAGGGTTCACGGCCAATCTGGTGACCCTCGTGATCGCATACGGGCTCGCGGCGCTCCTGACCTGGCGCCTGTTCGCGACGCATCGGCCGAGCGGTGACGTTGGCGCGCGCACGCTCGCTGTCCCAGACTCGCGCGGGTGACCACGCTGCTTCGCGATCAAGTCGCCGCCGCCATACGGGAGGGCCTTGCCCGCGCTTCAAAGGACCTCGGGTGGCCCGACGTCGACGGGGTGCCGGTCGAGGTGGAGCGTCCCGGCAATCCGGAGCACGGCGACTACGCCTCGAACGTGGCCCTCAAGCTCGCGAAACAAGCGCGCAAACCGCCTCGCGATATCGCGAAGGCCATCGCCGAGCGCGTACGCGTCGCGGCGCCGATCGCCTCGGTGGAGGAGCTGAGTGGCTTCGTGAACGTGCGCCTCGACCTCGCATGGGTCGCCGCTCAGGTCGACGAGATCGTGCGCGCCGGCTCCGACTTCGGTCGTTCGAAGACGCTCGCCGGCAAGCGGATGCAGGTCGAGTTCGTTTCCGCGAACCCGACCGGACCGCTCACCGTCGCGAACGCGCGCGGCGGCCCACTCGGCGACGTTCTCTCGTCCGTGCTCGAGTTCTCGGGCGCGGCGGTCGAGCGCGAGTACTACGTCGAGGACACCGGCACGCAGTTCGATACCTTCGGCCGCTCCATCGCGATCCGCTATCGCCAGCTGCACGGCGAGGAGATCGAAATACCCGCGGACGCGTATCCCGCCGAGTACATGAAGGACATCGCTGCCGAAATACAGGCCCGCGATGGTGACGAGTGGATGAAGCTGCCGCTCGAGGAGCAGGCAAAGCGCTTCGCGCCGCTGGGCGTCGAGTGGGTCCTCCGTGAGGCCAAGCGGGTCACCGCGATGCTTGGCATCCGCTACGACACCTGGTTCTCACAGGCCGAGATGATGCGGTCGGGATACTTCGAGAAGACGCTCGCCGAGCTGCGCAAGCTTGGCAAGGTCTACGACAAGGATGGCGCGGTCTGGTTCGAGGCGAGCGAGGCGGTCGACGACAAAGAGGGCTGGGTCCTCGTTCGCTCGAATGGCGAGCCTGGGTATCTCGGCAAGGACATCGCGTACCACGCGCAGTCGCTCCGCGATCGGAAGTTCGACAAGAAGATCGACATATGGGGATCGAACACTCACTACCACCTCATCCAGATGCGCGCCGCGATGCAGGCGCTCGGCCTGCTCGAGAAATTCGAGGTCGTCCTGTATCAGTACGTGCGTTTCCTGCACGAGGGCGTGCTCAAGCGGATGGGGAGACGGACCGGACAATTCCTGCTCCTCGAAGAGGTCATCGAGTCCGTCGGAAAGGACGCGACGCGCTATTTCTTCCTTCAATCGAGCGCGGACCGCCAGCTCGACTTCGACCTCGAGCTCGCGGTCCAGCAGTCGAACGAGAACCCGGTCTATTACGTGCAGTACGCGCACGCGCGCATCGCGAGCATCCTGCGCACCGCCGCCGAGCGCGGGATAGACACGAACGGTGCGGACACCGCGCTGCTCGCCGACAAAGGCGAGCTCGACCTCGTCCGGCTCATCCTTCGTTTTCCCGAGCTCGTCAATGACATCCGTCAGCACTACGGCGTCCACCAGCTCACGACCTACGCGCTCGAGCTGGCCGGCGCGTTTCACGGCTTCTATCGCGATCACCGTGTCGTCGACGAAGCAGATGTCGCGCGCTCGAAGGCGCGGCTGCGACTGGTGCAGGCGGTGCAGGTTGCGCTTCGCCAGACCCTCGGACTGCTTGGGATAAGCGCGCCCGACAAGATGTGATCCATCCTCGGCGCTGACGCGCCTGCGGTGACGGCTTCCGTTAGGGCGTCAATCGGAGCACACGATCGAGGATCTTCTCGACGACCTCGTCGAGCGGGATGCTCGTGTCGATCTCAAGATCCGCGGCTCTCCGAAGCGCGGGCTCGACGGTCTGCTTGAAGCCGAGGACTTCGGCCAGCTCGTCCGGCTCCTTTCCATACGGGTTGTTCGTCCTGCTCGCGAGTCGTTCGGTCATCACCGGGACCGGCGCGGTGAGAAGCACTATGTGATCGAACCGCGGATAGAACTTCGTCTGGTTTCGCGCGGTGCCGGAAACGAAAAGGACGTCCGCGTCATCGGTCGACAGAAGTCGCGCCACCAGATCCTCGCGCCACAGCCATTCCATAGCCGGCGCATTTCCAGCGTTTGCGGGAACCTCCACCTGCTCGGTCCAGCCGCCGTAGTCGGTGTCTACCGTCTTGAACCCACGTGCTCGGAGCTCGGCTAGGACCGACGACTTGCCGGTGCCCGACATCCCAGTGAGCAGCACGCGCTTCACTTGAGATCCAGCCAGCCGGTCCGACTCCGCCAGTGCTCTCCCTTACGCAGATGCGCGACGATCGCGCGTTCGAGCGTCGTGCGCTCCGGGAGGTCGTCGATCTTGGGTGCGATCCGATGGAAGACGAACCGCAGGATGTCCGCGTCGCCGTCCCAGCCCTCGCCCACGAGCTCGAACCGGCGTTGAAATCGAATGATGTTCGAATCGTGCGCGAGATACTCGGCGAGCTGCGGATCTAGCAGCCAGGAGGTGCAGATCGCCAACTTCGTCGGTGTCTCCGGGAAATGGCGCGCGAAGAATGGATGCGCGTTTGCGAGCGAGTCGTCGCACGCCAGAGGCGTGAGCGGTCCACTTTCGGGTATGTGTATGCCGACCGCAGGATCGCCCTCCCCAAAGGCGTCGGCCACATGCGCCGCGCGAACGCGCGTGCGATTGAACTGAAGACGGCCCAGCTGATAGAGCGAGCCGCGGAAGTGAAGCGTGAGCCAGCCGCTCGTGCGCAGGCCTCCGTCGCCCAGAAGAAGTCGATCGCGCTTCAGGTTGCGGCCGAGGTCGGAGAGCGTCGCCCAGGAGATGTCGTCAGCGATGCGCCGGCGCGCGTGGAAGCGGCGCACGTCGGCGAGTGCCGCAAGGTACACGTACACGAAGAAGTAGCGGCCTATCGGTGTGGAGCCGATCGCCGGACCGGGGAGGTCGATCGGCGCGAAGCCCCCGAGGTCGTTGACGAGCGTTTCGTACGCGCGCTCGAGACATTTCCACGTCTCGGGATCCGTTTCAGCCGACGGCCACGCGGCGAGGATCTCGCGTTGATCCTCTTCCGCGATGGCGAGCCGTTCGAAAATCGCGGGGAGGTACCTGCGGTCGGGCAGCCGGAATCCGCGCGTCATGCCATGACGCTAGTGGAGTTCGGTTACGGCGCCTTCGTGGGACTGGCTGTCGGTCGCGCGCCTCCGCCGAGGCCGCCGTTGCCGAAGAGCTGCCCGAGGATGTTCGTCGAGCCCACGACGATCGCCGTCGCGGAGACCATCCCGGTCGCGTCGGTCGTCCCGACGACCGTGACCTGGTCATTGACCTTGAGGTCGCCGAGCTTCACGTCGGCCTCGGTCGTCTTCACGATTCGCGTGGTCCCACCCACGAGCACGATCTCCGAGGTGGTCGCAGGCGACGCCGACGCCTGCGCGTTCTGGCCACCCAGCGTGCGATCGACGGCGGCGATCGTGATCGAGCCGTCGTTGATGGCGATGATGCGTCCGGCCACGGGCTGCTGCCCCGTGGCCGCGCCGGTTCCGCCGCCGCCGAACCCGCCTCGTGCGCCTGACGCGCCGCGGGCGCCGGTCGCGCCGGTGGTGCCGGCCGTGTTCGTACTTGGAGTCTGCGACCGATCGAACGTCATGCCGGCCGCGAACCCGCCGCCCGCGAGGGCGACGGCCGCGACCACTCCGATCACGATCTGTGGTGTCTTCATTTCATTCCCCTTTGTTGGCTATTCGTATCTGAGTGCCTGGATCGGATGCAGCCGCGCCGCGCGCATCGCCGGGTAGAGCCCGAAGACGACGCCGATCGCGACCGAAACGCCGACGGCGATGATCACCGTGCCGCTCGTGATGAGGAGCGGCAGGCTTGCCGCCTGCGGAATGCGATGCACGACCTCGGTGATCGCCCAGCCGAGCAGGATGCCGATCACTCCGCCGAGACCGGTCAGCGCGACCGCCTCGATGAGGAACTGGTTGAGGATGTCCCCGCGCCGAGCGCCGACGGCCTTGCGAATGCCGATCTCGCGAGTCCTCTCGTTCACCGAGACAAGCATGATGTTCATGATCCCGATCCCGCCGACGAGCAGCGAGATCCCGCCGATCGCGCCGAGCAGCAAGGTGAACGTACCGGTGACCGAGCTGAGTGCCGCCAGGGTGTCGTTCTGGTTGGTGACGCTGAAATCCGCGCTTGCTGGATCGTCGATGTTGTGGCGCTGCAGAAGGATGTTGTTCACGTCGCTCGTGGTGAGCTCCATCGTGTCGCTCGAGGTCGCCTTGATGACGATCTGGGAGACCTGGTTCAGGCGCCCCGTCAGCACGTGCTCCGCGGTCGTGAGCGGGACGAGGATCTGGTCGTCGCGGATGAGGCCGAAGGTGCTGCCCTTCACACCCAGCACGCCGACGACGCGGAAGTTGAGGATTCGCGCGCGCTGAGCGCCGGCACCACTTTGGCCGCCGCCGCCAAACGCCTGCCGCAGCTGGACCGTTTGGCCGACGGGATCGATGTCTCCGAAGAGATTGGTGGCGGTCGTCGCGCCGAGGACGGCCACTTGAGCGTTGATGCTCAGATCGGATGTCGTGAAGAAGTCACCACTGTCGATGCCCCAGTCCCGGACCACCGGGTAGTCCTCCGTGACCCCGGTCACGCTTGTGTTGGTGTTCTGTCCTGCGACCGTCACCTGCCACCGGCCGGCCTGCTGTTCCGCTTCCGCGGCGGCGATGGACGACCCGAGTTGGTCTTGGATCGACCGCATGTCGTCGAGCGTGAGGTTCTGCGCCTGCGCGCCCGCCCCTTTCAGGCCGTTGTCACTCCCGAATGACGGCGAGACGGTCACGAGGTTCGAACCGAGGTTGAGGATCGTGTTCTGCACGCTCTGCGACGCCCCGTTGCCGACGCTCACCATCGCGATGACGGCGGCGACGCCGATGACGACGCCGAGCATGGTGAGTGCCGAGCGCAGCTTGTTGACGACGAGCGATTGCAGCGCGGATCGGAATGAGTCGTAGAGCTTCACTCCGCCGCGCCGATCCCGACGAGGAGCTCGTCCTCCGCGCGGCGCGGCCGCGGCACTAGCTCGTCGTGCGCGATGAGTCCGTCGCGCATGCGCACGACGCGTTTGCAGTGCGCGGCGACGTCGGGCTCGTGCGTGACCATCACGACGGTCTTGCCTAGATCGTTGAGGCGCTGGAAGATCGAAAGGATCTCCGCGCTCGATCGTGAGTCGAGGTTCCCGGTGGGCTCGTCCGCGAGGATCATCGATGGGTCGTTGAGGAGAGCGCGCGCGATCGCGACGCGCTGCTGCTGACCGCCGGAGAGCTCGCTCGGCCGGTGATGGATCCGGTCGCCCAGACCGACCTGCTCGAGCGCCGCGAGCGCGCGCTGCCTCCGAGCGTTGCGGTCGCCCCCGTAGATGAGCGGGAGCTCGACATTCTCGATCGCATTCAAGCGCGGGAGCAGGTTGTACGTCTGAAAAACGAAACCGATGTGTTTGTTGCGGATCGAGGCGAGCTGATCATCGGAAAGCTTGTTGACGTTCTCGCCCGCGAGCACGTACGTGCCGCCGTCCGCGACGTCGAGACACCCGAGCACGTTCATGAGCGTCGACTTGCCAGATCCCGACGGGCCCATGATCGCGAGGAACTCTGCGGGCCTGACGTCCAGGTCGACTCCGCGCAACGCGTTCACCGTGATATCTCGCCCGATGCGGTAGGTCTTGGTGATTCCGCGAAGCTGGACGACGCTGTCGGTCATCGACCGATGATCACGGGGGCTCCGCCGCCGCCGCCGAAGCCACCACCGCCCGCGCCGCCCGGTCGTGCGGTCGCGGTCGCCCGCGCCGCCGGCAGCACCACGAGGTCGCCCTCGGCGACGCCGGTGAGGACCTCGGTGGTGGTGTCGTTCGCGATGCCGAACGTCACGTCGGTGTCGACCGCCTCGCCGTCCTTGAGGATCTGCAGGTAACGGCGGCCGTTCGTCGTGCGGATGGCGAGGTTCGGCACCGTGAGCACGCCCTGCTTGCTCGCGATGATCAGGGTCGCGGTGCCGGTCATCCCCGGCTTCACCTGGGCGTTGGGAAGATCGATGGTCACGTCGATCCCATATACGGGAACACCGGACTGGATCGTGGCGAGCGGATCGAGAGAGGTGACCCGGCCGGTCATGCGACCGGCGGCCGTCACCGCGTCGACGGCGATATTCGCGACGAGCCCGATCTTGACCTTCGCGACGTCGCTCTCGCCGATCGTCCCATGGAGGACCAGCGCGGTCGTGTTCGCGAGGACCATGAACGGATTCGCGGCGGTCTCGCCGACCTGCGACGCGACCGAGGCGACCACGCCCGCGGTCGGCGCGGTGATCGTCGCGTTCGTCAGGTTGCTCTGTGCTGTATCGACCGCCGAGGCCGCGTTGTCGACGCTCGCCTGGGAGCTCGCGAGGTCATAAGGCTTCGAGCTGAGCGAGGTCGTGGCAGCGTCGATCGACTGCTGTCCTCGCTGCGCCGTGGTCGTCACGTTCTGCGTCGCGGTCGCGATCGAGCCGCCGACCGCGTCGTTCACGGTCCCGAGATATGTCGCCGCCTGCGTGATCTTCAGCTTCACGGTCGAGACGCTCTGCTGCTGGCCACCGACCAGCGTGTACAGCGTGGCCAGGTCGGCTCGCCACTGGTCGAACGGGTCGTGAAGCGTTTTCGTCGACTGCGTGTTCAGGGAGGACTGGGCGGTGGTCACGCTGCTCTGGACCGTGCCGAGCACCGCCGATGTCGTGTCAAGCGCGGTCGTGAGGCGCGAGATCGCGATCGTGTAGTTCGTCTGGGCGAGCTGCAGGTTGCTCGCGATGCTCGTCGTGTCGCTGCCCGCGCCCAACGCCGCGTCGAAGTCGGCGACGACCGACAGCAACGCGCTTCGTGTGCTCCGGTAATCCGCGAGCGCCGGCGAAAGCAGCGTCAGTGAGTTCGCCCGCGCGTTCTGCAATCCCGGAGAATTCGCTCCGCTTATCGCGTTCAGCGCGTTGCGGAGGTCGCCGGTGTCACCGCCGCCGACGATCGTGCTCATCTCCGCGATGAGCGCGTCGAGCTGCGACTGGATCGTGCCCAGGCTGTCCTGGAAGCTCGAGATGCCGCTCGCGGCATTGTCGGTGTACGAGGTGAAGTTCGACTTCGCTGAGGCGTAGTTGGTCGTGATCTTGTTGAGTGCGGCCTGCGCCGTCGCGAGGTCCTGCGCGGCCTGCTGTCGAGCCTGTTGCAGCGCCTTTTGCGAGTCGCTGGTGCCCGAGGCGGTGCGGTTGTAATTGTTCTGCGCGGTCACCAGATTCGCCTGCGCCTGCGCGAGAGCGGCGTCGAGATCCGTGGTGTCGAGCTTCGCGAGCGGCTGGCCCGCCGTGACCTGCTGTCCGACGGAGACGTACAGAGCGGCGATCTTGCCCGCGGTCTTGAAGCTCATCTTCGTCTGGTTCGAGGCGGCGACGGATCCGGAGACGGCCACGCTCTGGATCACCGAACCCTTTGTGACCGCCTGCGTCCGGAGCTCGGTCTTCGCGGCGGGTGCGTTCGCACGTGAGACGAAGACCGCACCGCCCGCTATCAAGCCGATGAGGGCGACGGCGAAAATCCGACCCGGCCACGTCATCAAGATCCCTCTGAACACGGTCATCGCTCGGTTTCCTCCGCCAGGATTTCAGCCTGTCACACCCTGTAGAGCCTTATAGATAAGGGTCCCGCCTAAGAGGCCCATGAGAGGCACCGGCCCGCGCGCCATTTCGCGTATTCTCGGCCCGCTCCATGGACCTGACCTGGCTCGGTCACGCTTGTTTTCGCATGCGCGGGCGCGAAGGCGTCGTGCTTGCGGATCCGCCCGACCCCAAGTCTGGCCACGCCATATCCAAGACCGATGCCGCCATCGTTACGATCTCGCACGAGCACCTCGGCCATTCCAGTCTCAAGTCTGTCGGCGGCGAGCCTGTGGTCCTCCGCGGGCCCGGCGAATACGAGGTCCAGGAGGTGCTGGTGACCGGCATCGGGACCTTCCACGACGACACCAAGGGCTCGGTCCGTGGGCGGAACACCGTCTTCACGATCCGGTTGGATGACCTCGTGATCTGCCACCTTGGCGATCTCGGCCACGAGCTTGGGGCGCCCGATCTCGAGCGGCTGGGCGACGTGGACATCGTGCTCGTCCCGATCTCGGGAGGCGACGTCAATCTCACCGCCGCGAAGGCTGCGGAGGTCATCCACCAGCTCGAGCCGAAGGTCGTCGTGCCGATGTCCTACGACCCCGACGCGAAGAAAGACGCTCATGCCCCGTTCGACCGGCTGCTGCACGAGCTCGGCGTGAAGGAGCTCACTCCCGTCCCGAAGCTCTCGGTCACGCGTGGTTCGCTACCGGAGAACGTGCAGGTCGTCGCGCTCGACTCCCGGGCGCGCTAACCTCCCGCCGCGGGAGGGGAGGTTTTCATGGGTTATCCAGCAGCGTCGGCACGCGCGTTCCAGTACGGGCTCGTCATCTTCGCGCTCACCGCGCTGATCGGTCTCGCCAACGCGACCAAGATCATCGGCGCGATCGATCAGAACACGCTCCTGACACACCTGCACTCGGGAACACTTGGGTGGATCACGATGGGCGTCATCGGCGTCGCCGTGTGGTTGTTCGGCGGTAGCTCGTCGACGGTCGCCCGCAGCATCATGCTGAGCGCCGTCGCGACCGCTGCGTACGTGCTCGCGTTCTGGTCCGGAAACTTCGTGGCGCGAGCCATCTTCGGCGCCATCGAGCTCCTCGTGATCGTCGGCTGGTGGTGGTGGGTCCTCGGGCGCTCGCTCGCGCAAGGCCTCGGCAGGATCAGCGTGCCAAAGCTCGCCGTGCTTCTCGCTCTCACGACTCTTGTCATTGGGTCGACCGTCGGCGTGATCTTGCAGGTCCTCTTCGCGACCAACAGCGTCAACGATCAGACCGGCGTGCTTATCGGCGTGCACGCTTCGGCGCAGGTCGGTGGATATCTCGTGCTTGTCGCCGCGGGGATCGCCGAGTGGCAGCTCCTTGGAGAAAAACGGACCACGGCAGGTCTGATTCAGGCTGTGCTGCTCTTCCTCGCGGGACTTCTGCTCGCGATCGGGATCCTTCTCACGGTCACACCCGCGCTCCTCCTATCCAACGTCTTCCAGGCGGTGGCGATCGTCATGGTCGCGATTCGCGTGGGGCGCCGAGCGATCGGCGTGGCCTGGGGTGCCGCGACGGGGCTGCGTCACGAGGCGATCTCGATCGCTTGGCTCGTTGTCGCCCTGGCGCTTTTCATCGCGCTCACCCAGCAGCTCATCGCCGCCCAGGGCGATCAAAGCAAGATTCCGCCGGGGCTTCTCATCGCACTCGACCACACAATGTTCATCGGCGTCATGACAAACGTGCTCTTCGGCGCGCTCCTCGCGCTCGGTGCGCCGCGCACCTGGCCGTGGGCGGATCACGTCATCTTCTGGGGTCTGAACATCGGCGCCGCCTCGTTTGTCGCCGTGCTCCTGACCGCAGGTTCGAGCGCCGGGAGCGGCCCGTTCGGGCATCCGGTCGCGTTCACGGCGCCGATCATGGGTTTGTCGGTTCTCCTCGGGATCGTCACGTACTCAATGCGCCTGGCGACCACGCCCGCAGCCGTGAGAGCCCCCGCGCCGGCCTAGCGAGCATCGGGCGGACGGCCGTCACGGGACGGCCGTCCGTTATACTTTTCATCACGTCGCGCACGCAGCGCGGCGACTTTTTCTGTTCGGAGAGGTCCAAATCCGTGTACGCCGTCGTCCGTAGCGGTGCCCGAAGCTACCGGGTCGAAGAAGGAGCCACGATCACCGTCGATCGCCGCGCCGGCGATGCCGGCGACGCGGTCATCCTCGACCAGGTGCTTCTGTTCGCCGACGGCGTTCGGGTGCGGGCCGGCACCCCTTTCGTGAGCGACGCCATCGTGACTGCCCAGATCGTCGGTCATGGAAGAGGGCCCAAGATCCGCGTGTTCAAGTACAAGAACAAGACACGATCGCGGAAGAGCCGCGGTCACCGGCAGGAAGAAACGACCCTCCGAATCACGAAGATCGAGGCATAAAGAGATGGCACACAAGAAGGGCGCGGGTTCGACCCGCAACGGACGAGACAGCGCCGGGCAGCGGCTCGGCGTCAAGGAATACGCGGGCGCCCGCGTCCAGGCGGGGGCCATCATCGTCCGCCAGCGCGGCACCAAAGTCCTTCCCGGCAACAACGTTGGCGTCGGCAAGGACCACACGCTCTTCGCGCTCATCGCGGGGACCGTGGAATTCAAAGCAGCACGAGACGACCGCCGGCGCGTGAGCGTCGTCGCGGTTTAGAGGTCAGTTCATGAAAGAAAAGATTCACCCCAAGTACATGCAGGCGAAGATCATCTGCGCCTGCGGTCGCAGCTACGTGACCGGGTCGACGAAGCCGGAGCTCCACGTGGAGGTCTGTGCCGGCTGCCATCCGTTCTACACGGGGACGCAGCACATCCTCGACATCCAGGGTCGCGTCGAGCGGTTCACCAAGCGTTATTCGAAGAAAGCGGCCGACGCACCCGTACCCGCGGAGGCCGCCCCGCACCGTTAGGTGCCGACCGCCCGCGGCCCCGCATGACCGAAAAGAAGCAGCAGCCGGCCCTGTACGGCGGTCAGGCCGTCATCGAAGGCGTCATGATCCGCGGCCGGCGCACGGTCGCGCTCGCGTGCCGCAAACCGAACGGCGACATCTACCGCTATCGCGAGCCGCTGCGCTCGCCTCTCGTC
>Ga0193747_1000449_pt1 | contig 13854 bp, 12 predicted proteins | sample L1m2metaG_FD_143048 | JGI IMG/M metagenome (GOLD analysis project Ga0193747, IMG submission 143048) | Soil microbial communities from a riparian zone of the East river system, Colorado, United States - L1m2 | ecosystem: Environmental > Terrestrial > Soil > Riparian zone | place: USA: East River...
TGCTCGCGCTGACCGCGTGGCGGGCCGTCTCCGGAGGCCGTCACCTGACGCTCGCCGCCCTCGCCATCGGAACGTACGCATTCCTGATCGCCGGCGCTTCGGTCACGCTTGGCCCCTGGCTCGTCGCGCCGCTGCTGCTACTGATCGCGATGTACGCGTCCGCGCTCGGCCGGCCCTCTGGGGAGATCGCGGGATCGCTCCTGCGCCTCGGACTTCTTACATTCGGGGCATTCGCGGCGGCCTACCTCTTCGCGCAGGGCTGGGCACTGCGCCTCGGCCCGTTCCCCGGCGGCGGATTCGAAATGTTCTGGCTCTATGTTGCGCTGGCTTCGGCGGCGGGCATCGCCATCGGGCTCAGCCTCGCGGCGGCACGGCGCGATACCGCCGAGATCGCGCGCGGAATGGTGGTGGCCTATGCGTCCCTCGGCGCGGCTGGCCTCGCGGTGGCGCTCGGCGCGGTCGCGGTGATGTATCCGCACGGCTCGTATCTCTCGTTTGGACTCGCAGCCTTGTGGGGCGTCGTCCTGTGGTTGATCGCGACGAACGCGGTAACGACGTCGATCGCGATGAAAGCGCTGGCCCGAGTCAGGTGGTCGGGTGCGGTCGGAGTGGGAATCACGCTCACGCTGGCCGTCCTGATCTGCGGGATCGCGACGTTCGCGGCACTCGGCCCGCTCCTGGTTTCTCCCGTCGCGCCACCGTTGCTGATCCTGCCAAATACGTCGACCTATCCGTGATCCACGTCGATTGCATAATTATCCAGATATCCGCATAATCACACCTCTATGCCGACGAGGGTCGCGATCGTGGGCGTCACTGGATATGCGGGCGGGGAGCTCGCCCGTCTCGTGCTGCGACATCCCGAGGTTCGGCTTGTCGCTGCCGTGGCGCGCTCGCATCAAGGCGAACCCCTCCGCACTGTGCAGCCCCATCTCCATGGGGCGCCGGATTCGCTGGTCGTCGGTTCCGACGTCGGTGACGCTGAGGTCGTGTTCACGGCCTTGCCGGCCGGCGAAGCAGCCCGGCAGGCGCGTGCGTGGCTCGATGACGGCCGCACCGTCATCGACATCGGAAGCGATTTCCGTCTGCGTGACCCGAAGCTGTACGAGCGCTGGTACGGCTACGCCCACCCCGCGCCGGAGCTGCTGAAGGAAGCGGTCTACGGCCTGACCGAGCTGACGCGCGATCGCGTGCGGACCGCGCGCCTCATCGCCAACCCGGGCTGCTATCCAACCGCGGCGCTGCTGGCGCTGATCCCCGCCCTGAAGGCGGGTCTCGTGACGGAAGACGTCATCGTCGATGCGAAGTCCGGCGTCAGCGGCGCGGGTCACGCTGTCGAGGACGCCTATCTCTTCGGCACGATCGACGAGAGCGTCCGTCCGTACGGCGTGCCGAAGCACCGGCACACGCCCGAGATCGCGCAGGAAGCCGCAGCCCTTCTCGGCAAGCCGCTCCGGCTCACGTTCACTCCGCACCTCATTCCGATGAACCGCGGCCTCGTCGCGTCGTGCTACGCACCGCTCCGTCCGGGCAAGACCACCAAGGATGTCGCCGACGCATACGCGAGGGAGTACGCCGAGGAGCCCTTCGTGCGCGTCCTGGACAGCTATCCCGCGACGAAGGCCACGCTCGGCAGCAACTGGTGCCTCGTGCACGCACTCGTCGACGAGGACAACTCGCGGCTCGTCGCGTTCGCCGCGCTCGACAACCTGGTGAAAGGCGCCGCGGGCTCCGCGCTCCAGAACTTCAACGCGCGGTTCGGGTATCCCGAGACGATGGGGCTCGAAGCGCTCCCGCTGTGGCCGTGACCAACGACGTCCTCGGATTCACGGCGGGCGTCGCGTCGGCGGGCGTGAAGGACGGAACCCCTCGCCGGACAGACGTGGCACTCATCGCGTCCGACCGTGATTGCGCCGCGGCAGGTGTTTTCACGACGAACGAGGTGATCGCCGCGCCGTGCGTCGTGACGCGGAGGCATCTCGAGCGCGGAAGTCTTCGCGGCATCGTCGTGAACTCCGGCAACGCCAACGCGTGCACCGGCGAGGAGGGGGAGCGGAGCGCGGTCGCGATGGCGAAGGCGGCGGCCGACAAGATCGGTTGCGACCCGCACGAGATCGCGGTCGCGAGCACGGGCGTCATCGGAGTGCCGCTGCCGATCGACCGGATCGGGGCAGCCGTCTCCGGCATGGTCCTCCGTGCTGGTGAGTGGAACGAGGTCGCCCAGGCGATCATGACGACCGACACGAAACCGAAAAACATTGGGATGGATGTGAAGCTCGCGGCGGGGACGGTTCATATTCGGGGGATCGCCAAGGGCGCCGGGATGATCCACCCCAACATGGCGACGATGCTCGCGTTCGTCATGACGGACGCCGAGGTCGCCACGGACGAGCTTCAGGAAATGCTCGAGGATGCGGCGGACGCGAGCTTCAACCTCATCAGCATCGACGGCGACACGAGCACGAACGACACGCTCCTCCTTCTCGCGAACGGCGCGTCCGGCATCGAGCTGCGTGGCGAGGACCTGAAGGAGTTCGGCGGAGCCCTGCGCGGCCTCTGCGAAGTCCTGGCACGCGAGATCCTGGCCGACGGCGAAGGGGTGACCAAGGTCTTCGAGGTCCGTGTGAGTGGCGCGGCGTCGGCCGAGGATGCGCGGCGGGCCGCGCGGACGATCACGACCTCGAACCTGGTCAAGACGGCGATACACGGTGCCGACCCGAACTGGGGACGCATCCTTGCCGCGGCGGGACGCTCTGGCGCCAAGGTCGATCAGACGAAGGCCAGCGTCCGCATAGCGGACGTGTCGGTATTTGCCGATGGCACGCCGCGCGCGTTCGACAGCGATGTGGTGCGCCGGGTCTTCGAGAAGAAGGACATCACGATCGGCGTGGATCTAGGCGTGGGCTCCGAGTCGGCGCGCGCCTGGGGCACCGATCTCTCCGCCGAGTACGTGCGGATCAATGCCGAATACACCACGTAAGGACCTGCTCGTGCTGAAGATCGGCGGATCGGTCGGAGCCGAGAACGACGCCGCCCTTGATGCGGTCGTCGCACTCAACGACGGGGGTCACCCGCTCGTCGTGGTGCACGGGGGCGGGCCCCTCGTTGGCGAGTGGGCGGAGCGAATGGGAATGGAGACGCGGTTCGTGCGAGGCCTTCGCGTGAGCGATGCCGAGACGCGCGACCTCGCGCTGGCGGTGCTCGGCGGGCTCGCGAACGGACGCGTCGTCGCCACGCTCATCGGTCGCGGCGTTCCCGCCGTCGGCCTCACCGGCATCGATGGCGGGATGCTCCGCGCCGAGCGGGAGGACGCGGAGCTCGGATTCGTGGGCCGCGTGACCCTCGTCGACAGCGCGCTCGTCGAAGAGCTCATCGACGCCGGGCGCGTGCCGATCGTTGCGCCGGCCGCGCTCGACCGCACGTCCGGGGAAGTGCTCAACGTGAACGGCGACGCCGCCGCGGGTGCGATCGCCGCCAGCCTCGGCGCGCGGCTCCTGGTATTCGTGACCGACGTGCCCGGCGTCCGCGGCAAGGATGGCCGCGTGATCCCGCAGCTCGACGCGGATACAGCGCGCGCTCTCGTCGACGACGGAACGATCGAAGGAGGCATGCTCCCCAAGGTCGAGGCCTGTCTCATCGCGGCCGCGGCGGGATGCCGCGCGGCCATCGTCGCGACGCGCGGGGTCGACTCCGTCGAGCGCCTCCTCGCCGGCGAGCAGGTCGGGACCGTTTTCGAGGCGGCGGCATGAGGGAAACGCTCGCGCGAAAGCACCACCGTCAGCAGGCGCTCCTGCGCGTCGTCTCACAGCAGCGGCTCTCGACGCAGGCCGACGTCGTCCGTGCCTTACGTGGAGCGGGCTTCGCCGCGACCCAGGCGACGGTCTCGCGCGACATCGTCGAGCTCGGCCTCGTGAAGGTCGCGCGCGACGGGACGCACGCGTATGCGCCGCCGTCCGCGGCCGCACCCGGGGGCGGAATGGAGCGCCTGCGCCGGTTCTGCGAGGACTATCCGGTCGAGGGCGCGCTCGCCACAAATCTCGTGGTGTTGCGATCGCTGCCGGGGACGGCGAACGCGCTCGCGGCCGCGCTCGATGCGTCGCGTTTGGACGAGGCAGTCGGAACGCTCGCCGGCGACGACACGGTGTTCATCGCGGCGACCACCGAACGGCACGCGCGCGCGCTCCTCGGACGCCTGACGACATTCGGCATCGCGCGAAAGGGCACGAAGTGAAAAAGCAGTACGCCGGAGAAACGTGCGTGCTGGCGTACTCGGGTGGGCTCGACACGAGCGTCGCCGTCGCGTGGCTGCGCGAAACGCTCGGCTTCGAGGTCGTCACGTGCACCGGCGACCTCGGTGCGACCGGCGATCTCGATGCCGTGCAGCGGAAGGCGATCGCGAGCGGTGCGCGGAAGGCGATCGTCCAGGACGCCCGCGACATCTTCCTTCGCTACTTCGCGTTGCAGGCCGGCGCGCTCTACGAGGATCGCTATCCGCTCGCGACCGCACTCGGCCGTCCGCTGCTGGCGAAGCTTCTCGTCGACGCGGCGCGCGCCGAAGACGCGCGGTTCGTCGCGCACGGCTGCACCGGCAAGGGCAACGACCAGGTGCGCTTCGATCTGGCGGTCGGCGCGCTCGCACCCGATCTGACGGTGATCGCGCCGATGCGCGGCGGTATGAACATGACGCGCGACGAGGAGATCGACTACGCGAAGAAGCACGGCATCCCCGTCGAGGCGACGAAGAAGAGTCCCTACAGCGTCGACATGAACCTCTGGGGCCGCTCGATCGAGGCCGGCGTGCTCGAGGATCCCTGGGGCGCGCCGCCGCGCGACGTCTTTCAATGGACGGTCGATCCCGACGAGGCCCCGGCGAAGCCTCGCGAGGTCGAGATCGGATTCGAGGAGGGCGTCCCGGTGACGCTCGACGGAGCGAAGCTCGCGAGCGTTGACCTCGTGCAGAAGCTCAACGAGCTCGCAGGAAAGCACGGCGTCGGTCGCATCGACATGGTCGAAGACCGCCTCGTCGGAATCAAATCTCGCGAGATCTACGAAGCGCCCGCCGCGGTGCTGCTCCACCAGGCGCATCGCGCGGTGGAATCGCTCGTGCTCACGAAGGAGTCGCTGCGCTTCAAGGCGCAGGTCGGCCGCGAGTACGCCGAGCTCGTCTACAACGGGCTCTGGTTCTCGGCGCATCACCAGGATCTCGCCGCGTACGTGCGCAGCACGCAGCGCTTCGTGACCGGCGAGGTTCGCGTGCGGCTGGACCGCGGCACAGCGACGGTGGTCGGACGCCGGTCGCCGCACTCGCTCTACTCGACGTCTCTCGCGACCTACGGGAAAGGCGACGCGTTCGATCACAAGGCGTCGGAGGGATTCATCCGCGTCTTCGGGTTGCCTCTCCGCACCCAGGCGCGGACGCAGGCGCTCTGGGGCGAGGGCAGCGAAGCGTCGCTCGACATACCGCGGAAAGCGCTCTCCGCGCCGAAGAAGTCATCAAAGACGCCGCGCAAGCGATGAAAGACCTCTGGTCCGGCCGATTCGAGAAGCCGCTCGACCCGCGGATCCGCGCGTTCACATCGTCGCTCGATCTCGATCGAAGGATCGCTGCGCACGACGTCAAGGGCAGCGTCGCGCACGCGCGGATGCTCGGCCGGCAGAAGATCGTGAGCGCGGACGAATCGGCGGTTCTCGTGCGCGAGCTCGAACGCATCGCGGCTGAGCTCGCGTCGGGCACGTTCCCGTGGCCTGCCGGCGCCGAGGATGTTCACTCAGCGATCGAACAGGTCCTTCAGGAGCGCGCCGGCGCGATCGCCGGGAAGCTCCACACCGCGCGCAGCCGGAACGATCAGGTGGCGCTCGATCTCCGCCTCCTGGTGATCGAGCTGCTCGACGAGCTCGATGGCGCCGTGCTCGAGCTGGCGGAGGCGTTCGTGGATCGGGCGAGCGGCGAGGTCGACACGATCCTCCCCGGCTACACGCACATGCAGCGCGCGCAGCCCGTCTCCCTAGCGCATCACCTGCTCGCGCACGTCGAACCTCTGCGCCGCGATCGCGAGAGGATCGCGCAGGCGCGCGAACGTGCGGCGATCTCTCCGCTTGGCGCCGGCGCCCTCGCCGGCACGCCGCATCCGGTGGATCCCGCGTCGGTCGCGAAAGAGATGGGCCTTCCTCGTGTCTTTCGCAACAGCATTGACGCCGTCGCCGATCGCGACTTCGTCGTTGACTTTCTCTACGCGGCCGCGCTCGCCGCGGTCCATGCGTCGCGCATCGCAGAGGAGCTCGTTCTCTGGTCGAGCGCCGAATTCGGATTCGTCGAGCTGTCGGATGAGCACGCGACCGGGTCGAGCATCATGCCGCAGAAGAAGAACCCCGACGTGCCCGAGCTCGTGCGGGGCCGGGCCTCACGTCTTATCGGCGATCTCGTGGCCGTGCTCACCAATCTGAAGGGTCTGCCGCTCGCCTACGACGGCGATCTCCAGGAGCAACGCGTTCCGCTGTATGACGGGGCGGTTGCCGCGCCGGCTCTCAGCGCGCTTGCTCTCGTCGTGCGCGGTCTTCGCTTCGACCGGGACGCGATGCAACGCGCCACCGAGCGCGGCATGCTCGGAGCGACCGATCTCGCCGACCACCTCGCGCGGCGCGGCGTTCCATTCCGCGAGGCGCACGAGATCGTGGGACGGCTCGTGCGAGAACGCGCCGCCGCGATGAAGGACCTCGGCGGGCTGACGCTCGACGACCTTCGGCGCCACGACAAGCGCTTCGAGGCGACCGCGCTGGAGGAGATACGCCCGGAGCGATCGGTCGCATCGCGCGTCTCGCCCGGCGGCACGGCCCCCGATCGCGTGCGCGAGGCGCTCGCGGAGGTCAAGGCGGCACTGAAGCGATGAGCGTCGCGATTCGTCCCGCCCGGGTCGAGGACGTCGAGGACATGCGGGCACTCGTCAACCGGTACGCGGCAGAGGATCGGATGCTCGAGCGCTCGCGCGATTTTCTCCTCGAGCATCTCCGCGATTTCGTGGTCGCGGAGGACACGTCCGGATTTCTCGGTTGCTGCTCGCTCGCGGTCCTCACGCCCGATCTCGCCGAGGTGCGCTCGCTCGCGGTGCGTCCCGAGTCGTCCGGACGCGGCATCGGCCGGCAGCTCGTGGTCGCGTGCGTCGCGGAGGCGCGGCGCCTGGGCCTCCGGCGCGTCTTCGCGCTGACGCTCGTCCCGGATTTCTTCCAGCGATGCGGGTTCGTCCTCACGAGTCTCGGCCGGTTGCCGGAGAAGAGCGCGTCGGAGTGCCCGGTCTGTCCGAAGCGCTTCGCGTGCGACGAGCACGCGATGCTCCTTCACCTCGATGGGACGATCCCCGAGCCTCTCGCGTCGAGCGAGCCGGTCGGGTACACGCGGCTCTTCCTGGGGGTCGAGCCCGGAGGAAAGTCAGCGCAGTGAGCCGAATGGGGAAGGCGGCGCGGTTCTTCGCCGCCGGATTCGACACCGTCGCGATGGGCGTTCTGGCCTTCAACGAGACCGGTGGGCGATTCGCCGCGAGCTTCGCCGAGTACATCCTCTGGGGTTCGGTGCTGGCCGCCGCGATCTGCGCGATCGTCATCCTTGCCGAGGGACTGGCACCTCTCGCGTGGATCGGCATCGGCTACATCCTGTTCGGTGGTCTCCTCACGCAAGGGAGCCCGCACTTCGGTTTCGTCCTGCTCGCGCTCGCGCTCGCGCCGATGGTGCCTCGACCGCGTGGGTCGCTCAGCCTCGGGATCGGCATCGCTGCGGTCTCAGCTGTGGTCTCCCGCATCGCGATCGCGTTCGCGCCTTGAGTACCATCGGGGACTGTTGACGACTCGCCGGACGGTCCGAGCCGCGAATGGTCTGGTCGCGAGCGGACACCACCTCGCGACATCCGCCGGTCTCGCCGCCCTTCGTGAAGGCGGCAACGCCGCCGACGCCGCTGTCGCAGCGGCCGCGGTCTGCGCGGTGGTGATGCCGCATCGCACCGCGATCGGCGGCGACATGTTCGCGCTCTTCTACGACGCGCGGTCGCGCGAGGTGACCGCGTACAACGGCTCGGGCGCCGCTCCGCACGCCCTCGATCCGGAGAGCTTCGGCACCGAGTTCCCGCCGCAGGGCGCGACGATCGCGACCGTCCCCGGACTCGTCGCCGGTCTCGCGGATCTTGCCGCGGACCACGGCCGCCTCGGTCTCGAGCGCGCGCTCGCTCCGGCGATCGGCTACGCCGAGAACGGCTTTCCGGTGAGCGACGTCCTTGCCGATGCGATCGCCAGCGAAGGAGACCGCATCGCTCGCGATGAGGAGGCCGCGCAGATCTTCGGGCCGCGCGGTCGCTGGCCCGGCGCCGGAGAGATGCTCCAGCAGCGGGACCTCGCCGTCACTCTCCAGACGATCGCGCGCGACGGCGCGGACGCGTTCTATCGCGGCGATCTCGGCGAGCGCTTCGCCACGGCGATCGCGGGTATCGGCGGTGCGATCGACCGCGCCGATCTCGCCGCGCATCGCACCGATCGGCCCGAGCCGCTCTCCATCAGCTACCGCGGTCTCCGCGTGGTCGGGCAACCGCCCGTCTCCCAGGGTCACATCCTTCTCGAGGAGCTCGCCATCGTCGAAGGGATCGACATCCGATCGCTCGAGTGGGGAAGCGCCGACCTCGTCCACCTGATGGTGGAGACCAAGAAGCTCGCGTTCGCGGACCGCGACGCGCACGCCGGCGACCCCGCGCGCGTGGACTTCGACGCCCGCCGGTTGCTCGACGCGGATTTCGTCGCCAGCCGCCGCCGCGCCGTGAACGCGAAGGCGAGCGAGCGCAGCGAGGCGGGATCGCTCATGACCCCCGCGGACACGACCTACCTCGCGGTGGTCGACCGCGACGGCAACGCTGTCTCGCTGATCGAGAGCGTGTTCAGCGCGTTCGGCGCGGCCACCGTCGTACCGGGCACCGGGATCCTGCTCAACAACCGGCTCTCGGGCTTCTCGCTCGACCCGCGCTCGCCAAATGCGCTCGCGCCCGGCAAGCGCCCGGTGCACACCTTGAACACGGTCATGGCCCTCGAGGGGTCGATCCCGCGCTTCGTGTTCGGCACGCCGGGACGCCACGCGCAGGTGCAGACCAACTTCCAGCTCGCGGTGGGACTCATCGACTTCGGCATGGACGTGCAGCAGGCGATCGAGGAGCCTCGTTGGTACCACGACTCGGGGCGCACACTGAAGATGGAGCGTCGATATCCCGAAGCCGTCCGTCGCGCGATGGCGGCGAAGGGCCACGAGGTCGCGGTGCTTGGAGATTGGGACGAGATCACCGGAGGCGCACAAGCGATCGCGATCGATCCGAATGGATCGTTCGCGGGTGGCGCGGATCCGCGCCGCGAGGGTCAGGCCGCTGGGTATTAACCGCGGCCTCGTCGCCGCGGTCGCGATCTTCTGCGCATCGATCCTCAGCGCCTGCGAGCCCGGACCGCCGCCGGCCGAGCCCATCGCGCGTCAGTACGCCGCGGCGTGGCAGAAGTCCGATTACCAGGCGATGTGGGACCTCCTGACCGACGATACGAAGGAGCAGGTCACGACCGCCGGCTTCATCGAACGGCTGCCGCGCATCGCGGAGGAGATGACGCTCAGCTCGCTCGACGCGAAGATCGGCACCGCGACCCACCCCGCGCTCCCCAACGGTTCGCCCGATCCCCGAAAGGCGAGCCTCCCGCTCGACGTGATCTTTCATACGCAGCGCGTCGGTGATATCGCGCGCTCGACGACGCTTCAGCTCGTGATGGTCGGCGAGAAGGACAAGGCCGTGTGGCGGATCGCCTGGACCCCCGAGGCCATCCTTCCTCATCTCACGGCGGGGCGTCTCGTGCGCATGACGCGCCTGCCCACCTCGCGCGGGCGCATCGTCGCTCGCGATGGCACCGAGCTCGCGACGTTCGTGGAGGCCGGCGTCGTCGGTGTCATCACCGGGCAGATCCGCTCCGAGACGGGGCTCCTCGCCTCGCTCTCGTCAGCGCTCGCGATGACGCCGGACCAGATCAAGGCGAAGTACACGCAGTCGTGGGTCAAGCCCGATCTGTTCGTGCCGATCAAGACGGTCCCCGCGGCGCAGCTGGACGCCCTTCGCACGCGGCTCTCGCTGATCGAGGGTGTGCAGGTGCAGGCCACGCGCGTGCGCAGCTACCCGACCGGGCTCGCGTCGCAGACGCTCGGCTACCTGGCCGAGGCCAGCGAGGACGAGGCGAAAGCGAAGACGGCGCGAGGCATCGAGGCCGGTGACCTCATCGGAAAGAAGGACACCGGGCTCGAGGCCACGCTCGACGACGAGCTCGGCGGAAGCTACGGATTCCGTCTCGGGATCGTCGAGCCGGACGAACGCCCGGTCGAAACGCTCGCGGAGACCGCGCCGGTTCCGGGACGCGATGTCGTGCTCTCGCTCGACCCCAAGCTCCAGCTCGCGGCCGAGAACGCGTTAGGCAACAACAAGGGCGCGATCGTCGCCGAAGATCCGTGGTCGGGAGAGATCCTTGCGCTCGCGAGCCGTCCGACCTTCGACCTGAACGCGCTCGTGTCCGGCGACGCGGCGGCGATCGCGCGGTACTCGTCGGATCCGGGCCGACCCTTCTTCAACCGCGCGACGTTCGGCCAGTACCCGACCGGGTCGTCATTCAAACCGATCACGTCCGCGGCCGCGATGCGGAACGGTGTCTACAACTGGGGTGACAAGATCGATTGCCCGGCGCGCTGGACCGGGTATGGCGAGCCATGGGTGCAGCTGAATCACGAGACGGTCGCCCTTGGACCGATCGATCTCCGCACCGCCCTCGCGCGCAGCTGCAACACCTTCTTTTACGAGATCGGCAAGCGCCTCAACGATCGCGACCCGAACCTGCTGCCGAACACCGCGAAGAGCTTCGGCCTTGGGAAGGCCACCGATATCGACTTCGTGTTCGAGGCGGAAGGGATCGTCCCCAGTCCGGATTGGAAAAAGCAGCACTTCACGAACCCGTCGGACCAGGTCTGGAACCCAGGCGACGCGACGAACCTCGCGATCGGTCAGGGATTCCTGCTCGCGACGCCGCTTCAGATGGCGAACTACACATCGACGGTCGCCAACGACGGCATCTTGTGGAAGCCGCGTCTCGTCATCGAGCTCCGAGACCGCGACGGCAAGAGCGTGAAGACCTATCCCAAGACCCAGATGGGCTCGGCTCTCACGATTCCGACCGACCTTTCGCTGATCCGCGACGGCATGCACGCGGTGACGACCGATCCCGATGGGACGGTGTCATTTGTTTTCCAACGCTATTCCCCGACCACCGCGGGGAAAAGCGGCACCGCCGAGTCGCCTGCGCAAGGCAAGGTCGACGCGTGGTTCATCGGATGGGCCTCCTTCGAGCAGCCGTCGATCGCAATTGCCGCGGTGCTCGACGAATACACCGAGAGGCCCGGTGTCTTCGGTTCAGTCGATTCGGCCATTGCGGTGAAGGCCGTGCTGACCGCGAAGTTCGCGACGCCGTAGCCACCGGACCTCATGCGGGCGGGGACTAGGCTCTCGTCGTGCGCCGCGTCCTGACCTGCGGTTTTCTCGCGGCCGTGCTGTCCGCGTGCAGCGTCGAAGCTCCCGAATATCGACCGACGCCCACACCGGCACCGTCGGCCACGGTCGTCGCGAAGCCGGACATTCTGCCGCTCTCGTACTCGGTCACACCGCTCGACGTCCGGCCGAACGCGGTGGCCAAGACGGGGATCTTGTTCTCGAACCCGAACACATTTGTCCTGGACTGGTTCATGACGGTGCGGTTCAAGAGCGCTGACGGCCTCAATGTCACCGACGAGCGCATCGGAAACGCCGGCGTGCCGCCGGATCGAGTCGACACGAAGTTCCAGAACTGGTATTTCCCGATCCCACCGGGGGACTCGTGGACGGTCGTTAGATACGGAACGGCATTCAGCAAGAGCGACGTCCAGGAGTTCAAGGTCGCTCGGAGCCTCGTGACGATCGGCGAGGTCGACGGCGTCCGGGTCGCGAGCCAGTCATGCGCGGGCGACCCGGCGGTGGGCACCATCGGCTGCGATTTCGCCGTCGAAACCAGCACGACCGTGCCCGCGTTCTCGAAGCTTCATCTCGTCGTCGTCGTCCGGACCAAGTCGTCGGAGCGGCCCGTCTTGAGCTTGCTTCAATGGCGTCCCGAGCTCGCAGGGACCGGCAAGCCATGGCTGAACCTTGCGGCCGCTGAGAGCTTCAAGATACATATGAACGACAGCTACCCAACCCCATCGGTTCCGTGGGAATACGAGGTATTCGTGCACGCCTACCAGTACTCGAGCCAATAGACCTCGCGCCTAGCGGCGCTGCGGTCTGCTAGGCCCCGCCTGACGGCCTCGAAACTCGGCCGTCAGTCACCCAGTAGTCCTGAGCGCTAGCCGTCATCGCGATTCGCATGTGGTCGGGTCGCGCACGACGGTGATCTTGTAGTGAGCGCGGCGCAGTTCTCGGTCGAGGAGATCCCGGCAATAGATCTTCATACCGCCTAGGTTTTCAGCCGCCGTCGGATAGGTCCCGTGCTCGAGCCAATCCAAGGTCTTTGCTTCGCCGGCCTCGATCCGTTCGCGATAGGCCGCTACGCGTCTGTCGTCATAGAAAAAGATTGGCTCGCCGGTCGCATTCGTAACGGTGACGAAGTTGGAGCGATCGCCGAGTGAGGTCACGCCGAATGTCGATGTGATCCAAAAGGGCGAGGCGATAAAGAGCAGGACAACCGCGGCGAGGTCCCCAACGATCTCGAAGCCAATCGGTCGTGACTCTTTCGCCCACGGTGCTCTATCAGTTGCAAGGCGGTAACCCATGCGGACGGCCCAGATGACGTACGGAACGAAAATCAACGTACCGCCTGTCGGGAGGATCCAGTCGTCTCGTGGGACGTATGCGATCGCCCAGACGGAAAGCGTCGCACCGAGGACCATGCCGAGTCGCGACCGGACGAGATGATTCCCGCGCTCGCTCTCGATCACAAGGGCAAACCCCAGAGCCCCAAAACCTATGGCGGCGATCGGTCGGGCAATCAGATACGCATCGCCTATGACTGCCGTGAGACTGCCGATGATTGCGACCGGCAGACCGAGAGCCCCCACGGCTCGAGCGAACCTGTGCAGCCGGGTCGCCGCTGGATTCCGCGTTATCCAGAGTGCTGTCCACATCAGCGCCGTGACTACAACGTCACCGAGCGCGCCGATCGCTCGCGACGGGTCGCACCGTGCGAAATCTTCGGGCGAATAGAGGCAGTCTTGGGGCGCGCGTCCGTAACCCAGAGCGAGCGCGCCGACCGCAACCACAGCCGAGATCCACGCGAGCAGTGCCGCCCTCTCGCGAGGGGCCATCCGTTCAAACCACGCGACCATTAACAGTTGCTAGCACGCCCATAGCGTCGGAGGGCCAAACCGCGGGGTGGCTAGACTTGTTTGCATCCCCACCGTTACTGACGCCCCCGCCTCGCGCCGCCTCGATAACGGGCTGGTGATGCACGCGCTCGAGGCGCGGCACGCGCCCGTCGTTTCGCTCTGGGTCTGGTATCAGGTGGGCGGACGCAACGAGGTGCCGGGGACCACCGGCATGTCGCACTTCCTCGAGCACATGCTCTTCAAGGGCACGCCCAAGCATCCGAAGGGCGACCTCGACAAGCTTCTCGCGCGATACGGCGCGCTCTGGAACGCGTTCACCAGCGAGGACGTGACCTGCTACTTCGAGACGGTGCCCGCGGAGCGCTATCCCGTCGCGCTCGAGCTCGAGGCGGACCGCATGCGCAACGCGCTCATCACCGTCGAGGAGACCGAGGCCGAGCGGAACGTCATCGTGAGCGAGCGCG
>Ga0193747_1000450_pt1 | contig 13839 bp, 16 predicted proteins | sample L1m2metaG_FD_143048 | JGI IMG/M metagenome (GOLD analysis project Ga0193747, IMG submission 143048) | Soil microbial communities from a riparian zone of the East river system, Colorado, United States - L1m2 | ecosystem: Environmental > Terrestrial > Soil > Riparian zone | place: USA: East River...
CAACGTTACCACCTGACAGCACGACACCAACACGCTTGCAATCTCCGGGAATTTTCTGTGTGAAAACTGCTGCGGCTGCGGCTGCGCCCGAAGGCTCAACCAACAATTTCATGCGAAAGAGCATGAATCGCATCGTCTTAATTATTTCTTCATCGCTTACGGTCAACACATCATCGGCGTTCGCGCTGGTGATCGGAAACGTGAGCGCGCCCGGTGTCTGCACGCGCAGGCCGTCGGCGATCGTCGGGGGCGGTGGAATCTTGACGCGTTCACCTTTGGCGACTGATTGCTGCGTGTCGTTGGCGGACTCCGGTTCGACGGCGAAGCATTTGATCGAAGGCTTGATTGACTTCGCGGCAGTGCTGACGCCGGCAAACAATCCGCCGCCGCTGCAGGGAGTCAAAACGCAATCGAGATCCGGCACTTCTTCAAGCAACTCCAATCCGCACGTGCCCTGACCCGCCATGATCAGGTAATCGTCATAGGCCGGGACCATCACCAGACCTTCGCGCTCCGCGATCTCACGTCCGAAAGTGTCGCGGTCATCTTTATGGCGATCGAAGACGCGAATGTCCGCGCCATACGAGCGCATCCCGGCGACCTTCAACTTTGGTGCGTCATCGGGAATGCAGACGACGGCGCGAATGCCGGCTTCTCTGGCCGCGAGTGCGACCGCCTGTGCGTGATTACCGGAAGAGACGGCGATCACGCCACGCCTTTTTTCATCATCCGACAACGAAAGAATTTTGTTGGTCGCGCCACGGGCTTTGAATGCGCCGGCGCGTTGCAGGTTTTCGCATTTGAAAAAGACTTCGCAGCCGGTAACTTCGTTGAATGAGCGCGAAGTTATGACGGGCGTGCGGTGGACTCGGCCGGCGATACGCGCGGCAGCTTCTTTGATGAGTTCGAGTGTCAGCATTGCGAAGTCAGAACCGCCGGCGGTTGAAGATTCGTTTATACGCAATTGTGATTAGACAAGTTTTCATTGGCTCAAGCTCAACCGGCCGCTACCGCAGCCGGTTCTGACTCTATAGCCATTCCAAAAACTTCAGCGAAGCGCTCGATTATGCGATGCTCGACGGCGCTTATCTCAACTTCACGGCCCAGCAATTCTTTCATCGAAGTCACCGGCTCACCTTCGCACGCAATGATCAAATTGAAATAGCTCAGGTCAGTATTCACGTTCAGCGCGAACCCGTGCGTCGTCACCCAGCGCGCGATGTGCACCCCGATCGCCGCGACTTTTCCGCGTGACGTGTGTACGCCGGTCAGGCCTTCGATGCGAAAAGCTTCGATATCGAAATCGTTCATCGTACGAATCAAAACCTCTTCCAAATCGCGCATGTAACGATGCACGTCTTCACGATCCGGACTCAAGTTGATGATCGGATAGCCAACGATTTGACCCAGCCCGTGGTAAGTAACTTTTCCGCCGCGATTCGTTTCAAAGACGGTGACGCCGCGTTCTTGCAATGCTCCTTCGGGCGCGATGATACCGTTTTGCGCCGCGCGCCTGCCGAGCGTCAGCGTATGCGGATGCTCTAAGAGAAGCAACGTGTCCACTTGTGCGCCGGTCAAAACTGCGCGCTCGGTTTGCTTCTGAATTTCAAGCGCCGCGCCGTATTCGACGCGACCCAGTCGTTCGACTTTCAGAGTTCGCCGTTCGCTCATTGCCAGAGTAGAATAATAATTGTAGCAGCACCCAATCGAAGTGACGACACGGAGGACTCCATGAATCGTATCGCAATGCTCGCCATCACGTTGTTGTTATTCTTGCCGGCTACCGCGTTAGCCCAAACGCGCTCGCGCACAACGCGACGTGGTGCGCAGTCTTCCAAGACTGCCAAGCCTTCTGCGTCGCCAGGCGCGGAAGAAGCGAGGACGGCGGGCGCGACTAAGGTTGCCGATCAAATCAAGAACTTGACGCGATTTGTCTATCTGCTTGGCGGCGTGGCAAAGGGCATCGAGCAGGTGGAAGAAGCGGCCCGCAAGAATGAAGCTTCGCCTGCCGCCCTCCAACAGAACGACCAGAACAAAGCCGTGGTCAAAAACAGCCTACGAAACGTGCGCGAAGGCTTGGATCAATTGGAAGTCTACTTTCGCGGCACGCCGGAACTCGAAGGCTATTACCTGAAGCTGGCCGGCTCTGCCTCGGGCGCAGCCACCGCCGAAGATCAAGCCGCCGCCGGTCATTTCGATCAAGCGGGGCGAACTCTCCTGGGCGTCGTGAATCGTTTGACTGACGTGCTGTTGGCGATGCGGTAAAGAAAAAGACTTTGACAGGATTTACAGGATTGACATGATGGTGGCACAGTGCTCGACGCTCCTATTCAATCGTGTAAATCTTGTTAATCCTGTCAGTTTCCTCTGATTGGCGATGCGGTAAAGAGAAAAGACTTTGACAGGATTTACAGGATTGACATGATGGTGGCACGATGCTCCTATTCAATCGTGTAAATCTTGTTAATCCTGTCAGTTTCCTCTGATTACTCCAAGCGATAATTCGGCGATTCTTTGGTAATCACCACGTCGTGCACGTGCGACTCGCGCAGTCCGGCGGCCGTCACGCGCAGGAAGCGGGTCTTCTCCTGAAACTCTTTGATCGTGCGGCAGCCGGTGTAGCCCATTCCTGAGCGCAAGCCGCCGACAAGTTGCGTCACCATTTCGGCGAGCGTGCCGCGATAAGGGACGCGACCCTCGATGCCTTCGGGGACCAATTTCGATTCAACTTCAGTTCGTTCCTGCGCGTAGCGATCGCGCGAACCTTCGCGCATGGCGCTGATCGAACCCATCCCGCGATACATCTTGAAGCTGCGGCCCTGGTAAAGAATCACTTCGCCGGGCGCTTCTTCGGTGCCGGCGAAAAGCGAGCCAATCATCACGACATCGGCGCCCGCCGCGATTGCCTTCGCCATATCCCCGGAGAATTTCACGCCGCCGTCGGAAATAATCGAGACGCCGGTGCCGCGCGCGGCTTCGACACAGGATCGAATTGCAGAGATTTGGGGCACGCCGGCGCCGGTGACGACGCGGGTAGTGCAAATCGAGCCCGGGCCAATGCCGACTTTGATTGCATCGACGCCGGCGTCGATAAGCGCGCGCGCGGCTTCACCGGTTCCGATATTACCGGCAATCAATTGAGAATCCGGATAGCGACGCTTGATCTCGCGCACAGCTTCGATCACGCGCGAAGAATGACCGTGCGCGGTGTCCACTACCAGGCAATCGACACGCGCCTTCACTAACTCATCCGCGCGCTCTTTGAAATCGCCCGTCGCGCCGATCGCTGCCGCGACTCGCAGGCGGCCTAGATCGTCTTTCGCCGCGGTTGGATATCTAATGGCCTTTTGAATGTCTTTGACCGTAATCAGACCTTTCAAGCGTTTATCGTCGTCGACCACCAGAAGCTTTTCGATACGATGCTTCTGCAGAACCTGTTTGGCCTGGTCGAGCGTCGTGCCGACAGGAACAGAGACCAAAGGTTGTTTCGTCATGACTTCGGCCACCGGCAGATCGAATCGCGTTTCAAAACGCAGATCGCGATTCGTGATGATGCCGACCAGGTGGCCGTCTTCGTCGACTACTGGGACGCCGCTGATGTGATAGCGCTCCATCACGTTGAGCGCTTCACGTACCGGACGGTCCTGCCGGATCGTTACCGGATCGACGATCATGCCGGATTCAGAGCGTTTCACTTTGTCGACTTCTTCGGCCTGCCTTTGGATACTCAAGTTCTTATGAACCACGCCGATGCCGCCCTGTTGCGCGATAGCAATCGCCAGCGACGCTTCGGTGACGGTGTCCATCGCGGCGGAGCAAAGCGGTATTTGCAGGCGAATGCCCCGAGTGAATTGGGTTGACGTATCGGTCTCAGTGGGCAGCACATCCGAGTGCGCCGGCACCAGAAGCACGTCGTCGAATGTAAGCCCTTCAGAAATCTTCTCAGTTATCATGGCTTTCTAGTATTTACTCCTTGGATAATTAATCACGTAACAACTTCGTGTCAGTACCGCTCGCGGTACCTACACCTAGACTCTAACTCAAAAAGAAAAAAGCCCGCAGTTTGGCACGGGCAGCTTCAAAACATTCGATTTGAAAACGAGACCTTTCATCATGCCGCGCAGGTTCGCGCACACTGCGGAGTCGCGCAGTGTTCCCGATCGCGGCAATTCTAGACAATCGATTCGTGCTCACCCTCCCTTGCGCGTTTGGTTTTCGCGGACTCCCGAACTGTTGGCATCGAGGAGTGGATCGAACTTCCGCTTCGGGACTTGACCGGCGCATTTCGCTGCCCGATCCCGGTCGCCGATTTGCGGGCCATGCTGCGCTGGTAAAAATGCAATCCTGCCCACACACCGAGGGACAGAATCGCGAGAATCACCGCCGCTAGTAAGAGAGTCAAAAGCGAACGATTGTGAGGGCCTTCGTCGGTATAGACCACTGAGCGAAAAGACTTGGTTGAAGATTCATCGGAAGATTCACCCTGGTCGCGCAGGGTCCGCGTGTACTCTTCGATTGCTTCGTGCTCGTCATACCCGATGAATTTGGCGTAAGCGCGTATAAAACTCCGATTGAAAATGCCGCCCGGCAAGCGTCGATAATCGTCCGCCTCGATTCCCTCGAGATAGCGCATTGAGATCCGCGTCTGTTCCGAGATGTCGCGCAGAGCAATTCCTCGCGCCTCGCGTTCGAGTCGCAATTTTTCTCCTATGCCTGCCGCCATTTTCAGTTGTGCCAGCCCGAGACGATACTGATTACGAGAGGAAACAAGCCGCTCCGCCTAAGCCCTTAAACCGATGCTCGTCCCACACGATGTGGCAAAGTTATTCTTTGACCGCACTATAACGCCCGCTCATAAACCTTGTCAAACTTTATTGATTCTCACGTTTCGTCTCTCTTGATTCTTGACGCGCAGGGTGATAGCGTTGAGAACGAATCGAGTTGGTTTTAATTTCTACAATCTTGAAAAGTGAGGACTGACGGAGATGCCCCTTGAAGCACTCGGAATGGTCGAGACCAAAGGCTTTGTCGGCGCGGTCGAAGCGGCCGACGCGATGGTCAAAGCAGCCAACGTGCAACTGTTGGGAAAGGAATACATCGGCGCGGGATACGTGACCGTGTTCGTGCGCGGAGACGTCGGCGCGGTAAAAGCGGCGACCGACGCCGGCGCGGCGGCTGCACGCCGGGTTGGTGAACTGATCAGCGTGCACGTCATTCCGCGACCGCACGCCGAAGTTGAACGCGTGCTGCCCGTCGATGGCCGCACCGGTTTCAGCCCGGACGAACAACCGCAATTAGCGGGCGGAGCGCGAGGACAACTCGGCCAGGGCGAAGCCGGACGTTCTTTGAGTGCGCGTGAAAGCTCGAGAGAAAGAGCGAAGTAAAGTCATTGCCGATTTGCGATTGCCGATTGCCGATTGAGTCTGAATTTCAAATTGGCAATTGGAAATCGGCAATTGGCAATGGAGGTTAGTCATGTCGGCCGACAAAGATCTAATTTCGGTGCAACAGGCCCGCGACCTCGTCGAAGCGGCACATCGCGCACAGGCTGAGGTGGCGCGCTTCGATCAAGCCAAAATTGATCGCATCTGCGAGGCAATGGCCAAGGCGGCGCTGCGCGAATCGCCACGCGTGGCCGCACTCGCCGTCGAAGAAACGGGTTATGGCATTCCCGAAGACAAGCAAGAGAAGAACCGGTTTGCGGCCGAAGACGTTTGGAATTATTTCAAGAACCTGCGCACCGTCGGAGTGGTCTCGGAAACCAAAGATGTAGTTGAAATCGCCAGTCCGCGCGGCGTCGTCGCGAGCATCATTCCGTCAACCAATCCTACTTCCACCGCAATTTTCAAAATTCTGATCGCGATCAAGTCACGAAATGCAGTCGTCCTTTCACCGCATCCCTCGGCGTCGCGGTGCATAAATGAGACTGCCGTGAACATGCGTAACGCCGGGGTGAAAGAAGGTCTGCCGGCGGACGCGATTGGTTGCATGACGACGGCGACCATCGAAGGCACGGAAGCATTAATGAAGCACAAGCTGACTGCGGTAATCCTCGCGACGGGCGGCATCGGTCTCGTGCGGGCCGCATATTCGTCGGGCAAGCCGGCGTTTGGTGTCGGTCCGGGTAATGTTCCGGTTTTAATAGAACGTACCGCCGATGTGCCGAAGGCAGTGCAGGACATCCTGACCGGCAAGTGCTTTGACAATGGAACCATTTGCGCTTCAGAACAGGCGATCGTCGTTGATGCGCCGATCGAAATGGCCGTGCGCGAACAGTTCAAACTACAGGGGGGTCATTTTCTAAGCGCGTCGGAAGCGGATCAGGTCGCGAAAATAGTTGCGACTTCGCAGCGGACGCTCAATCCGATGATCGTCGGCAAATCAGTGGAAGCAATCGCAAAAATGGCAGGAATTAGCGCGCCCCCGGGAACGCGCTGCTTGATTGCGGACGTGGGCGGCGTTGGCCGCGACTTTCCGCTTTCGATGGAAAAGCTCTCGCCGATTCTGGCTTTTTATGTTGAGGATGGGATCGAACGCGGCGCCGCGCGCTGCAATGAAGTCCTGCATTACGGCGGCATGGGCCACACGGCCGGCATTCACACTACGTCCCGCGAGGCGGCAATTCGTTACGGTGGTGAGATGCCTGCATCGCGCGTGACTGTGAACACGCCCACGACGCACGGCGCGATCGGATTCTCGACGGCGCTGCCGCCATCGATGACGTTGGGATGCGGTTCGTGGGGTGGCAACGTCACTTCTGACAATGTTTCGCCCTTGCATCTAATGGACATCAAGCGCGTCGCGTTTGAGACCCGCGCCGTTGCCAGCAAGAGACCGGCGATTGCGACTCAACCGGTAGCAATGCCGCCGCGACCGGCCGCTAGTAGACCTACGGCTGTGAGTTCGACATCAGGCGTTGCAGCTACACCAAAAGTGAGCCGCGAAGAGATTGCGGCGATTGTCGATCGCTTTCTCGCGAATCGACAACCCGAGCCTGCGCCCACGCTTTCCGCGCCACCACCCAGAAGTGAGAGTTCAGCCCGAGGCGAAAACGGCGGTTCAACGGCTGCCCGCGACGATTTGAAATCCTCAACCGACGGACGCAAAGCCGCCGACTTCGTCAGCGAAGACGACGTTCGCCGCGCGATTCAAAAGGGTGAGAAGATTTACGTCGGCGCTAAAACGATCATTACCCCTTCGGCGCGTGATATCGGCGAGCCGGCGGAAGTGTTTGCGAAGATCTAGAGCGTCCGTAGTCAGTTGTCAGTTGTCCGTAGTCAGTTGCAGCGGACAGCTACTGACTACTAACCACTGACAACTGACATGTTCCTGGGAAAAGTCATCGGCACAGTTTGGTCGACCAAAAAGACGCCCGACCTCGAAGGCGTGCGTTTTCTGGTGGTCCATCCCTACGATCTGGACAAACAGCCCACGAAAAACATAGTCGTCGTTGCCGATCGCCTGGGCGCGGGCGCCGGTGAAGTAGTGATGTGCGCTTACGGTAAAGCGGCCCGCTCAGCGATTGGCAATCAGGAGATGTCGATCGAAGCCGCCGTCGTCGGCATCGTCGACCGAGTCGATCTTGCTGAGACAGAGTCGGAAGAGTTGCGCGAGGCTGCGCGCGCGCTGCTTGGCCGCGACAATGGGCGACCGTAGAGGATTGCGAAATTCGGATTGCGGATTTCGAATTTGAAGAACTTAGGACTCTGAAATCCGTAACTCGAAATCCGCAATCAATTCAATGGCTAATGAACAGTTGATCTATCGCCTCACGCGCGCAGTCTACGAGCGCCTAGGCGCGTCAACAGACGAGAGCGTAGTCGAACAACTGGTCACCGACATTTATCGCACGATTGAACCCGAATTGGCTGTGAACGGCGCCGCGCGAACATCGCGGTCGGGTTCCGCGGGTGATTCGTTCAGTCAGGCCGAGACGCGCGCCGGCTCAGCGGATCGTTTAGTCATTTCGGTTTTTGGCGTCGACCACCCGGGCATCGTTGCCGGGGTGTCGCAGATTCTGGCCGATGCGAGTTGCAGCATCGCCGATATCAATCAAACGGTGGTGCAAGGAAAATTCGCGATGGTAATCATCGCTAACGCGTCGCGCTCGCAGGCTTCAGCAACCGAATTGAAAGAACGGTTTCGCATTGAAGGCGAAAAGCTCGGGGTACGCATCTATGCCCAGCGCGAAGACTTGTTCCATGCGATGCATCGGATTTAGAGATTTCGGATTGCGAAATTCGGATTGCGGATTTGAAAACATTCGAGCTTCGTTGCTAATTTAACCAGCAATTCGCAATCCGAAATCCGCAATCTTATCGTGCAGCCTGAAATCTCACGTCGATGTTTAGCCTGCGGCGCCGCTTATCGCGAAGGCGCACTGTTCTGTCCCGAGTGCGGGAAACCTCTTACGAATGCTGCAGACGGAACGCCCGATCCCGCGGTCAGCGACGATGCGCCGACATCAGCGCTAACATCCGTTCCGAGCGAACCCGCTAACAACGTAATCGCTTCGCCGCGACCGACCCCAGTCGTTCCGGCTCCCGAGATGCAGACCGTGGCTGAACCACCCAGGTTGCAGCAAGCTCCGGAAGATCCTGCACAGAAACTGACCACACAAATGCCGACGGATTCAAGAATGGGGAAACCTGAAACGGCGCGCGACAAACTGCATCGCGCTTCAACCGCCACGCGCGAAGCACTGGCCGACAACGTCAAGCGGGTGGAAAAAATTCGTCAGGTCTCGACCGTTATGTTCGAGGAAGCTTCTTACGATCCCAGCCTCCGCTTTGTGCTGGTGGCCTTGGCGCTGTTCGTTGTATTCGTCATCCTACTGGTTCTCAGCAAAGTAATGGGATAGAAAAGCAGGGGTCAGGGATCGGAGGTCAGAGATCGGCGGTCAGAGATCAGAAACTACCCAAACTGAACACTGACCTCTGATCTCTGACATCTGACCTCTGTTTTTATGGAATACACGCAATCCGAGATTCTCGAAACCGTGCGTATGACCGAGATGGAGCATCTCGACATTCGCACGGTTACGCTGGGTTTGAGTTTGCGCGATTGCGCGACTGAGTCTATGGCCAGCACCGCGGAGCGCGCTCGCGAAAAGATCGAGCGCGTCGCCGTTGACCTGGTGAGTACCGTTGACCAAATCGGAAACGAGATTGGCATTCGGATCGCGAACAAGCGCATCGCGGTTACGCCCGTTTCAATCTTGACCGAAGGAGCGAAAGGTAATCCCGTCGATCTTGGCCGGGCCATTGACGACGCGGCAAAAACTGTCGGCGTAGATTTTGTCGGGGGATATTCAGCGCTGGTGCACAAAGGATTCACCCGCAACGAAAGCGAGTTTCTTGATTCGATACCGGAAGCACTCGCCTCGACTGAACGCCTCTGCGGGTCCGTGAATGCGGCAACGACGCGAGCCGGAATCAACATGGACGCGGTCGCGCGCGTGGGCCGTTTGATCAAGGAAGCGGCCGAACGCACGCGCGATCGCTTTGGGATTGCCTGCGCCAAGTTTGTTTGTTTCGCCAACGCCGTCGAAGACAATCCATTCATGGCCGGCGCCTTTCACGGTATCGGCGAGCCGGAAGCGGTATTGAATGTCGGCGTGTCCGGTCCCGGCGTTGTCAATCACGCGGTCCGGCATGCTGATCCTGATCTTCCACTTCACGACCTTGCTGAGGTAATCAAGAAACTTTCTTTCAAACTCGCGCGGGCCGGCGAGTTGGTTGGCCGCGAAGCTTCGCGCCGTTTGGGAATTCCCTTCGGCATCATCGATCTTTCGCTGGCGCCGTCGCCGGTACCCGGAGATTCGGTAGCCAACATTCTTGAGGCCATTGGGTTCGAGCGCGCGGGCACGCACGGGACGACGGCCGCCCTGGCGTTACTTACAGACTCGGTGAAGAAGGGCGGAGCGATGGCCAGCAACTCAGTCGGCGGCATGAGCGGCGCGTTCATTCCGGTTTCAGAAGACGCCGGCATGATTGAAGCGGTGCGTGCGGGTGCTCTCTCGATCGAAAAACTGGAAGCATGGACCAGCGTCTGCTCGGTGGGCATCGACATGGTGGCCGTGCCCGGTGCGACTTCCGCGGAAACAATCGCGGCCATCATCGCCGATGAAATGGCTGTCGGGGTGATGAATAACAAGACGACTGCGGTGCGGATCATCCCAGTTCCCGGTCGCGAGGTTGGCGACATGGTTGAATTCGGCGGCCTGCTGGGCAGCGCGCCAATCATGGCGGTAAGTCGCTTTTCTTCCGATCAATTCATTCGCCGCGGCGGTCGGATTCCGGCGCCGGTGCAAAGCTTGCGAAACTAGGATCGAAAATTGAAATGAATCGTAGCGACTTCCATAAGCTGACCGAAATTAGAATCAAAGAAGCAAAGGTGCTTCTGGATCGCAGGTGTTATGAGGGAGCGTATTACTTAGCTGGTTATGCAGTGGAGTGTGCTTTGAAGGCCTGCATCGCGAAAACGACTCAAGCGCATGATTTTCCACCGAAGCCACAAGTGGTCCAAAGCTTCTATCAGCACAAAACCGAGTCGTTGGCGAATCTTGCGGAGCTTCACAACGAGCTAAGAGATCGCTTAAAATCAGGAGGACAATTCAAAAGTAATTGGAGCCACGTAATTAAGTGGTCAGAGGACAAGCGATACGTAACCCATATTGATTCTAAGGACGCGAAAGATCTGTATCGCGCGATCACAAGTCCTCGAACCGGAGTTCTTGTATGGTTGAAGAAATATTGGTGAGGGAAACACTCTCAGCACAGGAAATCGCTTGCGGTGAAGAGCTGTTAGGCCGCATTGAAACTGCTGGAATCAAAGTGGTGGCCGCGTATTGGGTTCGAGACCGAACCTCAGAGATCGGTTCGTGGACCCTGGATATCGTGAGTCCTGAAGTTGACAAAGATGGTCCATTGAGCCTTTACAACAGAATTCAGAAACTGATTTTGTCGCCAACCCGAATCTCGTGTGGACTGGATCTCAACATAATTGAGGTGTTGGGTCTCGACTATTCGTTCTTCAAACAGCTCAAGTCTGCAATCAGATCCAAGAGTAATCTGACCAGCGTTCCCTTGTCACAATTAGTGGTTGGGAACACCCTGGTAGATCTCTTTATTTATCGGTTCCCAGCTACAAACGGTCACCGCAAATAGAATTTGCGCAAACAACATGGAACATGAAGCACTTGGATTAATCGAATGTCGCGGCCTGGTGGCGATGATCGAAGCTGCGGACGCGGCGGTCAAAGGCGCCAACGTGAAACTGGTTGGTTGGGAAAAGATCGATGCGGGTTTAGTGACCGCTATCGTGCGCGGTGAAGTCGGCGCGGTAAAAAGCGCGGTTGAGGCCGGCGCGGCTGCCGGTCGCAGGGTCGGCGAAGTTGTAGCCACTCACGTCATTCCGCGGCCTCATAGCGAAGTTGACGGCGCGATTCCCGTTCTTCACACGGGCGCAACCACCCGCAAAAAGATCAGCGGCTCGGTGCGGGCAAAGCGCTAGAAGTACTCGGCGCATCATCGCATTGCGGATTTACCGTTATTTGAGCCAGATTTTGTTCTGCCCCGCTGGCTGGATCCATGCGCCATTACGGAAACTCAATTTGCATGCCTCAGAATATTTTCCAAGTCGTTGATTAGTTCGGGAGCTTCCAACACATCGGCAAACTGCTGAACCCAGCTTCGCACTCGCGCCACATCGAGATCGGGGTGCGCCAGCAGGAGGTTTTCGATATCGATCAAGTCTCTACCGCGGTGGGCAACTGCTTTGGTAATGATCAAATCTTCAGGCGCAGCGACCTTCAAAGTGACGTCGCGAACCTTAAACTCTTGCGCGCGTTCTATCAGTTCTTGCTCGAAAGGCAGGGCTCCGCATGAAATGTCAACTCCGATATTCGTGTCGGCATGTTCGAGTAACACGACGCGCGTCTTCCGCGCAAAATCGACCGGATCGGAAATACGTGGCACAAAGCCAGACTGAGCGCCAGATTTAATGAATGACGCCACGTTCTCCAAGTCCAGCCAAACTATAGCATCGATGTCTTGGGTGGCTCGCGCTTCCGCTACCAGGCCAATCGCCACGCCTCCAATAATCGCATAGGGTATGCCGTCGTCCCTTAACCATTCCGCGAGAGAAGAAAGAACGGGCAAAAGATCTTTTGGCAATGGAGTCTCAGACATGGAGTCGGTCTTTTAGCAGATTCCAGCGGACCCGGACTCTATCGTCTTCTTTAATCGAGCGGTGCGTAACGGGAAAAAGCTGAGCAGACGCGAAGACGGTTCTTAATCGCTGCAGTCTTGATTCAGGCGTGGCGTTCCGAATCTCTCGGGATATGACTTCATTGACCATTCGCCAACGATCTCTGAAATTTCGGGCTTCCTCTTTGGTCATCGCCTGCATAAAGATAATTTTACCATCGCGGGGGGGTCCTCAGCGAGATTAATTAGGATCCAGAACGTAGAGGTGCTTATTCCAGTCCTTTGAGCGGCTGACCGAAGGTGAACTCGATCAAGTGGCCGTCCGGGTCGCGCACCATCGCAAAATATCCCACCACGCCGCCAACATCCGTAGGAGGTTCGATGAGAATGTTTTGTTTTCGCGCTTGCTTGGCGATGCGATCGACTTCCCCCCGCGAGTCACATTGAAAACCGAAATGATCGAGACGCGCCGTCACTTCATCTTGAACCATCACTAACACGAAGCTCGGATCTTCGCCGGTCGGAGTCGGCGGGCCAAGCCAGACATTGTGACGCCCTTCTAGCCGCCGATCACGAACGATCGTAAGGCCACAGAGCGAAGTGTAAAACTCAACCGAGCGATCGAGATCGCTTACGTTGATTGTGATGTGCGTCCAGCGCATCGGCATCGATCAAGCGTTACTATCATCCGGGAAGCTATGGAATTATCACACAGTGCGCGAGGTTTGGAGAAAACAGATGACCAGGTATCTCATTTCTCCGCGCGATCGATGTCGCCGGGCAGAAGCTATTCTGCGGATGCGCGGCCCGAAGAGGGCAAGTAGATTCGCCCTTGAATGCCTCGCCGACTCGCGGTAATCTTTGCGCTCACTGAAACCCGAGTCGCGGCCATTAGAAGTTGAAACCAAAAACTCTTAACCGCAGAAGTCGCTGAGGAAATCACAGAAGGAACGCAGAGGCTTTTCCCGGAGCGCCCTCCGCGAATACCTCCGCGTCCTCTGCGTCAAACTGATCGTCGTAACAGGAGGCCACCATGATTTCGAAAAAACTTTTCAATGCCTTGCTTTTCAATGTCTTGCTTGCCGTCGCTCTTTCGGGTCAGACGGCAAGACATCCTTTGAAACTCGATGACCTAGCTCGTTTTCACAATGTCAACGATCCGCAGATTTCTCCTGACGGGCAATGGATCGCTTATACCGTTTCGACCATCGATACCAAGGAAGACAAAAGCAACACGCACATCTGGATGGTCGGTTATGACGGCAAGAACGATCGCCAGATCACCTTCAGCAACGATAGCGAGAGTTCGCCGCGCTGGAGTCCTGATGGAAAATATCTTTCGTTCAGCTCTTCGCGCCCGGGCAAATCCGGCGTTAAGGGCAGCCAGGTGTGGCTGCTCGATCGCAGCGGCGGCGAGGCTTACCAGCTCACCGAATTGAAAGGCCGTTTGCAGGGCTATGAATGGTCGCCGGATTCAAAGCGGCTGGCGCTGCTGATTGGCGATCCCGATCCTGATGCACCCGATCCTACTGCCACTCCAACTCCCGGCGTGCCTCCGAAACCGCCGAAGCCGATCGTCATCGATCGCTATCGATACAAACAGGACGTGCAGGGATATTTGTATCGATAG
>Ga0193747_1000451_pt1 | contig 13814 bp, 12 predicted proteins | sample L1m2metaG_FD_143048 | JGI IMG/M metagenome (GOLD analysis project Ga0193747, IMG submission 143048) | Soil microbial communities from a riparian zone of the East river system, Colorado, United States - L1m2 | ecosystem: Environmental > Terrestrial > Soil > Riparian zone | place: USA: East River...
CTACGAAGGCAGCTACGGTCACGAGGAACAGGACGCGCGCAGTTACGCGGCGTGGGGAATCGATTATCTGAAGTATGACTGGTGTGGCGCGCGCACGCTCTACACCGACGAGGAAATGCCGGCGATTTATCAAATCATGGGCGATGCGCTGCTGAAGACGAAACGGCCGATCGTCTACAGTCTCTGCCAGTATGGACGGCTGGATGTTTGGAAATGGGGCGCCGATGTCGGGGGCAACCTTTGGCGCACCACGGGCGACATTCGCGATGCCTGGGATTCGATGTCACGAATTGGTTTTGGCCAAAACGAACTCGCGCCGTGGGCCAAGCCGGGCCATTGGAACGACCCCGACATGCTGGAGATCGGTAACGGCGCAATGACTGAGACCGAATACAAAACGCACATGAGTCTCTGGTCCATGCTGGCGGCGCCGCTGCTGGCGGGTAACGATCTGCGCAATATGAGTCCGGAGATTCTGGCAATTCTCACGAACCACGACGTAATTGCCATAGACCAGGACAAGGACGGCAAGCAAGGTAAGCAGGTGTGGAAGTCCGGCGAGCAGGAAATCTGGTCTCGACCACTCGCCGGCGGCGCATTCGCCGTTGCCCTATTCAATCGCGCAACCGCTGAAGCGAAAGTCACGGTGAAATGGAGCGACATCGGCATCACCGGAAACTGGCACGTGCGCGATCTGTGGCTGCATCAGGATGTTGCGTGGCCGGGACCGGAGTATTCAGTAACCGTTCCCGCTCACGGTGTCGTTATGTTGCAGCTCAGTCATTGATCGACGTCATACGCAGAATAAAGACCCTTCAGGTCGAGGTGCGACTGAAGTTGTCTGATTCTTGCTGAGCGCTTCATGAATGATGGCAGCCTGTCGAGATTTTGAAAACCTCTTTTCTCTAGCCCAGGCGTTTACGCCTGGGTTGGCGGCGAGTTCATATCTCTTGCGCCCATTTATGGGCTTAGTTGTTCGTTAGACACGACCCTGGCTAAAGCCCGCTACGAAGCCCCATGAATGGGGCTCAACATAATTCGCACCATCTAAACCCAGGCGTGAACGCCTGGGCTAGAGAAAAGAATGTTGCTTAGCGTCGCTTCGCGCCATTGGACAGCCAGGCCGGTTTCTTATTTTGCAATGCGTTGATGTCGGCTGGGATCTCTATCGAGAGATGTTCCTGGCCCAGGATTCGTGATGCCTCGTTTCTTTATGGAACGTCGTTCGAACCAAACTGCACGAGACCTGGAACGCGCTCAGGCTCAAGCAGCGTTTTCTGCTTTTCAGTTTCTAATCGCTGGCGAACTCGCCACTGTCCAGCCGCCAGGTGACCAGCGACGATCAGTTCCGATCTGATGCAGAAAGCTTGACAGCGTACGGATTTAAGAATGAATTTGAGGTAACATCTCATGTGAATGACACTCGGAATGAATGCTGAACTGATTAAGTGCTGGTCTTCTGTTACCAGAAATATTTTGGTTTGTTCGCTCGCGCTCGCTGCCATTGCGTTTGCTCAGAAAGGAGACGCACGTCAAGGGAATGGGCTCGCGGTTGTAGAAGCCGAGCGTGCATTTGCTCGCGCCGCGGCGACCAAAGGGACGCGTGATGCCTTTCTTGAGTTTCTGGCTGATGATGGAATCATCTTTCAAACAGGTCCGGTAAACGGAAAGCAGTTCTGGCAGGCGCGTGCCCCACGGAAAGGGCTGTTGAGTTGGGAGCCGGTCTTTGCCGACGTTTCGTTGGCAGGTGATTTGGGCTACACGACCGGACCATATGAGTTTCGGCCCAACGGCGCCGATGATAAGCCGGTTGCGTTCGGACAGTATTTCACGATTTGGAAAAAACAGACGGACGGATCATGGAAAGTTGCGCTCGATCGCGGCACCAGTAATCCGCAGCCTTCTGGTCCAATCGCGCCTTTGCAATTCGCGAAGGATGAAAGGCCGGTTACTAAGAAGGTTGATGTTGACACCGCAACTGGACGCGCATTGCTGCTGAAGACAGAAGCTGAGTTTTCAAACACCTCATCTTCACAAGGAATCGAAAAGGCATTTCGTTTTTATTTAGCCGATGACGCGAGATTGTTTCGAGAGAATAGCTTTCCGGCAGTCGGCAAGCCGGCGGCGCTCGCAGCGCTTTCAACCAGGAAAGGAATTCTCACGTGGCAACCGGCAATGGCCGACATTTCTCGCTCGGGCGACTTGGGTTACACCTACGGTATGTATGACTTGAAAGCATCCGGCAGCGATCAAAAGGCTGAGCATGGCAATTATGTTCGCGTTTGGAAAAGACAAACGAATGGTCAATGGAGAGTCGTTATCGATATCCTGAATCCAATGCCTTCATCCTGATTGAGCGCAATTAGACCAAGTTCGATTGACATCTGAAATCCAACCTTTTTATTATCAACCTCTCAAACTTAATCCGCCGTGGTAGTCGTGGGGCCCAGCCTCCCGAAAAGAGATTCTTATGATAAGCGTCAAAGAACTAACAAAGAGATACGCCCGCACTCTTGCGGTTGACCACATTTCTTTTGAAGTAGCGAAGGGCGAAATTGTCGGTTTTCTGGGCCCGAACGGCGCCGGGAAAACGACTACGATGCGCATGCTGACCGGGTTTCTGCTGCCGACCTCGGGCACCGCCACGGTCGCGGGATACGATGTCCTCGAAAAGCCGCTCGAGGTCAAGAAGCGCATCGGGTATTTACCGGAAACGCCGCCGCTCTATCACGAGATGATCACCGGCGAATACTTGTCGTTTGTCGGCAAGCTGAAGGGTTTGTCCGGCGCCGAACTAACCAAGCGCATCGATCATGTTTGCGAGCGCTGCGCCATCACGGATGTCAAGAAGAAGCAGCTCGGTAAGCTGTCGCGCGGGTTTCGCCAGCGCGTTGGATTGGCCCAGGCTATCATTCACAATCCGGAGGTATTGATTCTTGACGAACCCACGGCGGGTCTCGACCCGAAACAGATCAATGAAACACGCGATCTGATCAAGAGTCTGGCCGGCGATCATACGATTATTCTCAGTACGCACATTCTCCCCGAAGTCGAGCAAACCTGCGAACAGGTAGTCATCATCAACAACGGCAAGATAGTGGCTACCGATTCGGTCAGCAATTTGCGGAGTCGCGCTCGCGGCGGCGAATCCGTGATCGTGGAAGTAGCCGGCGGCGAAGGCGGTCTCGCAACCGATGATGTGCGCCAACGCCTGGCCCAGATTGCGGGAGTAAGCAACGTGACGCTTAAAGAGAGTCACGATGGGCACTACACGTTCGAGATCGAAAGCGAGAAGGATTTCGTGCGCGGCGATCTCGCGCGCGCCGTGGTGGCATCCGGCTGGGAACTCAACGAACTGCGGGCCACGGCGATGAGTCTCGAAGAGATCTTTCTGCAACTCACTCGCGAGGAAGCGGTGGTTAAGACTGAGAAGCCGGCGGCGGAAGAAGCGAAAGCCTAGCAGGTGCTGAAAAGGTCGAGACCGGATCTGATTACAGTCCATGCGAAGTCGTCGAATACATCGCATTGGTTTTTCCCTAGCCCAGGCGTTCACGCCTGGGTTGGTGAAATCCCCTTGATTTTTGAGCGCCATTTATGGCGCTTTCGCTATCGCGACGCAAGGGACTGGCTAACGCAGTCATGAGAAAGCCTCTTGAAGGAGGCTTATGAATCAATCGCGTTCCATTCCCCAGGCGTGAACGCATGGGCTAGAGAAAAGAGTCTTTGGGCGCCCTGAAGAAGACATCATGAGAAACATTTTCATTATCTGTCGCAAGGAACTGCGCAGTTATTTCGTTTCACCTATCGCATATCTGCTGCTGACGATGTTCGCCTTGATCTTCGGGTTCTTCTTCTGGAACTCGCTGGGCTACTTTGTGTTCATGGGCATGCAATCGCAAATGCGGGGCGAGCAGTTTCCCATGAACCTCAACGAGCAGATCGTCCGGCCGCTGTTATCGAACGTCGGTGTGATTGGGCTGTTCTTTATTCCCTTGATTTCGATGCGTCTGTTTGCTGAAGAGAAGCGCGGCGGAACGATCGAACTACTCGCTACTTCGCCCATTCGTGATATCGAAGTCATTATCGGCAAATGGCTCGCTGCCGTAGCGCTCTATGCCTGCCTGCTGCTAATCACCGCGGTCAATTTTCTTTTTCTTTTCAAGTACGGTAACCCGGATTGGAAGCCGCTGGCTATCGGTTACCTGGGGTTGTTCCTGCAGGCCGGCAGTCTTTTAGCCATCGGCACGTTCATCTCCTCGATGACCAAGAACCAGATCATCGCCGGCGCAGTCACTTTCGGCGTTTGCATAATCCTTTGGGTGCTGGAATGGGTTAGCGGCTATGAAACTGCCACCTGGGCCAAAGTGCTCGCGTACATATCGGTCATGGCGCACTACGAGTCGTTTGGCAAAGGCGTGCTCGATTTAAAAGATGCCATCTATTATGCGACTTTAATTTTCGTGGGATTGTTTCTCACGTCTCGATCTCTTGAATCGCTACGCTGGAGGTCATAGATGAACACCGAGTTACTCAAGGCCAGACAGACGAAGTTCGCGGGCTACATTGCCGTTTACGTAGCGATAATTATCGCCGCCGTGGTGGTGGTGAATGTGCTGGCGAATCGTTACGACAAATCGTATGACGGGACCGCGAACAAGCGCTACAGTCTTTCGGATCAAACCAGGAAGATTGTCAGAGAATTGAACCAGGACGCGACCATACGCTATTTCGATCAGAGCACCAGATACAATCAAGCGAAAGATATTCTCGATCAATATTCGAACCTCTCGCCGAAAGTTCATATCGAATACGTCGATCCCGACAAGAGTCCCGAAGTGGCGCGCGCCGCCGGCATCAAGAATTACGGCGCGGCGGTCGTAGAGATTGGCGGCAAAAAGGAAGAGGCAAAAAGTCTGACGGAAGAAGGCATCACCGGCGCCTTTATTCGAGTTTTGAAAAATAGGAGCCGCACGGTTTGTTTTGTCGGCGGCAGCGGCGAGCATCAGATCGATGATTCCGATCGCAACGGCTATTCACGATTCAATGAATTGCTCGGGAAAGATGAATACGAATCGAAATCGATCAATCTGCTCCAGAAAGCTGAGATTCCAGCCGACTGCACGGTCATCGTGGTCGGTGGACCAACCAGCGATTACCAACAGCCGGAAGTCGACGCGATCAAGACATCCGTCGAAGGCGGCGGGCGGGCGCTGTTCATGCTCGACGCGCCATTGAAGCTTGGCAAATCGGAGATCGCCGATAACGATGTGCTGGCGAAACAATTGGAGAGTTGGGGAGTCACGCTGAACAAGGATCTGATTTTGGATTTGAATCCCGTCGGACAACTTGCCGGTCTCGGTCCGCAGGTCGCGCTGGTCTCGACCTATGAGAGCCATCCAATCGTTAACGAGATGAAGGGTAACGCCACCGGTTTTCCGCTATCGCGGTCAATGGAGCTCAAGAACGGCGACAAGACAACGGTGGAGAAGCTCTTTACTTCGTCTGAGACGAGTGTAGCGACCACAAACCTCAGTTCGCCGGAAATCGATCCGAATGATCCGAAAAATAAAAAAGGGCCTCTGACAATTGCGGCCGCCGGTTCCTACAACACGGGCAAAGAGAACTCGCAGGGACGATTTGTGGTAGTCGGCAGCTCGTCCTGGTCCGCGAATTCATTCATAAACTTCAACGGCAATCGCGATCTGGCTCTGAACATCATGAACTGGCTGTCGTCTGATGAAGATCTGATCTCGATTCGGCCAAAGGAGCAAGACGATCGGCGGATCACGATGACGCAATCGCAATTTAGCTGGGTGCGTTTGACGAGTCAGTTTCTGCTGCCGCTGCTGGTGATTGCGTTCGGCGTTTCGGTGTGGTGGCGGAGGAGATAAGGAATCTGAGCGCCGCGTTGAGGCGTAGTGAGTTATGTGTCAAAACTCGTGTCAGAACCCGGAGCGATAGCGATGGGATCTAACAATTCCCGCGAACTTGATGATCCGGTCGCTACCGCTCTCGGTTCTGACACGAACTCTGAAACGCCGGGCTAAACTCATCGCGACGCTACGCATCGACGAACTGATTCCTTTTGATTTAGAAACGTCAATGAAGAATCGTGGACTTATCATCGCCGCCTTAGTCCTAGCCGCGCTGTTGGGACTCCTCTACTGGTCCAATCGTCATCCGCGAAGCGATAACAGCAACACGGCTGTGCCGACGCCCAGCGAACCGGCACCGAACATACTTAGGCTAAACGAAGGCGATATTAACAAGATCGAACTCAAGAAGAAGGGCGGCGATCAAATCGTCGTCACCAAAGACAGCAATGGCAAATGGCAAATCACCTCACCGAAATCGATCGGCGCCGACGACTCCGCGATCGCCAGTATGTTGTCGACTCTTTCATCGCTGAATTCCGAACGTTTGGTTGAAGAGAAGGCTGCCAATCTGGGCCAATATGGTCTCGCCGAGCCAAAGCTCGAAGTCGACATCACCGATAGGAACAACAGCGTGCGCAAGCTGCTGATTGGCGACGACACGCCAACGGGCAGTGGCGCCTATGCTCAGCTCGCCGGCGATGCGCGCGTGTTCACGATCGCCAGCTTCACCAAAACCAGCCTCGACAAAGGGTTGAATGATCTTCGCGATAAGAGATTGATCACCGCTGAGCCGGACAAGATTACGCGCCTCGAACTGTCCGTCAAGCAGCAGACGATCGAGTTTAGCCGCGATAAAGAACAGTGGCAGATTCTTAAACCCACACCACTGCGCGCTGATGGCGCGAAGGTAGATGAACTGGTAAGCAAAATCACTGATGCGAAGATGGATTTGACTGCCGCGTCCAGCGAAATCGCTAACCCGTCTCCAACGCTGGTTGCCTCGCCGTCCAAGGCTCCAACGCCTGCCATCAAGAACGACCCCGCCTCAGCGTTTGCTTCGGGCTCCGCGATCGCTACGGTCAAGGTAACAACCGACTCAGGCACGCAACAAATCGAAGTCCGCAAGAACAAAGACGATTATTACGCCAAGTCGAGCATCGCCGATGGCGTGTTCAAGGTCGCGAGCGATCTGGGCCAGGCGCTCGACAAGAAGCTGGACGATTTTCGCAATAAGAAGGTTTTCGACTTTGGCGCCGCCGATCCAAGCAAGATCGAAATACATGACGGATCCAAGACTTACGTCTTAAGCAAGAGCGGCGACGATTGGACGGCCGCAGACGGAAAAAAATACGAAAAAGCCGGGGTAGACGCCCTCATCGGCAAGCTTCGCGATCTACAAGCCTCGGAGTTTGCCGAGTCTGGCTTTGGTACCGCTGCTCTACAAATAACAATCACGTCCGAAGATGGAAAGCGCACTGAAAAAGTCTCACTCTCGAAAAGCGCCAAAAACAGCCTGGCTCGCCGCGAGGGCGAATCTTCGCTTTATGCACTCGATGCAAACTCAATCGAGAATATCCAAAAGCTGCTGAGTGAACTCAAGAGTTAGTCAATTACTAATTCCGGGCAGTGCCCGTTGTGTGTTGCTGGTTATTTGAGATCGTTGCCCTTCTTGTAAATCTTGATGAACTCGCGCACAAAATTACTCACAGGTTTACGTTCGAAAACTGTCGTTTGGACATCTTTGAAGGAATAGACAAGGCGGGCTTTCCCGCGTGCCATAGCTATCACGATTCCGTCGCCGGTCCGATCCTTCAACTCCCGCGCCGTGGCAACATTTCCACTAGCGGTAGCGACGACACTGTGAGTCACTTCGCCTGCGCCAAAACCCAACAGAATCTCCGCATCCGCTTTGTCGTCTACGATTTCAAAACCAAGTTTCGATTTCTCTAACTCTTTGATGATGCTGTCTCGGTTTTTCGTATCCGGGCCAGTGTCCACGTAAACCTTTTTCAAGCCCTTTAGATCGGACGGCTGACCATAAGCGTAAGAGTCTTGCTGAGCGTAGCAGGGCGCGCAGAACGCGAGAAGCGTTAAAGTGAGAATAAATGGTTTCATAGGCAGCTTATATCACTGGCCACTTGACTTCGCCTTTGCTATTGCAGAAGCGGGGCGAGCGCTACCATTCTTTTTCGCTTATTACTCTTTCTGCTTTCGTGCATTTTCTGTACTTCCGCTACGGTGGTTTCGAGTTCGTCCAGTTTTCTCACGAGGTCGTTATCCCAATCTATGCGGGCCGTTAAGAACCCTTGACGATCTTCGTGGATCTTTTCTCTCGCGATTTGCAGGTTAAGAGGATGGCTGCTACTGGGCGAGCGCTCGGCTCTTACGTCCTCCAGCGAAGCCTCAATCTCTTGATAGTAGCGCCAGCGCCATTCTTTATCTTGTGTGACCATAATGGACCATAGCTTAAGTTAGGACCGAAGAATCGTCAATCCTCCCTCTTTCTTTGGCAGCAAAAGTTCAGCAACCCGCTAGTGTCCTGTTTCTAAAGTTCGCTGAACTAAGCGCGACCAGCCTGCGGAGCAGGCGATAGCATAAAGCCTGGGGCGTAAGCCCCAGGGCGAGTTAGGGCAAGGATTCCCAGCCCGCGAGAGCGGGCGACAGTCGGAATGTTAGTTCCTCCGTCTTGTTTCATGTGCCGTCAACTGAAAAGCCATCATCTGCCGCCCGCTTTCGCGGGCTGCTCATTTGTTCCTACTCCCGACCTGGGGTTCCGCTACGCTTCACCCCAGGCTTTATGCTGTCGCCTGCGCCGCAGGCTGGTGGGTTTTTGTTGTACGCACTTTAGAAACGGGACACTAGCGGAGCACTATCTATTCCGGCTTCTAGTCTCTTCCCACACCCAACGCGTCCGCCACACGATTGATGTAATTAAACCACGAGGCTATCAATGTGATCTGTAGAATGGCTCGATCATCAAAGCCGGCCGACCGCAGCCGTTCGTGATCTTGTCGGGAGATGCGCGTGGCATCGCGGGTCAGTTGCGCGACATAATCAAGCATCACTTTGTCTTGCTCAGAAATGGGAGCTGTACGGTAGTCCTCTTGCAGCGCCTTCACCAACTCTTCATCCAAAGTCACGCGACGCAGAAACTCTGCGTGAGATTCGATTCAATAGTGACAGCGATTGAGGACTGAGACGACCGTGGTGATCATTTCGTGCTGTCGTCGCGTCAGCGGCAACTCAGGTGACATTAAGGCGCCGAACGTGGCGAACGCGTGATAAAGCGCGTCAGGGATCAGGCTGTGCGAAGCTACAATCTGAGACGCTTGGCCATCGGCGGTTGGATGAATAGGGATCGAATATTCGATTGGATACAAATCACGCTGCGCCTCGACGGCGCGACGGACGTTCTTGTCATCTTCAACGGAGACGGTCTTGATCCAGATCATATTTAATTCAGTTTAAAGAGTTCGCTGACAAAGCACCAAAAGCAGATTGGCCTGAAATCAGAAATTAAACTGGTCAATATTATGTTTGTCGAAAATGAAAGGAGCGCCAAGTATCACTTCGTCATTCACAACCTCGATCTTTCCCAATCTCCCGGCGTTGATTTCGTTATCGCCACGCTTGAGCTGGCCCAGGCTCAGCGCGTGCGCCGCATAAACAGTTAGATAACCTAGATCGACTGTGTTCCAAAGGACCACACTCTCGACCACGCCGGCTTTGACGTAAGGTTTATTCAGATTCGGCAGCGACAGTCCCGTGACTTTCACGTCCGTGCGGCCTGATTGCTGAACAGCTTCCGCGGCGCCGGGAACCGCGGGCGCGGCAATTGCCATGATCAATTTTACGTCGGGATAGACTTTGAGCACCGTTTGCGTCTCGGCAAAGGCGCGATCGCGGTCGCCTTCGCTGGGTTGCGTAGCCACGAGCTTCAGGTCAGGATACTTCTGGGCCAAACGCTCCTTGATGTATTTGATCCACTCGTTTTGATTCGCGGCGCTCAACGACGCGGTGATGATAGCAAACTCGCCTTTGTTGTTGAGTATCCTCGCAGCCTCGTCGGTCAGTGTGTAGCCGATGCCTTGGGGCGTCGCTTGATCGATGAAAAAGTCGCGCGCGTCTTTTTCGGAATCAGCATCCCAAGTGATTACTTTGATGCCTTTAGCTTTCGCTTTGCGTAGCACCGTCGAGATACCAACCTTGTTCTCGACGCTCACGGCGATGACATCGACGCCTCTGGTGATCCAGGCTTCGACCACCTCGTTTTGTTTCGCGGGATCGAGATCGGTCGGTCCATCCCAAAGCAACTCGACCCCTAACTCTTTTGCGGCCTCATCGGCGCCTTGCTTGCAGCTAACGAAATAAGGTTCACCCTTCGCCTTGGGCATGAGAGCGATTATGGGTTTGTGCGAGGGTGTGATCGTGGCGCGCTGTGAGCCGCCAGGGTTTAGCAAGTCCGCTCGCAGCGCCCGCAACGACATCCAGTTTGTTGCCGCCACGATCGCGGCCGCGATTAGAATAACCACACTGAGAATTGCTAGTTGCGAGTTTCTCACTTCAACCTCCCCAGTTGATTGCCGATTGCCGTCTGCCGATTGCCGATTTGATATTTTTTCGTGGAAATCCAGACCGCCAAGGCGCCTTGATCTCACGTGCACGGACAGACGGTCGATTAGGATCGTGCCCAGCAACAACGTACCCGTGAGAATCCCTGCCAGCTCTGCTGGTTGCGCGCTCAGTCGCAGTCCATTTTGCAGGATTACGATCCCGAATAAGCCCAGGACTGTTCCTATTACTGTGCCGCGCCCGCCAAAGATCGAGGTGCCGCCGAGCACGACGGCGGTGATGGCCATTAATTCGTAGCCAGTTCCCGCGTCCGATTTTGCCTGTCCGAGATGCGCAACATAAATGATCGCGGCGAAACTCGACACGACTCCCGACACCAGGTAAACGAAGGCCAGGCGACGGGCGACCTGAATCCCCGCGTAACGTGCTCCTTCGGGCGAAAAACCAATGGCGTAGAGGCTTCGCCCGTAAGTCGTGCGCTGTAGCCACCACGTGCAACCGGCAATGGCCGCGATCAGAACGAACAACTGGGTCGGGACCAGACCGCCGACGTAACCCTGGCCCAGGAACAGAAACCGCGGTGAAAAACCGGAGTAATTTTCGATTCCACGCGTAACGCCTTCGGCAATGCCACGGAAGAGCGAGAATGTGCCCAGCGTAACGATTAACGGCGGAAACCGTAGCCGCGCAATCATCAGCGCGTTGAGGCCCCCGCCGGCGACGCCAACTAGCAGCGCGATAGCCGCAGCCGCGACGATCGGCAAGTGAGCGTCACGCCATAAACTGCCCAACACCACCGCCGCCAGTTCGAGATCCAGCGCCAGCAGTCCGACCTCTACACTCAGGCGCGTGATCTCGAAGGCGTTCGCAGCGGTGAGGAAATTATTTCCGGTGACGCTGAAGATCGCACTTTCGATCAAGACTACGACCAGCAGCACCCATTCATTGTTTGGAAACAGCCGCTCGCGCCACGGCGCTTCGATTTGGAGATCGCGGATTTCGGGTTGCGGAGTGGCCGGATTCATTGCGCACCCTTTACCCGCAGTCCGCGATCCGAAATGCGCATTCCTTCAAGTCTTCCCAGCACAAAGTCTGAACCTAGCGCCGCCAAAATGATCGCCCCTTGAATCGCTTTCTCCCAAAACGGATTGATGCCGACAAACGTCAACGCCGTACCAATCGCGCCCAGCAAAGCCGCGCCGATCAGCGTTCCTATCAAGGTGCCGCGTCCGCCGGTGATCGCAGTGCCGCCAACTACGACGGCCGCCACCGTTTTCAATTCCAAACCAAATCCGGCGTTGCTCGGTACGGTGGAAAAGCGAACCGCGTTCAGCAATGCGGCCAAACCTACGAGTGCTCCCATCAAAACAAAAACGAAGAAAGTAACTCGCGGCGGCTCGATGCCTGCAAGCCGCGCTGCCTCGGCGTCGGAACCAACCGCATAAAGCGCTCGGCCTCCTGATAAGTTCCGTAACGTCCAACTAAGAATGCCAAGCACAATAAGCGAAATGGCCACAATCAACCATTGGCCCAAACTCTGTCCCAATCCAAACCATTGAAAGTTCGCGGGCAAGCTCTGGACCCACTCGCCGCCCGTTATCCAACGCAAGGCATCGCGCCACGCTACCAGCATCGCCAGAGTCACGATGATCGAGGGCAGCCGAAGCCAACCCACGAAAAGGCCGTTGACCGCGCCCATTGCCGCGCCAATTACGATGAGACACGGCAATAACATTGGTATCGGGACTCCCGACTTCGCCAGCCAGCCCGCGGCGACGCCGGCAACGGCGAACTGCGAGCCGACCGAGATGTCGATCTGCCCGACCAGAATCACCAGCGTCATGCCAATGGCAACGAGCAGCACCGGCGCATTATTCAACGCGAGGTCGCGCAAGTTGGCGGCGCTGAAAAACGACGGCGCAACGATGCCGACTGCCACGAGCAGTACAAGATAGGCCAACGCCGCCGAAAGTTCTCGCTTGTAACGACTGACTTTCAACGTCTGTCAACTTCACGAAGAAAGGTTACGGGGTCGACAATCTCAGCCATCGAAACCGTCTTTGAAATTCTCGACCTTCTTGGGTGCTCCACTTCATAAGGTCAAGCAAGTCGCGGTCACACGTAACAACGAAATCGGCTTGAGCTTCCATAGCCAGGTTCAAATAGCATTCATCGCTTGGATCCCGCGAAAACTCGTAGTGCCGATGGACGTTCCGAAAGAGCATCCGCGATTAACCAGGAGCACCATCAACCGCTTTCACCTCGGTCAACTCAGGAAACCGCTTCCTCAGCACAGGCCTTGAAAGCACCTCCCTAATCTGAGCGAGCGTTTCCGTGCTCACCGCAAGTTTGACTTTCTTTTGTTCGAAGAGTTCGAGACAACGAACAGCAGGTCCGGCTTGACTGATTGCACTCTGAACCAGGGTGACGCAATCGAAAACGGCCAGAATGTCACTGGGCACGGTACTTTTCTCTCACTTCGTTCACCGCAGCTTCGATTAGCCCCAACAACTCCTCGTCGCTCGTCCCACTGGCCCTAATTTCTTCGCGGACTGGCGCGAAGAGTTCCCGAATTGTTGGCCCACCTAAATCACGTTCCAGTACGTCGCGCGCATACTGCTCCTTGCTCATGCCCAAAACCTCCGCCCTGGCGACTAGCTTGGCTTCCAAATCAGTTGGAATGGTTATTGTTCCGCTCATATTCGCTCCTTAAGAATTAAGCCGGTTGAGTGATGCCGCACATAAGAATATCGCCCGTAGCCAAACGAGGCAACATCTTCGACTGGTTACTTCACCGGGTTAATTCTCGATGTCCAAGCGCCAAGGCCAGAATTCGCTGCTGGGTTGATCCAACTCGATCCAGGATTTCCACGATCGTTCCCCCATGCATCACCGCGATGCGATCGCTCATGCCCAAAATCTCCGGCAACTCAGAAGAGATCATCATGATCGCGACGCCCTGCGCGGCCAGCTCAGTCATTAGCGCATGAATTTCTGACTTAGCGCCGACGTCAATCCCTTGTGTCGGTTCATCGAGGATGAGCAAACTGGGTTTTGTAACCAGCCAACGGCTGAGAGCGACCTTTTGTTGATTACCGCCCGAGAGCGTAGCCACGGGAGCGAATATGGCCGGCGTCTTGATGCTGAGCCGTCGCGTGTATTCGGCGGCAATCTCTTTCTCGCGCCGAAAATCCATTGCGCTGAAGCGAGAAAACTTATCGAGAGAAGCCAGCGTGATGTTCGCGCTGATCGGCAAGTCTAAAATCACGCCGTGACGCCGCCGGTCTTCGGGCACGTAAGCAATGCCGCGTTCGATCGCTTGCGCTGCGCTCTCGATCTTGACCCTCTTTCCGCGAAGCAAAATCG
>Ga0193747_1000452_pt1 | contig 13810 bp, 17 predicted proteins | sample L1m2metaG_FD_143048 | JGI IMG/M metagenome (GOLD analysis project Ga0193747, IMG submission 143048) | Soil microbial communities from a riparian zone of the East river system, Colorado, United States - L1m2 | ecosystem: Environmental > Terrestrial > Soil > Riparian zone | place: USA: East River...
TCGAGCTCACGCGCGCGCGTGCGCGCGACCTCGGCGTCGTCGGTCAGCAGCAGCTCGAGGGCCGCACCGGGATGCCCCAGCCGTCCCGCAGCGTTGATGCGCGGGCCGAGCCGGAAGCCGCACGCGCTCGAATCGACCGCCGCCGGGTCGACCCCTGCGACCTGCATGAGCGCGCGCAGGCCGGCCTTTTGCGTGCGCGCCAGCCCACGCAGGCCCGCGATCGCGAGCGAGCGGTTCTCGCCGACGAGCGGCACGACGTCGGCAATCGTCGCGAGAGCGACGAGGTCGAGATGGCGCTTCAGCTCGTCGGAGTCGGCTCCGAGCAGCGCCTGCGCAAGCTTGAAGACCACCCCGGTCCCACAGAGCTCCGGGAACGGGTAGTCGGACGGGCGCGTGGCAACGATCGGGCAGTCGGGCAGGATCTCACCCGGTCGATGGTGGTCGGTGACGATCACCTCGAGTCCGCGCGCCTTCGCCTCGGCGACCTCTGCGACGGCCGTGATTCCGCAGTCGACGGTCAGGACGAGCCCGCAGCCCTCGTCGGCGAGCCGCTCGAGCGTCTGCCCGGCGACCCCGTAGCCCTCCTCGAAGCGGCTCGGGAGATGCCACTCGACGTCGGCGTCGAGCGCACGCAGGGTCAGAACCGCGAGCGCCGTTGCGCAGATGCCGTCGACGTCGTAGTCGCCGTGCACGCAGATGCGCTTGCCGGCCGCGATCGCAGCGCGGATCCGCTCGACGGCAACCCCCATGTCGCCGAGCAGGAACGGGTCGTGCAACGGCTGCTCGCCGGCGAGAAAGGCGCGTGCCTCCCCGGGGTCGCCATACCCGCGCCGGACGAGAACGCTGGCCGTGATCTCGCTGATGTCGAGCTCCTTTGCAAGGGCGCTCGACGCCCGGGGCGGGCACGGACTGAGTGTCCAGGTGCCCTCGTGCATGTCCATCCACCGTAGGAGCCGGGTCGGACGGAGCGGGCGTGCTTTTCCCCTAGAACACGCGCGAAAGCGTCACAAATCCGTGCTTTGTTACTCCCGCGGCAACTGGACGCCGAGCAGCGTCAGCACCGCGACGAGTGCGACGAGCGAGAGCGCGCCCGCGACGATCCAGCGCTGATGCCGGCTCGCGCGGAGTCCGTCCCAGGCGACCCGTCCCCAGAAGACGAGGACGCCGAGCGCCACCGCCACGAACACGACGATCACCGGCGCGAGCAGCGCTGCCTTCTCGAGCGGCCAGCTCAGCAGCCACGACGCGAGGAGCACCAGCGCGGTCACCGCGAAGGACACGAGAACGAGCCGGACGCTCACGAGCCCGAGGGTATCCTCACGTTCGTGGTCGAGGCCAATTACACGTCCGGCGAGGACTACGTGGTCGAGTTCCTCGGGTACCGCTTCGGCTTCAACGCGTACGACTTCGAGCAGCGCGTGACGGCCGCCGCCGTGAAGCTCGGGCTGATCAGCGGCAACGAGCTGGACGAGGACGAGACCGCCGACCTCGTCGAGCTCGCGGCGGACGGACGCATCGACGAGCCGCGCAGTCCGCTCGGGCGCTATCTCGTACGACACTGGGAGCGCCTCTCGCTCCTCGACGGCGAGTCGCTCGTCTACTGGGTGCGCAAGCTCGTCTTCCGCGGCGCCTGGCTCGACCACCGGGTCAAGGAAGGCCTCCTCGAGGTGGCCTGGGAGGAGGACGTGGCGGACTTCGGCTACCGCGACCCGCGCGGTGGCCGCGCCCTGCTCGAGCTCGCCCCGGTTCCGTCCTGGCACGAGCTGCAGTTTCGCCGGTGACGTCCCCGGCCCGGTTCATCGTCGGGATCGTGCCGTTCATCGCGGCCGTGCTCTGGCTCGACAGGTACGTCGACCGCACGGGGCAGCTGCTCCTCGGCGGGGCGACGTGGCTGGTCCTGCTGCTCGCGGTTCGCGCGTTGCCGTCCGACCGGCGCGCGCAGGTTGCGATTGTCGTCGTCGCCGCGACCTGTGCGGAGTTGACCGGCTCGATCCTCTGGGGCGTCTATTCGTACCGGCTCGGGAACCTGCCCACGTTCGTCCCCCCGGGACACGGGCTCGTCTACCTGACAGGGCTGGCGATCAGCAGACTTCTGGCCGGGCGAGAGCGCGCTCTCGTCGGCGTCGCGCTTGCAGGCGCGCTCGGCTGGGGGCTTGCGGGGCTGACCGTGCTCCCGCGTCTCGATGTCGCCGGCGCGTTCGGCGTACCGCTGCTCTGCGTGTTTCTCTGGCGTTCGGGCTCGCGCGGGGTCTACGCGGGCGTCTTCCTCGCCGTCGCCGCGCTCGAGCTCTACGGGACAGCGGTCGGGACGTGGCAGTGGCACGCGACGCTTCCCGGCCTCGGAATCCCGGACGGCAATCCTCCGAGCGGAGCCGCCAGCGGCTACGTCTGCTTCGACGTGGTCGCGCTTAGCCTGACTCCGTGGCTGTTGGCGCAGCTTGTAGGCCGGCAGCGCACCAGACGTACGCCGAGCCTCTCGGCGCGCCGGCCGGCAGCTTAAGTACGAGCCCATACAAGCCCTCCCCGCGGCACCGAGAGGGGCTGCTGCCCGCTTTAGCCGCCTCCTTCGCCGCAGCGGGCGTCGGGACGATCCTAGGCCCGTCCCCACATCGCGTTGACACATTCGCGCTTTTCTTACTAGTGTCGACCCGTGCGAAAACTTTCGTTTGCGCTTTGTCTCGCCGCTGCCGCCAGTTTCCTTCTGGGGATTGATGGGCCGGCAGCAGGGCGGGCCGCGCACGGCACCTCCGTATCGCGAGCTGGTCCGCCCGTGTGGGTCGTCCATCCGAATCTCATCCGTCCCGGCGTGCCGGCCACGTTCCTACTCGAGCCGTCCGGCGCGCGTGTGTGCTGGATCGGCCTATTCGGGCCGCGGCCGCGACAAACGGCGGGTTGGAGGTTCCAGACGAACGCTCAACGACTCCGTCTGACTCTGCTGACACATGAGGACGCTATGCCCGGAGCGTGGAGATTACGCGCAGCCTGCGAGCAGAAGAACGGTGGCACGCGAAGCATCACAGCGCTCATCCTCGTGCCTCCGACCAACGGCACGGGCATGCTCGCCACTCACGCCGATATGCGCGTTGAGATCGTGCCTCGCCCCGCCGGCCCGAGCGTCCGCGGGGTGACTATCGCAAGACAGCTCTTGAGCGCGTCGAGCGGTGGCTACCTCAGAGCGAAGAACGGTGTGTGGGTGTTCGTACCTCCAGACGTGATGAGTCGAGACGGCTTCGTCGCGATCAACGATCTTGGCCATAAGCGCTTTGACATCGCGATCGGCGTGCCGTGGCGGGGGCGTGTCGCAGTATCGCTTCCGCTCCGTGGGCGAGCGGACGGGATCATTCACCGAGTCGGCCGTGTATGGGTCGCAGAAGGACAACGACGCGGTCAGAACGTCGTGTGGGTTGGCCAGTTGTCTTGGTTCTCGACGTTGTCAAGCAAGGCAGCCCGTGTGCTCTGCTTGACGTGGAACGTCAAGAAGTTTCTGACTTGCCTTGTCCTACATGGGATAAGCCACGTCGACAAGAACCTGGCCCTGTGGATCGCCAATCAGATCAGCACCAGCTGTACGGCTGCCGTCATCGCCAGCATTCCCTACGGTGTGGTCAGCGTCGCCATCACCGTCCTCACGGAGGCGCCCTGCGTCGGCACGGCGACCGCGCCGGGAGCAACGACTGCGCCTCCGACTACGACCACGACCACGACGACGACGGCAACGACTCCGACAACTACTACAGCGCCGCGGCCACCACCGCCGCCGCCGCCGCCTCCACCACCGCCGCCCCCGCCGCCGCAACCGCCATCGGTGTCTGTTTCGAAGGGCGCGCCTGCCATTGTGACGGGGTGCACATCCACAGCCTGTGCGCGAGTGACGGTTAGCTTCGCGAACTTCGCCGGCGGGAGTCACACAATCGGCTGCTATTCAGACGATCCTTTTCCGACCTCCAGCACTCCGTTCTACACGTACGCCACGGCTTCGACGACGAGTTCTGTCTGTGTCTACGGGTGGCCAGGTTACCGCGTCTGGGCAAAGGTGGACGGGGTGGAGTCCAACCATCTGACGTGGTAAGGCAGTAGCTCGCGCGCGGCTTCATTACTCCGAACTCGCGATGAGCCGGGCCAGCGGCGTCACGACCGAGGTGGCGCAGTAGCGACGCCAACCAGCAGGGGGCGGGCGGGCTCCGCCTGTCCGCCCGCTAACCCACCTCGATGGATAGCGACCAAACGACGGGCCTGCGGCGTCACGGTGTAGGGCGGCCCGCAACGCCGCAGGAGACCGATCGTTCGGAGGATCGGGCTGCGGCCCGCCGATCCTCCGCACACAGCTTGATTGCGCGGAAAAATCGCGCATGCCTCCAAAAGGGGAGGTGAAGTGAGGCGGTGAACCACCCCTTGGGGGAGGAATCAACGGGTTCGGCTCCGCCAGAGTACGGAACGTCGAAAGTCATTGCAGAGCCCCGATGCGGCGGGGCTCGCGAAGGCCAAACGAAAGGCGCCGATGCGGCGGGCGCCTTTCACCGACACCAGCACTACCGGGACGGAACCGATGCGGCGGGTTCCGTCCCGTTTTCGCGTTGTACGCTCGACGGGTGGAGTTTCGCGTGCTTGGGCCGCTCGAGGTCCTCGAGGAGGGGCATTCGGTTCCGCTACCCGGCCCGAAGGCCCGTGCGGTGCTCGTGCTCCTCCTGCTGGACGCGAACCGCGTCGTCCCGCTCGACCGGCTCGTCGACGGATTGTGGGACGAGGCGCCGCCCGAGACCGCGACGAAGACCCTCCAGGTCTACGTCTCCCAACTGCGGAAGGCGCTCGGGCCGGAGCGGATCCAGACGCACGCGCGCGGCTACTCGGTGGCGACCGGACCCGACGAGCTCGACGCGGCTCGGTTCGAGCGGCTCGCCGGCGAGGGCCGCTTCGAGGAGGCGCTCGGGGTGTGGCGTGGCCCGGCGCTCGCCGACTTTCGGGAAGAGCGCTTCGCCCGTGACGCCGCGGCCCGGCTCGAGGAGCTTCGGCTCGGTGCGGAGGAGGGCCGGATCGACGCGGAGCTCGCGGCCGGCCACGACTCGCAGGTCGTCGCGGATCTCGAGCGGCTCGTGGCCGAGCATCCGTTACGCGAGCGGCTCCGCGGCCAGCTCATGCTTGCGCTCTACCGCTCGGGACGCCAGTCCGAGGCGCTCGAGCTCTTCCGACGCACCCGCGCCGAGCTCGTCGACGCGCTCGGCGTCGAGCCCGGACCAGAGCTGCAGGAGCTGCACCGTGCGATCCTGGCTCAGTCCCCGGACCTGGCAGCCGCGCGCCGGAAGCCCGCCGCGCCCGCGGCAGAAACCGCGCCCCCTCCTTCACGCGACCCGATTCTCATCGCCGTCGCCGCCCTCCTGGCGACCGCAGCGGTCGTGGCGATCGTGCTCACTGTCGCTCATCACGGACACACCGCCGGGTCGCGCGAGCTCGGCGGCTTCGTCGTGAAGGTCGACAACCTGTTGCAGCAGTCGAGCGACGGGCGAGCCTCGATCGGCGCGACGATCGGCGGGGCGCTTGCGTGCCGGGTCGAGCCGCGCGCGGCGGCCCGGCAGATCACCGCCGCGGAGCGGAACCGGCAGAGCCTGCTCCAGCAGGTCGCCGCGCTGCGCGTGCCCGACGAGCCGCAGGCGATCCAGCTGTCCGGGCTCTTCCAGCGGGCGCTCGCCGCGTCGATCGACGCCGACTGGCGCTACCGCGACTGGCTCGCCGGGCTGAAGGCGTGTCCGCGCGGGACGACGGCCCCGGCGGCGGTCGCCGCTGCGAACGCGAGGTCGACCAGGCTCAAGACGGCGTTCGTGCGTGTGTGGAATCCCCTGGCCGTCCGTTACGGACTCCCCGCGCGAGGTCCGAGCCAGATCTAGGCCACTGCGAAGCACGGGCCGGTGGTGTGGACGAGCCACCAGCTGCGGATCAGCTCGAGAGGCACGTTGTCGGTGCAGACGGTGCCGCTGGTCTCGCGCACGGCCCGCCAGCTCTCGCCGGCGTGGCGGAGGAACGTCACGGTCCGCATCCGGCCCGCGACGTCGAATCGGGCGACGGCGTACGTGTCGCCGCCCAGGCGTCCGTAGAACGTCCGCGGCAGCGGGCCACGGGCACCGGGATGAGCGGTCGCGTAGGTCGAGAGCAACGCAGCCTTCACCTGCGAGGCGATGACGAGGTTCTCGGCCATGGGCTCGTCGCCGCAGGCGAGCACCGGCGCAGCCAGGCACGCAGCGAGCACGAACGGCGTGGAGATGAGCAGGAGTCGTTTCATGCCCGCACCGTGGCCGACGTGGGCTGTGACCGGGCAAAGGCCTGGTTAAGACCTACTCGCGGTCTGGATAGGACACCGTCTGGAACGGCCAGTCTTCGGCGATCCAGGCCCGCACCGCCTGCTCCAGAACCGGATCCAGCCCCTCCTCCCACGCGCTTCTGCGCACCCACATGTGGACGCGCACGTCCGCGTGATCGACCTCGTAGAGATAGACGCAGCCGAGGCAGACGCCCTCGTCGGGGCTCATCACCGTGTAGGCGAACGACCGCCGGAGCTGGAACTCCTTCTGGTGCCAGCCCAGGTCGACGAGGTTCTGCTCGAGCGTCAGGTCCTCCGACGGGGCCGGCGTGCCGTCAGGCTCGACGCGGTCGAGAATCGCCGCGTAGTCCTTGACGACGTCGTGGACGGTCAGTATCCGCAGCCGGAAGTGCTCGTGCTCGAGCCCCGCCGGCACGTCGAAGTCCTCGGGGACCAGGAGGGCTCGGCGGGTCATCGTCTGTGTCGCCGGGCCGCGCTGCTCGCCCCGAGGACTGCGTCCTCAGTCGCGCCCGTACCTATGGGTACGCGCGCTCCCTGCGTCCTTGCCTCGGAACGACCAACGCACCCCGACAACGAGCGACGACCCACCAAGCCCTCCTAGAACAGCTTGGCCTCGGGCTCGGGCGTCGCGCCGATGTGCGCGCGCCCCAGCTTTGTCACGATCCGGCCGCGCGGCGTTCGCTGCAGGAAGCCGAGCTGGAGCAGGTACGGCTCGTAGACGTCCTCGATCGTGTCGGGCTCCTCGCCGAGGGCCACGGCCAGGGTGGACAGGCCGACGGGCCCGCCCGAGAAGCGCTCGACGACCGCGCGCAGCAGCTCGCGATCCGTGCGCTCGAGGCCCGCCTCGTCGATCTCCATCAGCTGGAGCGCCTCGCGCGCGACGTCGTTCGTGATCGCACCGGCGTGCCGCACCTCGGCGACGTCGCGAACGCGGCGGAGGATGCGGTTCGCTATGCGAGGCGTTCCGCGCGACCGGCCGCTGATCTCCTCCGCGGCCTCGTCGGCGATCTCGACGCCCATGATCCCGGCCGAGCGCCTGACGATCTGAGCGAGCTCCGGCGGGTCGTAGTACTCGAGGCGGAAGGTCATGCCGAAGCGGTCCCTGAGCGGGGTCGTGAGGAGGCCGGTGCGCGTCGTGGCGCCGATCAGCGTGAACTGCGGCAGGTCGAGCGTGAGCGTGCGCGCCGCGGGGCCCTGGCCGACGACGATGTCCAGCCGGAAGTCCTCGAGCGCCGGGTAGAGGATCTCCTCGATCGTGCGGTTGAGGCGATGGATCTCGTCGACGAAGAGGACGTCCCGCTCCTCCATCGCGGTGAGGATCGCGGCCATGTCGCCCTTGCGCTCGAGGGCCGGGCCGGCGACCGAGCGGATGCCCACGCCGAGCTCTTCGCGGACGATGTACGCGAGACTCGTCTTGCCGAGCCCGGGAGGGCCGACCAGGAGGACGTGGTCGAGCGCCTCGCCCCGCGCGCGGGTCGCGTCGAGGGCGATCGCCAGCTGCTCCTTGACGCGCTCCTGGCCCACGAACTCGTCCAGCCGACGCGGGCGAAGGGTCTGCTCGAGCTCCTCCTCCTCTCCGGGCGCCACCGGCGCGACGAAAATCTCTGTCATGCGGCGCGCAAGGCCTGCCGGACGCGCTCCTCCGGCGGCAGGTCGGGATCGGTGGCCGCAAGCGCCTGCTCGGCCTCCAGCAACGTGTAGCCCAGCTCGACGAGCGCTTCGCGGGCGACTAGCTCGGGCTTCGTTCCCGCTGCGGACGAGATGGGCACGGGCTCGTCGGCAAGCTTTTCCTTCAGCTCCAGCACGATGCGCTCGGCGGTCTTCTTGCCGATGCCGGGGATGGCCTGGAAGCGCGCGACGTCCTCGAGCACGATCGCACGCCGCAGCTCGGCGGCGGGCGAGCCGGAGACGACCGCCAACGCCACCTTCGGGCCGACGCCGTTCACCGACAGCAGGGACACGAAGAGGTCGCGCTCGGCCTGCTCGCCGAAGCCGAAGAGCTGGAGCGCGTCCTCGCGGACGTTCAGATAGGTCAGGAGCGTCACCTCGTCGGCACCGTCCGCCTTGCGAACGGCACTCGGAGTGGCCTGGACGAGGTAGCCGACGCCGAAGAGCTGGAGCGCGTCCTCGCGGACGTTCAGATAGGTCAGGAGCGTCACCTCGTCGGCACCGTCCGCCTTGCGAACGGCACTCGGAGTGGCCTGGACGAGGTAGCCGACGCCCGCGACGTCGAGCACGAGCCCCTCGGGCGTGCGCGCGACGGGACGCCCGCGCAGCTGCGCGATCATGCGCTCACCATCTTCAGCAGCGGTGGCGCAAGCGCATGGCAGATCGCAACCGCGAGCGCGTCGGCGGCGTGCGACGGCTTGGGCTCCTCGGTCATGCCCAGGATCGCCTTGACCATCCGCTGGACCTGCGCCTTCTCTGCGCGGCCGTAGCCGCAGACCGCCTGCTTCACGCGGGAGGGTGCGTACTCAGCGCACTCGACGCCGGCGCGCGCCGCCGCGACGAGCACGGCTCCGCGGGCCTGGCCGACGGAGAGCGCGGTGCGGGCGTCGGCGCCGACGAACGACTCCTCGAGGACGACGGCATCCGGCGCGTGCAGCTCGATGAGCCCCGCCACTCCCTCGTAGATCGTCTTCAGCCGCAGCTCGGGGCGCTCCCCGGCAGCCGTCTGCCACCACCCGTGGTCGATGGCCTTGAGGCGCCCGCCGCTTTCGTGGACGATCCCGTATCCGCATGCAGCCGTTCCTGGGTCGATGCCGACGACTTTCACACGGAGACATTAGGGAGAGGGTCGGATGCTCCTGCTTCCCCGTTAGTCCAAGGCCGAGCCTGGGAACATGGCCCTCGTGCCCACGACCGAAGACCGCGGCGTCGCAGGCGACATCTGGCTGATGCTGCCCGACGGGAGCGAGCATGCGCTCCGCTACGACGTCACGATCGGACGCGGCGACGAGAACGACCTCATCCTGAAGACGACGACCGTCAGCCGGGAGCACGCGCGCGTCAGCCACAGGGAAGGACGCTGGTTCGTCGAGGATCTCGGCAGCCGCAACGGCACCTTCGTGAACACGAAGCGGATCCCCGCGCACGCGCCCTACTCGCTGCACCACGCGGATCGGATCGACATCGGCTCCGAGACGCTCGTCTTCTCGTGGCTCACGCAGTCGACCGATCCTGACGAGACCGACGCGATGGAGAACCTGCCGCCGGTCGCGACGCGCGTGCTCTCGCCTTTCCAGCAGCAGGTCGTCGGCTGCCTCTGCCAGCCGTGGCTCGACGGGGCGAGCCTCGACCGGCTGCCGACGAACGAGGAGATCGCGGCGGAGCTCGGCACTCCGGGTGCCGCGGACACCGTCAAGGCGGCGCTCCGGCGGGCCTACGCGAAGGCCGGTCTCACCGAGGGTCCTCCGCACGCGAAACGCCGTGCACTGTGCCGGGTTTCGCGGCAGCGCGGCTGGATTTAGGAGGGCCAGTAACGCCTTGAGTCACCTCGGTGTCCTTTCCCGTTTCGGGTCTGGATCAAGCGGTGACGCACCTCTTGTGAGGATCAAGAAGATCATCAACCGGCGTATCCGGGAACGGCTTGGAGACGTTGATTTTGCCGGAGACGTGAACGCGGTCGTCGCGGCCAACGTGAACGAACCGTCGTCCACGACGAGCGTCTCTTCGCGGCAGACGGTCGTGCAGCGAACGGGCGCAAGGCGAGGGAACAAGCGCGAGGAGACGAGCGCACCGCAGACCGGGAACACCGATCAGCCCAACTAGGAGGTCCCCCGTGGCAGACCCGACCCCCAAGCCCGACGAGGTCACCGACGACGAGCTCGAGGCCCATCGCGGCGAGGAGCTTCCGGATCGGCAGGCCATGTCGATCATCTCGCCGGGCATCGAGCGGCCGGTGCCGCTCGACGGCATTCCGATCGACCCCAACCCCGACAGCGCGTAAGCGCAAGGACAGAAGGAGGAACCAATGGCAGACACGCCTCAGGAGTACCGCAAGCTGAGCCGCGAAGAGCTCGACGAGATGGCCGGCGAGGCGCTCCCCGAGCGCGCTGCGATGTCGCTCGTGAACGCGAACATCGCAATCCCCGTGAACGCCGCTGTGGCAGCGAACGTCCTCTCGGACAACGCTGTGGCGTACGCGAACGCCGCTCAGACCACCCCGATCGACCAGTCCAACTAGCCGGCGAGGAGGAGAGATATGTGGAGAACACACCGTCCGAGTACCGCTCGCTCACCCGCGAGGAGCTCGACGCGATGGCCGGCGAGGCGCTCCCGGAGCGCGCAGCGATGTCGCTGATCAACGCGAACGTCGCCGCGCCGATCAACGCCGCCGTGGCGCTGAACGTCGCGAGCGACAACTCCGTCGCCTACGCGAACGCGACGCAGTCCGGCGACATCACCCAGTCCAACTAGGAGGCAGCAAATGACCGACCAGCCCCAGGAGTACAAGAAGCTGAGCCGCGAGGAGCTCGACGAGCTCGCCGGCGAGGCGCTCCCGGAGCGGGCGGCGATGTCGCTGATCAACGCGAACCTCGCAGCGCCCGTCAACGCCGCGGTTGCGGCGAACGTTCTCTCGGACAACTCGGTCGCTTACGCGAACGCCGAACAGAACGTCGACATCACGCAGTCGAACTAACGCCGTCGAAGCGGGGGCGGCTCGAGCGAGTCGCCCCCGCTTTTCCATCGAGGGAGACGATCATTCCGACCGAGCCGTCCGAGCAGAAGACCGAGGTACTGCCGAAGGTCGACACGCTGCCGCCCCCCGCCCCGCCGGGTGACGACGACGGCACTCGCTCCCGCGACGGCGACGGGAACGGCGCCGGCCCCGGGCAGGCCCAGGCAGCCGCACAGCCGCCGCCCAAGCTCTCGGACGGAATCGAGCTGATCGGCGAGTACCAGGACTCGGGCTTCAAGGAAGCGCCCTACATCGCGCGGCGCTCCGACGGACAGACCATTCAACTGCCGCAGCTCCTCTACATCGTCGCGGAGCAAGTGGACGGGCAGAAGGACTACGAGCAGCTCGCCGAGCGCGTCAGCGAGAGCTTCGGGCGCGGCGTGAGCGCGGAGAACGTCCAGATGCTCGTCGACGAGAAGCTGCGGCCGCTCGGCGTCCTCGCCCAGGCGGACGGCTCGAGCCCTGAGCTCGAGAAGGTCGACCCGATGCTGGCGCTGAAGTTCCGCGCCGCGCTCGTCCCGGAGCGGGTCGTCAACGCGATCACGACGGTCTTCAAGCCGCTGTTCCTCCCGCCGATCGTGATCGCGGTTCTGGCCGGCCTGGTGGCTCTGGACGTCTGGCTCTTCTTCATCCACGGCATCGCGCAGAGCGCGCGGGCGGCGCTGTACCAGCCCGCCAACCTGCTCATCCTGCTGGGTCTCGTGGCGCTCTCGGCTGCGTTCCACGAGTGCGGCCACGCGAGCGCTTGCCGGTACGGAGGCGCCAAGCCGGGCGTGATGGGCGCCGGGATCTACATCGTCTGGCCGGCTTTCTACACGGACGTGACGGACGCGTATCGGCTCGGGAAGGCCGGGCGGCTGCGCACCGACCTCGGCGGCGTCTACTTCAACGTCATCTTCATCCTGGCGACCGCAGGCGCGTACGCGCTGACCGGCTTCGAGCCGCTGCTGCTGGTGATCCCCCTGCAGCACATCGAGATCATCCACCAGTTCCTGCCGTTCCTCCGCCTCGACGGCTACTACATCGTCAGCGATCTGACCGGCGTGCCGGACATGTTCGCGCGGATCAAGCCGACGCTCAGGAGCCTGCTGCCGTGGAAGGAGCCCGATCCTCTGGTCACGGAGCTGAAGCCGTGGGTGCGCGTTGCGACCACGATCTACGTCTTCACGGTCGTCCCGTTCCTGATTCTCGCCTTCGGGCTGATGGCGATCAACGCGCCGCGCATCTTCGCGACCGCCTACGACTCGTTCTTCGTCCAGTGGGACAAGGCGCACGCCAACCTGGCGCACGGAAGCGTGCTGCTCGGGTCGTTCGAGGTCTTCCAGATGCTCGTCCTGGTCCTCCCCGCGCTCGGCCTCGTGGTGACCTTCTGGAGGCTGGCCCGGAAGGTCATGGCCGGTGCCTGGCACCGGACGGAGGGTCGCCCGCTGGGCCGCGTCGCGCTCGTCGCGGGCGCGACCGCCGCTGCGGCCTTCACGGCGTACGTCTGGTGGCCGAACGGCGACTACAAGCCGATCCAGCCTGGTGAGCGCGGCACGGTACAGGGCGCCGTGCAGGAGATCTCGAACATCCCGAGCGGGCGCCCCGCCTTGACGCCGGCGCAGCAGCAGAAGCTCGGCGGAGCGCCGACGAAGCGCTCGCACACCGCGCCGGCCGCCCAGGAGCAGCCGCAACAGTCCACGTCGACGACCCAGACGGACACCACTCAAACGGCGACGGAGCCCGCGCAGACGTCCACGCAGTCCACCGCGTCGACGCCGGCCGCGACCACTGACACCACCGCGACGGTGACCACGACGGCAACCACGGTGACGACGCCGTGAGACGCAGGTTCGCACTCCTCGTCGCGGCCGTCCTGCTCGTCTTCGGGCTGCCGAGCCTTGCACGCGCAGACGACGGGAACGGACTGGGGCTCGACCCCGGCGCGAATGCCGCGATCGCGATCAACACGGAGGACGGCTCGTCGCTGTTCAAGTTCGCTTTCGCGATCCGACGCGTAGCGGGGGACGTCGTCGACCAACAGAACGTCGCGGTCGCCTACGCGAGCTGCACGAGCTGCCAGACCACGGCGATCGCGATCGAGATCGTCCTCGTGACCGGCGACCCGAGTGTCGCCAGCCCGGAGAACGTCGCGGTCGCCCTGAACGAGAACTGCCATCTCTGCGACACCTTTGCGACCGCGTACCAATTCGTCGTCTCGACCGGTGGCCCCGTGCACTTCACGAGCGAGGGGATGCGCGAGCTCCAACAGATCCGGCACGAGCTCAGGCGCCTCAAAGGCCTGTCCAACGAGGAGATTCGAGCCCGGCTGCCGGCGCTCATAGCGCGGCTGAAACAGGTGCTCAAGACCCAGCTCGTCCCGGTGAAGCCCGGGGAGAACGCTCAGGGCAACGAAGGGGAGGGCGACCAGCCCTCGCAGGGAGCGACGCCGAACGGGAGCAACACGACGCCCGGCGTGACCGATGGGGGCCAGGACACCGTGACGACCCCGACGACCGACACCTCGACCGACACGACCCAGACGGTCACGACCGGCGAGACCACGACGACCACCGGCCCGTGAGCACTCGTCGCCTCGCTTTGCTCGCGGGCCTGCTCGTCCTGGCCGGCTGCGGCGGGAGCGGCAACGGTGCAAGCTCCGTGCTCTCGAAGACCGCGTCGAACCTCGGCGACATCCGAAGCGGCGACCTGGGCTTCTCGCTGCTCGTCACGCCGCGTGGCGACTCCGCGGGACCGGCGTTCGGATTCAAGCTGGCGGGGCCGTTCTCCACGCGAAAGGGCGCGCGCCCCGTCTCGAAGGTCGACTACACGCAGGTCGC
>Ga0193747_1000453_pt1 | contig 13795 bp, 10 predicted proteins | sample L1m2metaG_FD_143048 | JGI IMG/M metagenome (GOLD analysis project Ga0193747, IMG submission 143048) | Soil microbial communities from a riparian zone of the East river system, Colorado, United States - L1m2 | ecosystem: Environmental > Terrestrial > Soil > Riparian zone | place: USA: East River...
CAGCGCTCGGTTCTCACGCGCGGCGCGTGGCATTGATCTCGAACTCGACAGTCTTTGGTCTCTACGGCAAGCCCGTACTAAGAAGTCTGAAGGCAGAAACCTTCAAGACAGTTCATTGGCTGATGCCGGAGGGCGAGCGTTACAAGTCGCTCCGTTCGCTGGAACAAGCGCTCGCGTTTCTTACTGAAACCGGACTTGAAAGAAGCGATGCGGTGGTTGCGCTTGGCGGCGGGGTGGTGGGCGACCTGGCGGGATTCGCGGCGGCTACTTATCTGCGCGGTATCGCGTTTGTTCAAGTGCCGACGACGCTGCTCGCTCAGATTGATGCTTCGGTCGGCGGAAAGACCGGAGTGAACACGCGGGCCGGTAAGAATCTCGTCGGCGCTTTTCATCAACCGAAGCTGGTCCTAATCGATACGCACACTCTCCAAACCTTGCCGCGCCGCGAGCTGACCTCTGGCTGGTGCGAAGCTGTGAAACAGGGCGCGGTGGGAGATCGGAAGTTGTTCGATCAGACGGTGCGCTTGTTGCGTCGGATCGGTACGCATGCTTCCAGCGTGCTGCACGCCGATGGCGTGCGTACCGAAGAAGTTTGTGCGGCCATCGCCGCGCACTGTCGCTTCAAAGCGTCCATCGTGGCCGGCGATGAGCGAGAAGATATCTCCCGCGATGATCATCGGTCGCGCCGGATCCTCAATTTCGGCCATACAATCGCGCACGCGCTGGAGAATGTTACCGGCTATCGGCGGTTCCGACATGGCGAGGCAGTCGGTTACGGGATGCTGGTCGCGGGCGAAATCTCAAAAGATCTAGGCATGCTGCCGCCGGACGAGTTAGAATTGTTGCGCGAGGCCGTCAGGCTTTGCGGACGACTGCCCAGCGCTGAGGATCTTTCCACGGAGAAGATTGTGGCGGCGGTTAAGCTGGATAAGAAATCAGTCGGCCGGATTATCAAGTGGGTGCTGATCGAGCGGATCGGCCAAGCGCGAATCGTCAGCGGAAACGAAATTGACAAGCGAGTGATTCGCTCTTCGATACGCGCCGGTTTGCGGAGTCAGAACCGCGAGCGGTAGCGACCGGATCATTTTGCATTTGTCATTTGAATCGAATGATCGAATGATCCGGTCGCTACCGCTCGCGGTTCTGAAACAAAGATCATACGGGGAAACTATGAACAGAGACGAACTTTTGCAAAGACAAGGTGAACAAGGCGGAGCGCGATTGAAGTTCATTATTGTGATGGTAGTATTCGTGCTCCTCATTTACGTGGGTTACATGTATATCCCGATCGCGTTTGATGCCTACTATTTCAAAGACGTAATGCAGAACAAAGTCGACGTAGCGGTCACCCAAGGCTACGAAGCTTCCTGGGTGAGGGACCAACTCGTAAAGAGCGAGGCCGAGTATCACGTTCCCTCAAACGCAGTCATCACGCCGGCGCAAAAGGACAACCGCGTCGAAGTGCGCGTCCAGTTCACCCGCCCGATTTCATTCCCCGGCTACACTTACAATTACGATTTTGATTACACGGCCAAGAGCACTGCTTTTCTCACGATCAAATAAGCTCCTCGGCTGAGCAGGCTCACGAGGTCGCGCGTGCCAGTTCTAAACTCTCCACCCACCGTACTTGAAATCGATAGAAGGGACAACAGAAACACTGAAGGAGAAAGCGGTGAGCAAACATTCGAGGAAACCAACCAGAAGGGTGAAGAGATTGTCGCGTTTGACACTGGGAACCGTATTGGCGGTGACCATTTTGGTAACTGTTGTGGTGAAAGTCCTCCCACGGCAACGACCCAGAGTAACTGGAAGTCCTGCCGAGACTAGTGTGCAGGTCGCTAAAGAGTCCAAGGAAAACTTCGTTACAGTGAAAGTGGCTGGACAAGACGTCAGGGTTGATGGCCAAACAGCGCAGCTTCAACCGCTGACGCCGGAACAGGCTCGGAAGCTCGCGGCCGGACTGAGGGAGATAATAAATCAATCGACGGAAGGATTGGTGCAGGTTCGGCAAGCAGATGGTTCGGTGTCGATAGATCTTGAAGGGCGCTTCCAAAATGTGGCGGTAGCGCGTGTCGACCGGGACGGGAGTGTGACGCAATCGTGTGTTGATAACCCACAAGCGGCGGGCGCCTTCTTTGGAATAGATCCGCAGCTAATCGAGGGCCAGGCAGACATGAAGTCGATGGAGATTCACCAAAATCGGAAGGTGATAAAAGATAGACAATAGATTAGATCCCTGGAAGAACTGATTTAAATGGACCCGCTTATCCGAAAACTCCCGGTGTTTGTGCTCACCTTGGTAGTAGGGCTAATGGCCATGTCGACAGCGTTCGGGGCGGCCACGATAGTTATTCAGAGCGCCGATGGGCCAAACACAGGATTTAACGATTTGACGCCAGCGATGCCAGTAGGAGAAAACAGCGGGACAACCGTGGGTCAGCAACGGCTCATTGCGTTTCAATTTGCGGCGAACATTTGGGGAGCGACGCTCACGAGCGGTCCGAAGATAATCGTTCGGGCAAGTTGGGCCTCGCTTAGCTGCACGGCCACCTCGGCCATCCTAGGGGCGGCCGGGAATTCGGATACAATTTGGCGGGATTTCCCGGGTGCGGTTCCTGGCACGTGGTACGGGAATGCACTAGCGAACGCCCTGTCAAATAAGGATCGAAATGGGTCGGATCCCGAAATCGTAGCACAGTTCAACAGCGAGCTTGGGAAGGTCGGCTGTTTGGAATCGTCTCACTGGTACTACGGGCTTGATACTAACACCGACGCCGGAGGGATCAATCTGGTAACTGTGCTCTTGCACGAGTTTGGCCACGGCCTTGGGTTCCAGAGCTTTACCAATGCCAGCAGCGGCACCCTGAACTCTGGTTTCCCTTCGATTTTTGACAGGTTCCTTTTTGACAAAAATACAAACAAGACCTGGCCTGAAATGACAAACGCGGAACGTGCGAGCTCAGCCATCGGCACAAATAGCCTTGTTTGGAACGGTCCTCAGGTGATGAGCGTCGTACCGAGTGTCTTGGCGTTGGGGAATCCCCAGCTGAGAGTAAATTCACCACCGGGAATTGCGGGGGCATATCAGGTCGGCACGGCTGACTTTGGCCCTAAGCTGACCTCCGCAGGAGTAACGGCGGCAGTAGTTCAAGCGAGTGATCCAGCGGAGAGCGGTGGGGGAACCGGAACCGACGCCTGCTCCCCGTTGACAAACGGAGGAGCCGTTTCCGGAAAGATCGCACTCATTGATAGGGGTACCTGCGCATTCGTAGTAAAGGTAAAAAACGCTCAGAACGCCGGCGCCGTCGGCGTGATCATTTCGGACAATGTCGCCGGCAGCCCGGCACCTGGGATGGGAGGGTCAGATCCAACGATTACGATTCCCGCTGTGCGGGTTATATTGGCTGATGGAAACACCATCAAAAGCCAATTAGCGTCTGGAGTGAATGCGACGCTACGCATTGACGAGTCAGTGCGAGCGGGAACGGATATATCCGGACGGCCTCGATTGTATACGCCGAATCCTTTTCAAGGGGGCTCTTCGGTTTCTCATTGGGATACGAGTGCCTTTCCAAATCAATTGATGGAGCCAAATCTCAGCAGTGACCTAAATCACAGCGTTACGCCTCCCCAGGATCTGACGTTCTCCTTGCTCAAGGACATCGGCTGGTGTGCGGCGTGTCCACAACCGTCTCCGTCGATGTCCTTGAGCCCGGCAAATGACAATTTCCTCGACGCGCAAGTAATTGGCGGCGTTTTGGGTAGCGTAACCGGCACCAACGTGGGCGCGACAAAAGAGTCCGGCGAGCCCAACCACGGCGGCGGCTTAGGTAGCGTCTCAATCTGGTATCGGTGGCAGGCACCAACCAGTGGAACAGCTACACTCGCGACTAATGGGAGTAACATCGATACGCTGCTCGCAGTCTACACCGGATCAACCCTGAACAGTCTTACACAAATCGCAAGTAATGATGATTTTGACAACACATTACAAAGTGCAGTCACTTTCAACGCGCAGAACGGAATGATTTACTACGTTGCCATTGATGGCTTCGGAGGAGCCACTGGTAGCGTTACGCTTAAATGGAGACTACCACCGCCCAATAACGACTTTGCAAACGCCCAGACGATCAGCGGTTGTCAGGGTAGTATAAACGGAACGAATCTCGCAGCCGACAAAGAGGCCGATGAACCGAATCACTCGGGTCCGGGTGGCGCCTCCGTCTGGTATCAATGGCAAGCGCCCAGCGACAGTAGCGTAATCATGAGTACTACCGGTAGCGACTACGACACGACACTCGCTGTCTATACTGGAAATAGCATCGGCACCCTAGCCACGATTGCCAAAAACGATGACGACGAAGGCAAGTCGGCTTCTACTAGTAGTGTCGTCTTTAATGCTATCGCTGGCACCGTTTACAAGATCGCGGTCGACGGGTCTTTCGGCCGTATGGGCCACATTGTCCTTAATTGGACATGCGGAGGTTCGTGTGTAGTCATTCCTGTTGTCGTTGGTAGCGTGATGGAAGGAACCCTCGCTACAACCGACTGTCGCTCACTTTTACGAGGATTTGATCCAACCTATGCCGATCGCTACACTTTTCACGGAACGGCGGGTCAACAGATTTCATTCCTGCTTACGTCCACAGCGTTTGACTCATACTTATATCTGGTGAAGCCAGACAGCACCGTCGCCGCTGCGGACGATGACGGCGGGGGCAATAACGATTCAAGAATCCCGGCGGGCTCGGGATTTTTCTCCCTGCCTGTCAGCGGCATCTATACGATCGAAGCTACTTCGCATCTCAATAGCAAGACTGGGCCGTATTCACTTACCATCGCGGCGGCGAGCAACATTCAGTTCAGTGCCGCCTCTTACACTGCGGGCGAAGGCGACGGCAGCGCGAACATCACCGTAACGCGGACCGGCAACGCAGCAACCAAGACGTCGGTAGACTTTGCGACCAGTGATGCCACTGCCCACCAACGTAGCGACTATACACCTGCAGCGGGTACCCTGAGTTTCGCGGCCGGAGAAACAAGTAAGACGTTCGCGGTCCTCATTACCGACAATGTTTATGTCGACGGCAACAGAACTGTGAACCTGACTCTAAGTAATGCAACGGGCGGAGCTACGCTCGGTGTCCTGAGCACTACTGTACTAACCATCACCGACAACGACACGGCGCCGCCGATCACGAATCCGCTCGACAATTTAGATGGGCTGTTTTTCGTCCGACAGCACTATTACGACTTCCTAAACCGCCAACCAGACATTGCTGGCCTTAACTTCTGGACTAATGAGATGACGTCGTGTGGTGCGAACGCGCACTGCCTCGATATCAAGCGACCGAACGTTTCGGCGGCGTTCTACCTCTCAATTGAATTTCAGCAGACGGGCTACCTCGTCGAGCGTATTTATAAAGCTTCTTACGGCAACGGATCCGGCATGTCTACTCTCGGCGGATTGCATCAACTCGCTGTGCCCATCGTTGGCTTTAGCGAGTTTCTGCCCGACACGCAGACGATTGGCAGGGGGGTTGTGGTTAATCAGGCTGGTTGGGAGCAAATGCTAGAGAATAATAAGCAGGTCTTCACCTCGGCGTTTGTGCAGCGCTCGCGGTTCACTAACGCTTTTTCCTTAACTATGACGCCCGCGCAATTTGTCGACAAGTTGAATCAAAACGCAGGCAATGTGCTATCGTCGAGCGAACGCACCGCGGCCATAAATCTATTTGGCGGAGCGGCGGGCACAGCCAACACGACGGCACGCGCGCAAGCATTAAGGCAAGTCGCCGAAGCTCAGAACCTATACAACGCTGAATTCAACCGCGCGTTCGTCCTGATGCAGTTCTTTGGTTACTTACGGCGGGATCCAAACAGTGGGCAAGATATCGATTACACGGGCTATGACTTCTGGCTAACGAAGCTGAATGCATTCAGTGGTGACTTCGCCAACGCTGAGATGGTCAAGGCATTCATCACTTCCGGCGAATATCGGCAGCGGTTCGGACCCTGATGGGATTAGACGGCCGGTTGACTGGCCGTTGAATACGCTTTCAATTGAACCAGCGCCGCGGGCGCTTCGGCGAGCCAGGTCGTGGGACAGACGCCGCAACGCGTGCATTGATTGACGGAAGGACAGGGAGCAGTTGAACGAGCTTCGTGGGCGCGCTCGTCTTCACGCTGCATGAATTCGCGCGACAGACCGGAATTGACGATCTCCCAGGGAAGGATTTCGTCGTAACTGCGTCGCCGGCTGGTATGGAACGTGGGATCGATCTGTGTTTCGCGCAGCGCCCCATTCAGATCGCCTTGCAAACGCGCAGTGGCTTCGATAACGCGCGCGATGCGTCGATCGCCGGAAGAGAACAGCGCCTGTTCGTGCGCGATGCGCGCGGACATAGCGCGTACTTCGACGTTGGGAATGCGCGACAGATTCTTTGAAACCCATTTCAACCGCCGCTTCAACTCTTTTTCGCTGCAAATCGGTTCCCATTGAAACGGCGTGTTCGGCTTTGGCACCAGGCCATTAAGCGAAGGAATGATCTTACCAGCCCGGCCAAAGCGCTTGCCTGCTTCCAGCATTCGATCCTTGATTCGCTCGACCAGCGTGATCATTTCAGCCAGGTCTTCATCGGTTTCAGTGGGTAAGCCAACCATCATATAGAGCTTTACTGTCAGCATGCCGCGATCGAAGACAGCGCCACAGATGTCCACGATCTCGTCGTTGGTCAGGTTCTTGTTGATGACGCGACGCAGGCGATCCGATCCGGTTTCCGGGGCCACGGCGATTTGTTGATCGCGTGATTCAACCAAAGCATCCAGTAACTCTTCGGAAATCTGATCGAGCCGCAAAGACGAAACCGAGATGCGATAGTCCATTGCGCGCAGGCCCTGCAGGATTTCGCTGATCTCCGGATGATCGCAGACCGCGGTCGAAACCAAACCGATCTTGTCGGTTTTGCCGCGCCACTGGGCAGCCTTGGCGAGAATGTCGCGCGCGGGCACGACTCGCGGAGGCCAGTAGTTATAGCCGGCCCAGCAGAAACGACAGCCTTGTGAGCAACCACGCGAGATCTCGATCAAGAACCGATCGCCCATCTCGGCCTGAGGCGCCCAGATAGTTGTCGAAGGCGCGAAAACTTCATCGACGGATCGCCCGGCGCAGGCTGCCTTCCTTCGGACTCTCAGCCGAAACTGCGCGACCGACCCGCGCCGGAACCCCTTCTTCGGTAGCTGTATAGGCATCAATTGTGCCGTCATCCTTGTAACTAACGTGATAGAGCGATGGCACGTAGAAACCGCGACCCTGTCGCGCCAGCGCCAGCAGAGTCTCTTCCTTGGTTTCGTTTTCCAGCAGCGCATCGATTAGTTTTGGCCCGAGGATTTCGCCTTCGCCGACCCCGATAACGTCGGTGAACTCGGCGATGGGCTCGGGATTCAGAAACGACGCCGCTCCGCCCATGACAATCAAAGGGTCGTGTTTCGTTCGGTCTTTCGACCAGAGCGGCACGCCGCTCATTTGCAGCATCCGCGCCAGATTGACGTAGTCAGTTTCGAAGGAAATAGAAAACGCAATTACATCAAAGTCGCGCAGCTTGCTTTGTGATTCGAGTGAGAGCAAAGGCGTCCGGGTGCGTTCGTATTCTGCCATCTCATCCAGCGGGCGGGCGTCAGAGGCTCGGCCGTTGGGTAGAGCTTGATCATAACCCGACCCCTTTCCTGAGCGCGCGCTGTTTACACCGTCAGGCAAAAACCCGCGTTCGCAGGAAACTTCAGGGATGCGATTGAAGATTTCATACATCGCCTGAAAGCCCAGATTCGCCATCCCGATCGAGTAGACGTTGGGATAGCAGAGCGCGATGCGCAATTGCGCGCCACGCTTCAATACCCAGCCTTCTTCATTGGCCAGCTTCCGCTTGTAGCTTTCGACGATTTTTTTCATTACACGTAAATCAGCTCTAAGAAGACCTCTGTGAAAACTCTGTGTTGCTCTGTGACTCTGTGGTGAGTCTTACGTAGAAACCATTCACCACAGAGTCATAGAGATCGCACAGAGAACCACCGAGAAGTTATCCATGCTGCACGGTTTCGAGGAAGGCTTTCAACTTGCGTGACCGCGAGGGATGGCGCAACTTTCTTAGCGCTTTGGCCTCGATTTGACGAATACGTTCGCGGGTCACTGCAAAATGCTGTCCGACTTCCTCCAGCGTATGCTCGGATCCGGTCGTACCCAAACCGAATCGCATCTTGATCACCTTCTCTTCGCGCGGCGTTAGCGTCGCCAGCACTTCGTCAGTGATCTCGCGCAGGTTCGACGCGACCACCTGGTCCGAAGGATTCATGATCGATTTGTCTTCGATGAAATCTCCCAGGTGCGAGTCTTCTTCTTCCCCGATCGGGGTTTCGAGCGAGATAGGCTCCTGCGCAATCTTCAGCACCTTGCGCACCTTGGAAACCGGAATGTCCATCTTCTTCGCGATCTCTTCGCTGGTCGGTTCGCGGCCCAATTCCTGGACCAGTGCACGCGAAGTGCGAATTAGTTTATTGATCGTTTCGATCATGTGCACCGGGATGCGAATCGTGCGCGCCTGATCGGCAATCGCGCGGGTGATCGCTTGGCGAATCCACCAGGTTGCGTAAGTAGAAAACTTATAACCGCGGCGCCATTCAAACTTGTCCACGGCTTTCATCAAACCGATGTTGCCTTCCTGAATCAGATCGAGAAATTGCAGCCCGCGATTGGTGTACTTCTTCGCAATGGAAACGACCAGACGCAGGTTGGCCTCCACCAGTTCACGTTTCGCCTGGCCGGTATGGTGCTCTCCAGTAACGATCGCCTGCAGCGCGCGCTTGATTTCGACCGGAGAGATGTGGTGCTCCTCTTCGATTGCCTGCAAACGCTTTTTGGCGTTCGCTACGTGCTTCTTATAGGCCTTGGCGTCGTCCGCCTTGAGGCGTTTCTTGGTTAGTCTTTCAGAATAAGTCGACAATTCGCGCTCGGCCGACCGCACTTCCTTCTGCACGTTCCGAATTGCATTGATGAGCCGCTGTCGCGAGCGCTCCGTTAGATTCAACCGGCTGATTTCTTCGGCAATCTCGATCCGCAGCCGGGCAACTCGACGACGCAGCCGCAGAAGTTTCCTGGTCTTCTTGCCTCGCGTGATCTTTGTTTCAGCGCGCAGCTTGGCCCATTCTTTCAAAGCGTTCTTGAAGAGCTTGCTGATATTCTGAATGCCTTCGATGGTCCACTCGCGATACTCTTCAGCTTTGTCTTCTTCGCCGGCCAGTTCCGCCTGCTCAGAAAAGTTAACGACTTCGCGAATGCTGATCATTCCCACGGGCAGTTCATCGCCAATCTTGAGCAATTCGGTAACCGCGATCGGCGAACGCGCAATAGATTTTTGAGTTTTGATCTGGCCCCGCTCGATGCGTTTGGCAATCGCGACTTCACCCTCGCGCGTCAAGAGCGGCACGACGCCCATCTCTCGCAGGTAGAGCCGCACCGGATCGTTGGTCTTTTCCAGCGCGCCCGCCGATAGATCGAGTTCGAGATCTTCATCCACGACCTCTTCATCATCAGTGGCAATCGCGGCGGCCTGTTCGATCAGCCGCTCGTCTGAGTCCGCGACGTGGATATTCGACGCATCCAGCTTCTGGAGCACGTCCTCGATGTCATCCGGCGAAACTACATTGTCCGGCAACTCACGGTTGAGGTCGTCATAGGACAGAAATTTCTTGTCGCCGCCAAGTTGCAGCAGGCGATCCATCACATCGTCTTTTTCTTCAATAGCCATCTCTTCTCGAATACCGCTGGCGCGGTTGGTCTCACAATCCTTTTAGTTTCGTTGCGCCCGTAGCAGGAATGAGCCGCGTTGCTTTGAGAGGTCCAACAGCTCAGCCGCCAGGCGGTCGCGGCGTTCGGCGTCGCCGGAGCGTTCGGCTTCTGCCGCTTCAGATCTCAATTCGTCGATCCGACGATCGAGCTTCATCAACCGCAAAGTGCTCAAACAACTTTCGGCCGTAGCCAGTGATTCGTCGAAGGGTGCGGCCACTTCGTTCATTATCAAACGAGGCAGCACGTCGGTGGCGAGTGAATCGCCGGCTGTTTCTTCGCTCAACGAATCAACGCTGATCTCGCTTCCCGCATCACTGAGTTTGATGAGCGCCCGAAAGATCGACGCCGTCGCCAGGTCGTCCGTATCCGATGCTTCGAGCCGAGGCAAGAAAATCTTTCTGAGCTCTTCATGGGCCAGCAGCAGTCCCAAGAGTCTCTCTTCCGCCACGGTCGGCTTGGCCGTTGGCCTAATCACCTGCTGAACGGAAGCCGCGTCCGTGCTGGCGCCGCTTCTGATTCGCGTCCAAAGCTCGCGGCGCTGCTCCGGCTGCACGCGCAACGAATCCATGGCGATCTCAAAGTACTCGCTGCGCTGAATCCGATTGCGGACAGCGCGAACAAACGGGAGCGTCTCCTCGACTGCCGCAGCCTTATCAGCCGGGCTGTGAAGGTTACGATCCCGTACCGCTTGATCGATCACAAATTGTATATGTGGTTGTGCCTCGCCGCGTCGCCTTTGGTACTCTGTAACGCCGTGTTTTCTGATGAATTCGTCAGGATCGTCGTTGTCTGGGAGTACCAGAACCTTAACTTCCAAGTCTTCCGCCAGAATGGTTTCGATTGCTCGTTTGGCTGCCTGCACACCCGCGCGATCACCATCATAGTTCACCACAACCTTGCGCGCAAATCTGCCGACTAGCTTCACTTGCTCAGGCGTCAGCGCCGTGCCCAAACTCGCAACCAGATTGCGGACTCCGAATTGATACGGCACGATGAGGTCGAGATAGCCTTCAACCAGAATCGCAAATCCCTGCCTCCGAATTTCATCGCGCGTCAGATTGAGTCCGAAAAGATGATGGCCTTTCGTGTAGGCCGTTGTTTCGGGCGAGTTTAGATACTTCGGCTCGCCTTCGGGGTCCAGTGTTCGTCCACCAAAAGCGATTGGTTTCCCCTGGGAGTCGAAGACCGGAAACATCAGCCGCCCACGAAAACGATCGTACGAACCGCCCTCTTCTTTCTTGACGACCAGTCCGCTGCGTTCGATCTGTTCTTGGGCCGCGCCTTTCTGGCGCAGGTGGGTCGAAAGAGCGTCCCAACTTTCGGGAGCAAAGCCAAGCTGAAAGGTCTGCCGCGTCTCTTTCGTAACCCCTCGCTCTTTAAGATAGTCGCGAATCGCAGCCGCAGATTTACTTTCCAATTGATCCTGCCACCACTGCAGCGCCCATTGATTCAATTCGATGACTTGATCGCTTTCACGCTTGCGCGCTTCAAAGCGGCCGTCATCGATCAACTTTGGCAGCGGCACGCCGGTTTTCTCAGCGACGATCTTAATCGCTTCGGGAAAAGTCACGCGCTCGATCTCCATCACGAAGTTGAAAACCGAGCCGCCCTTCTGACACCCAAAACAATAGAAAATATCTTTCGCTGGATTGACCGAAAACGAAGGCTTCGTCTCTTTGTGAAACGGACATCGCGCCACCCAGTTAGCGCCAGTCTTCTTCAGCGAGACATAGTCCTGCACGACGCGAACAATGTCCGCCTGGCGGCGCAGATCATCGATAAAAGTTTGCGGAAAACGCACGGAGTTAAGGCTGATCTTTCGGTTGTGATTTTAGATGCCGAAGAAAATCGTCTGGTGTGAAGATCGGTAGGCTAGCGCTCTTGTAGTCCTTTACATTGCGCGTGATTATGGCGTCCAAACCACCCGCGAATGCGCTTGCGTGCTGAACGGCGTCCTCGTAATCAGCAAACGGCAAACTCAGCGCTTGGGCGAGGCATGCATGAGTAGTGGGACAGACGCGCACCAGCGTAAGGAGGTCTGATATTCCTTGCCTTATTTTGGTAGCACCCACAATTTTGCGGCCATGGTAGAAGAGATTGACTGGCGTTATGCTGGAAATGTATCCGTCGCATTCCCCGTTGGTAATCAGCAACATTAATTCTCGGGCTGCTTGAAAGAATGGTTCTCGCTCAAAAACGAAATCGAAAACAACATCAGAGTCGAGCAGTACACGCATCAAGAATACTTCTCCGCCAGATAGTTGATGTAATCTTCCTTCAACTCCTCGTCTGTTGGCGGAGGTGCGTCTATTTTCAACATCCCCTGAAGTCGATGAAATGCCGCCAACTTCTCTTCGAAGCTACTCTCTTGTTTCGAGTGCCTTTCGTCTTGGGTGGTCGAGCCATTGGCCTCTATCTCTTCTCGAATGCTGCTCGTGAGCTCTTCGACCGCCGCCTTTCTTTCGGCTAGCGGTAGTTGCCGAGCCTCTTTGACTATATCTTCTCTTGTCATAGTCCTCCTTTCGCGTACCCGACTGCGGCGCGAACGTCCTGCTCAGTTAGCGGTAGGAAGTGCTTTGTTATTTCCTTTGGGGATAGGCCTTCAGCCAACGAGTCCAAAATCACCGCGACATTAATCCGCGTCCCCTGAATACACGGTTCACCGCCACAAACGTCGGGTTTTATGACCACGCGCTTCAAAAGTTTTGTGTATGCTGAATCAGTCATTGCCTTAATTCTACTACAGTGGCTCCTGAACCGCCCTGATCCTGTGGCGCCGCCGCAAAGCGCGCAACGTGCGGATGATCCCCGAGCAGTTCCGCAATTGCTCTACGCAGCGCGCCGGTGCCGTGGCCGTGGATTATGCGCACTTCGGTGAGCCCGTTCAAGAAGGCTTCGTCAAGAAATTTGTCGGTGAGGTCGACGGCCTCGTCGGTTTTCTTTCCGATTAGATTTAGTTCCGCGCTCGTCGACAAGTCTGTCCGAGAAGCTTTTGAGTGCAGACGCAATTCTGTGGTTTGCGCACGACGCCGTGCGTCTTCAAGCGATCGCTTGACCTCGCTACCATGGACGGCGCTTGCTTGATCTACCAATTCGAGATTTTCGAGTTTCTCGCGCATGTGAAGGGAACCGACACGCACTTCGGCCTCGTTATCTTTGATTTTATCGACAATGCCAATCGAACCGAACGTGCGTAACCGCACGCGATCGCCAACGCTGGGTACGCGGACGTCTCGGCCGCTAATTGGCCCAAGCGACGCATCTCGAATTGACCTCTGTTCCTCTGAGTTTGTTGCCTCTGCCGGCGCGCCTTCGCTTATCACTTTCCCATCACGAACTACTCGCACGGCTCGAAGCGCGTGCGGCAAGTCTTCTGTGTCAGGTTGTTTCCTTAACTCTTGAGCGCTTCTCTTTGAGCTTTCTTTCATCTCACGCGCCGCGCGTTGAGCTTCACGCTTCAATTCCGCGGCCCGTCGCTCGGCTTCATGCTCGACCTTCGCGCGGGTGGCGCGGTCCTCAATCTTCGACAACAGTTCCCGACTGAATTTTTCAAAGTCCGCAACAGCTTGACCGAGTTGACGGTCGAATTCGGCCTGGCGTGCGCGTTCCCGCTTTTCGGCTTGCTTATCTAACGAAGCGAACGTCTCGGCCACGGCCGCGCGCTCTTCTTCCAGCGCCATCCGCAAACTTTCAGCTTCTTCAGCTTCGCGCTTGATGCGGCGCAGATATTCCATCGCGTCGAGCGAAGACTGCTTGACATGCTCGGACGCGTGTTTGATTACGTGGCTGGGGATGCCGAAGCGACGCGCGATCTCTAAACCTGAGGACGAACCGGCCAGACCAACCAGAAGATGATAGGTCGGTTGCAGAGTCTTTTCGTCGAATTCAACGCTGGCATTCAGCACGCCGCGTTCGTTGCTCGCGTACATCTTCAATCCGGAATAATGCGTCGTC